>WNFY01001642.1_pt1 | contig 21272 bp, 18 predicted proteins | sample 5400091 | NCBI WGS metagenome assembly WNFY01 (sample SAMN13153364, study PRJNA577476) | soil metagenome | isolation source: 60 cm soil or saprolite under grassland replicate 1 | place: USA:California | collected 2016-06-15
TTTGCTTACAGTTGTATGCCGAACCACAAATACGCAAACAGCATATCATTGTCATCATGTCGGCTCTGGACAACCTTGCTCAGGCCAGGGCACTGGGGGCTGATGGAACGATGTCCAAGCCTTTTCTGGTTGAGGATGTGCTGCGGGTTGTGCAGCCGTATATGGGTGATCCGATGCTGTAGGCTATCCTCTCATTCCATACTGGTCTAGCCTGAGCATAGCATAAGAAGCAAGAAGCTGGGAGTTCGACTCTCCCCATTGCCTTTCGCACACTAGTTAACAGAAATACTTATAAAACGCCTTGCCATCTATGCCTATATACTAGAAACCACTATCCTCAATCATAAAAAAGTAGCTTTGACAGCCATTCTGACAGCCATCATTCATAGACCTACAAGCAATGCGACATGAATGATAAAATATTTGTTATCGTCACAGATTTCAGCAGATAAAAGGGGTAAAATAGAATGACTTCCGCAGAAGAGAAAGCATTATTAGATTGTGCTTATTGCAATGAAGTAACACTATCAATAAAAAAAGGGGAATTTGAATATAGGAGATTCTTTGATAAAGAAGGTATTCTTGATGGAGATTACTACCAAACTCGCTATCAAGATTTAATCAACTCAGAAAATTTCTATGGTTTGCAAGAATACACTATATGGTACCTATTAGAATGCACAACTTGCAACCAACTAATGCTCTTTAAAAAAATAAGCGTAGTTGAATACATCAAAAGCCATACTATTGCAGGCGAGATAGCTGGAAAGCAAGGAAAAGTATTAGAAAGTAAGACAATAACACTCTATCCAGTCAGAGACGATGCTGCAAAGACCACACCCGATGCAGCTCTAGATATACCTCCAGAAATTCTCATTGACTATAATGAAGCTAGAAACGTCTTCAAACACTCTCCAAGGGCTAGTGCAGCTCTGCTCAGACTGGCAATCCAAAAACTATGCAAACATCTAGGCCAACCAGGAAAAAATATAAATGACGACATTGCAGCACTTGTAAAAGCCGGACTCCCTGTAAGAATTCAACAGTCTCTCGATATTGTTCGTGTCATCGGCAACAATGCTGTACACCCAGGAGAGTTGGACTTACGAGACGATCAAGGAACTGTATTATCTTTGTTCAAACTAGTAAACTTTATTATAGAAGAGATGATAACACGTCCTAAAGAAATCGAGGAAATATACAACAAACTTCCAGAAAACGCACGTAAAGGCATCGAGAGCAGAGATCGAGCAAAATAAAATGTGCTCAGAACATTCGCTTAGAAATGTGAAACGTTCTGAGCACATCAATCTATAAATCAATTTCCAAACAGATCATCTAGCTTGTCCACTATCGCTTGCTGCATCGAGGGCAACATATGTCCATAGATGCCTGATGTTGTAGCAATATCCTCATGGCTTACAAAACTTTGTATAGACCTGGCCATGCTCAACAAGAGAGCCAGGACACTATGACCCAGATCATGAAAACGAATGCGAGTCAGGCTAGTCAACATTCATTTAAAGCTTCTCAAAAGGAGAATGCCGAAGACTATGGATGCTCTCCAATCCGTAACCCTTAATACATTTTAAGACACAAAGTCTTTCGAGTCTTCTCTCTACAATCCTGTCATTATCAAAGGATATAACACCAATATTGGCGCTATAGTCGCACTTTTCAGCCGCATCAACGAGATATTCGAGATCCACACAATCATCATGCATGAGACCTCCCACTTTCATTTTACATTCATATGCTTCGAGCTGGCGGCGTCCAGGAGAGAGAGCAGCGACATCGACTTCCTGTATTGTAATCGGCTTGTTATGTTCATCATAAAAACGTCGGCTATTTGAACAAGAATCATTAGATCCATAACGGGGAGAAATAAAATTATACCCTAATAGCTCAACTATAGCTCCTCGCTGCACCTCAATTTTCTCATTATTTTGTTCATACAAGTGTTCTATAGCAGCGATTAATTCGGAGATATGGGAAGGAATAACAATGTCACCAGCAGCATCCAAACTCCTGTAATAAGTCTGTAAAGCCTCCAGTTTTTCCTTTAGCCCAGGCTGTTCTCGCTTTATATGAGTTTTCAACAACTCAGCAGCAAGCATTAAAGTCTCTTTATCCCTGACAAAAATATCAACGATAGTATGCACGTAGGAATTCGCTAATGCCTTTTGCAACTCAATATTACCATCGGCCCTGACAAGTTTCATCCCGACCAACCTCAATTTTACTAAAAACTATATGATTCAATGAAGAGTATCATTTTCACTATTATCTGCTGTCGGAGGTGGGGTAAGTTGGATTAAAGACAGCATTATGGGAGGAATCTGCAAGCGTGAGGAGATACTAAATACTAACTCACGCATGAAAGGAAGCATAACGCTAATACAACCTTGTTGTAAAAACTGGTGAACCTTCTCCTGGCTATAACCAGCCTCATAAGAAAAGATGCCTAACACCCTAAAAAACATTTCATAAGAAGCCGGATCTCCCTCAGGCTCTATTTTCACGTCCGTGATAACCTGAGCCTGTAAATTTTCAGGGATGATGTGTAATCCACTGATGTTAATCTGTACATTAACATTTGTATTTACGCTATCAGGATTGGAAGTAGGGAAGCGTCTTGCTATAATCTCTACAGGCACTACATTTAAGAATTGTACTGGAAAATTTTGAAGAGAAGCAGGTTGGATGACAGGAGGATTCTCTTTATGAGAAGTACTTTTCTCCTCAGAACCTTCTTCACTAAAATCGTCAAACGACATAAACCCATCCTCTCGCAAATATAGTAGTTAATGTCTTATGCCACTGATATTTGCGATCCATCAACTAAATTTGAGTGACCAGGAACTGATTTTGGTAATGACTTAGCCCAGCCACTATCTGAGAAGCTTTGAGCCACTTCCGTTTTGTCAGATGAATTAGTTTCCTCAGTTATACGAGTCACGTTAGCCACCGCTGGATGCCAGGCAGAAGAAATGGTTGCTTCTATGGTAAACGTCACACTGAAATCGGCCCTCTTCGCAACTAAATGTTCCTGCTCTAATCTTCCTTGATACAAAGCTGGTAACTTGTACATCCAACTTTGAGCACTCTCCGCACTACTAACTTGACTCAGTGAACGTAACCCGAAGGTTGTATTGCTAAGTACGAATAGATTATCAAGCGATGATACTGCAAGATGTTTGTCAAGCTGCATCAATTGAGAAACATTTTGAAGAACATCTTGTAGCGTTTCATCACGCTCCTCGGCATTTATTCCTTCTCGCTCTGCATTTTTGTAAAACGTTGATATGACGTCAAGTACATGCAACTTCATATCGTTGACTAATCGATCAGCAAGTGTTGCTATACCCATAGCACGGTATGGTTCGGGTAGAGAAGCAAGTATTACTTTTAAGCTATCAAAAGATACCTCATAAGGCTGTTTCCACAAATCTTCGAGGTGCGCTATAAGACGTTGCACGCGTGATGAAATAGCCTGCTCATTGTTATTCATGAATGATACTTGCTTATCCTGCATAATAACCTTCTGTCATCTCTCAAGCTTCTTACAAAAACTCTACATTCATCGCTATCATCATCATACCATACCATGGCTATAGAAAAAGAAGGGGAAAATACTTGACAAACAGCAAATAAGCTGTTCTTTTTACATCGGTTTACGACCAGTTGTGATAAACCACGTAATAGAATGAAAGAAACGACCTGTACGCATTGCTTCTTCCAGGTACGCAATCCATTGTCCTGCTTCTTCAGCCGTCACGACGCCGTTCTGTTGCGCACTCCCTATTCCTTCAATAAAATGTGCCACCGGCTGTATGCTCTCATAGTCCGTCGTGACTCGCGTCAGCGGCTCAACCTGCACATCGACAATACCAAACTCTTTGAATAGTGCATACATATGATGGGCTATGCTTGGCTGCTGCATTCCGTCGTTTCGAAAACGGAAGAAGCGGCGTGTCACATCGGGATAGGGAGTATCGAGCACCTGCGTTTCTTGATCCCCATCCACAGTGACCAGCAAGCCTCCGGGTCTCGTTACCCACAGTAGTTCCACCAGTGCAAGTCGTGGATCAGGCACATGCAGAAAGGTTTTGTCCGCATAGCAGCGATCAAAACTCGTGTCTGCGAATGGAAGATCCTGTACATCTCCTTGCGTAAAGCGAACAGGCAAGTTTGTATCTATAGAGCGTTGCCGTGCAATATCGACCATGATCTGACTCAAGTCCAGACCCACCACCTCGCCTGTTGGCGCAACCCGCTTCGCCATTTCTCGTGCATCCTCGCCTGTGCCTATTCCTACATCCAGCACCCGCAATCCCGGATGAAGATCAAGCAAGGCCCGAGCACGCCACTTACACATCTGCACAAAGGCCATATTTTGCTGAACATCGAGCAACTGGACATAATGCTCTGGTTTACTGGCATGATCCACGTCAGTAAACTCGCTTCTTGAGCGTTGATCGTTCATTCCATCCTCCTTGAGACATACCAGTTTCCGCAACAGGTCAGGTTTATTACTATATTACCTGAGCGCCTGATATTTTTGTTTGAATTCTTCAGAGAACGCAATGACCTCTTCGGATGGGATTGCACGTTGCTCATCGACATTGAGCATACTAAAGACACGTGGTCCTCTGGTTTCGGCAGGTAAATCTTCTGGTCTGGCAACAAAGTGCACGTGGATATGATGGAAATGCTCGCCCTCAGCAAAGCACATCATATACTCTTTTTTGATACGAGTGTCCTGGTGCATCACTTGAGCCAGCCTGTGCTGAATCTGTGCCAGTTCAATAAACTCTTCCTCGCTCAGTTCGTGCAGCGCTTCGGCATGCCTTTTGAGCACAATAACCAGCCAGCCTATGAGGCTGGTGAGATAGGCATGATCCACTATCCAGTAAGTACCCTCATGGATGATTGAGCCAGGAGAGATACGCTTTTCTCCTGAGAGGGAACGGCAGGTAAAACAATCCATTGTAGTAACTCCTGAGTCAGGAACCCGTAGAGGCATGCCTTGCGTGTGCCGAGTCGCGAGCCAGGATGCATTCTCCCCGACGAGACTCGGCACACGCAAGGCATGCCTCTACGGAACCAGGTGCAAAGCCTATCTATGCACCTGGCAAGAGGGTGAGCTGGGCCATCAATTGTCCATGATTATAGGCAGTGATCGCGCCTGCCTCGCCGGGCACCGGGTCAACGTGCTCATCATCATTCAGGTCGACGCCGTTTAGAGTATGGCCTGAGAGCGTCACAATCTCCTGGATTAAAGCGGTATTACCAGGATTCGCGATAAGCTTGAGTGCATCATTATCAATGGTAGTTAACCACTTTTTGAGGTTTGTCGTAGCAATCTGTACATGGCCAGCATGCAGCCTGATGGTATCAGTTGTATCGGTCTGTGTCGCAGCAAGAGATGCATGTGCCGCCGCGAGAGCAACGTAACCACTGGTGGGATCGCCAGGATTCAAGAGACCAAAACCATCGCCGACATCGCTCACATTAAAAAAGGCACATGTCGCACCAGGTGGCTGCGTATTCTGTCCATGACTGCCTTCTATCAGGTTCACGATACTTTGTGCAACGCAACTGACAGCGCGCGGTCCCTTACCTGAGAAACTTCTCAGGAGCGTTCCCTGCCCATCCAATGCCTGAGTCTGGTCGCGTAATCCTACCAGCAAGCCAACTTTCCCCGGTGTTGTCGGAAAACTAAAGAGTAGATGCTTGATATGTATAAAGGCAAGCGGAGGGAATTTTGCAGAAAGCACAATCTTCCCGCTCGGCAACGTAGGATTACCTTGCTCCTGGGTGACCTCAAGCTTATTGCCAGCACCTAATAGATTAGTCTTGCCAGCAAAGTTCAGACTAAAGTTCTGCCCCTGAGCAGTGAGGACTCCTAATGACAGCGTATTTTCTGTATTTGTATCGACCATCCAGGCATAATATTGGAAACCCGCGGGAGGAGCGCCCAGGCCGTTGGTTGTCAGCTTAAGTGCGCCACTAAGCCCCTGGCCATTTAGATTATCACCAAAAAAGGCTGTAGCACTAATGGTTGGAGGCGCTACCACGTGGTTATTCCCATTACCCGCAGTACCTTTTGTCGTGTTAGCAGTGCTTCCGTTACGCGTGAGAGCTACGACGCCTGCCGAAACACCTCCCACCAGCAGCACAAGTACAAGCGCAATGAAGAGATTCCGTGCGCGATGATTACGTGCTGTAGGAATCTGGAAAGTTGGAAGAGACCCGAGTGAAGGCGCAGGTGACATGCTAGCCCGATCGGATAGTTCTGCCGGAGGAGTGTAACCAGGCGGGGATGATGGTAGTTGCGGCGGAGAGGGTGGCGTCTGCAAGACTGGCCTGCGTGGGATAACATTGCCGCTGGCTGCATTGTGATTAAACCCATCTGGGTACGATTGTATCGTGGGCTCAGCAACTGTGGCTCCACGTGTAGTAAGCGGCGCTATCTGCTTACCACAATTACCACAAAATACCGTATCCTTATCATACGGCTCATTACAATTTGGACAAAACATAGTTTGTTACTCCCTCGGCCTGCCGTACATGCATCAACGTAAGTAAAAAAGTACTCTCAACTATTACCCGGATTATACCATGCAATATACGTTTTGACCTGCGTATTATTACCCAATTCCATCCCTTCGATATGCACCTCTTTATTTCCCAGTATACCAACAAATGAATATTACACCAACAGTAATTCCCACTTTACCAGGGCTATTGAAAACTTGCCAGCGTGGACCCGTAGTGGCATGCCTTGCGTGTGCCGAGTGGCTCAGGAGAACGTCCCAGACGCTCAAGCGTGTTCCTCCCCACGCATTCGGCACGCAAGGCATGCCACTACGAGACGTTTGAATCGCCCTGCCACTTCACCAACTGGCCGCTCTCACGAGTGAGCCTTTATACCAGTCGAACGATGTGGAACACGCTCGTCAATAGTTCCATCACAGCATGATAACTGACGACAATTAATGCAAGGCAGGCAAGCACTATATGGATAGAGCGCCAGGCACGAATGATCAGGCGTGCTCGCTGCTGACGTTGGCATGAGTGTACCAGGCCAACACGCCTGGTAAGTGTTTCATAGGCACGCTGAAAATCAAGGCGCTCGTTAGGGGAAACAGCAGGCATTTTCTGTTGTACAGTTGTGGAACTGAGCGCCCGCAAACAATACTCCTTGAAGGGCTCAGACTTCCCAGCACACAGGCGTTCAACTGTATACTCCAATTCAAGAATACGCTCTTCGAGTGCACGCACAATACCCACACCATTTGTGCTTGCCTCGTGAGCAATCAGGCGTGTCTGCCACAGATCCAGGAGGCGACCCGTAACGCCGCTGATTACCAGAAAGATGAGCGCAAAAAGAGCACCACCAGCCCAGTAGGTATCTGTCAGGTCAGTTAGTCTCTGAACGAAACCATTGGCGACAAAGACGTAGTTTTCGTGCAAAAAAGCTATGAGGATAGTAATAATGCCGATCCACGTATGCATCCATAACCAGCTTTGCACTTTCCCTGGTAGACCGCGCGCAAAACGGCGGCGCAGTGAATACGCGGCAGTACCCAGTACCAGCACATATGCGGTAATACCAAATAGTCGGAATGGATCGTTATTTGGATCGGCGCCTCCCTGTGCCCTGGCGGACATGTAGAACCAGACGTAGATAGCACCGTAGAACAGGACACTACCTGCCAGCCAGAACCACTTTGCCTTTGAAGCAGGAGCTCTCCAGATGCGGCGCAACGAGCGTTGTGGTGTGGGCTTTTGCGGTACCTGTGATTGTTTTACTGCAAGGGACATAAGCTCTTCATTACCTTCCTCTATTTAGCACGCCGCAGTAGAATTTCTTCAGTTGAACCAAAGAAAGTGATAGGATTGATGCGGATAGCTGCGCCTGTGGGACACGCCTGTACGCACGCTTGATTGTTGTAGCCTGCACACAGATCGCATTTGATGGCAAGCTTTTTGCGCATCTCTCCATATGCATCGATCGGCTGTTGTGTATTCAATGGACCCGGTGCAGCAGCCATAGGAAGCAATTTCCGTCCGCTCTCTTTACCGGCCCCTTTCGTGAAAATGCTGCTGAACTGTTGCCAGGCCGATTTTGTTGTGGCATTCTCATCCTCATCAAGGGTCATGATCGAGATATTGTCGTAGGGACAACGCTCGGCACAGATGCCACAACCAATGCAGCTCTCGGTGATATAGACCTCGCCACCGGGCATGCGTGCAATACCCGCGCGACTGCAGAGCATACATACAGGGTCCTGGCACTGGCGACAGGCGGTGGCGATGCTCATATTACCAACCACCATACCTTTGCGGTTCATGCGCGAATGACCATGACGCCGCGCACAAGCCTCCTCACACTCGTTGCAATGGATACATTTGTCCAGGTCGATCACAAGAACTTCGGTTCCCTCAACAACACCGTCGGCTACCAGGGAATGCAGACCGGCGCGTGTAGCCGCATCCGATAGAGGATTGACCTCCTCAAGTTGCGAGAAGTTGAATGGCTCGAAAACAGCACTATATGCAACTACGGTAGTATCACGGTAGAGTTGCAGGCGTTCCTGGAAACGTTGATTGACTTCGGGATAACGCGTCAAAAGAGACATGAGTACCTGGTGCGGCACTACTGCTACGCTGGTACGTGTAATGGCGGTCACAGTTACAGCGCGTCGATCACCAAGCATATCCAGTCCACCAGCAAAGTAGTCGCCTCCCTGACGATAGGCGATAATACGCTCGTCAGTCTTATCGCGTCCGGTCCCGGCAGCCGTGCGCCGCGCGACTTTCACAAAACCATCCAGCAAAACATGCAATGACTCGCGCGCAGGTTGCTCTTTGCTGTCTTCGCTAAAGAGACGCTCATCGCGATCAAAACGCTTGACCTGGGTCTGCTCGGCAATCTGCCGTATATCTATATCAGCTACGCCCTGGAACAGTGCCATGCGCTTGAGTATAGACTCGATAGAACGCGTTGTACTTAAATGATCAAAGAATTGTTTGACGGCTGGCACGATCTCCATCAGGCGTTGCATCACCTGCTCGGGCACCTCCAGCAAGACAGCAGCGCTCTGGGCGCGCGCAGTAGCATTGCGCTGCTGGCCCGTCAGCATACCATGCTCTCCCATATACTCGCCACGACGCAGAACAGCGATTGGTAGATCGTTGCCATCGGGCCCTGCGGAGGAAAGTTCGCAGCGTCCTTCCAGGATAAAGTACAATTCACGTCCGAACTCACCTTCGTGCAAAACAACAGAACCGGGCATGAGCGTCAACATCTTAGAGGTTGCAACAAAATGCAGCAGGTAATTATCTGGCACCAGATTCTCATCGCTAAACATCGGTTGTTCGCGCAAACGGCTCAATAGCAGAGTCACATCCCAACCCGGCGGCAGGTAGTTGAGTAAGCGCGTCATATCCACCTTGCCGTCCCAGGGAACTCCCAGGCGTTGTTTGAGCGAAAGCATCAAAAGATCGCGGTGGTTATCAACCGGACAAACAGGCACACACGAACCACACATGACGCACTCATCAGTGAAGCGTGCAACATGTGGAGCAATTTCGTCGGAGATGGTGGCACGGTTCAGATCGGCGATATTGACCATAGCCGATAGCGGAACAGGGCAGGCACGCATACAACGGTCGCAGCCGATACACATATCAATCTCGAAACGCACCGCTTCTTCAGTGAGAGGTTGTACATCTGTACGATGCGACATACCCACTAAAAAGGGCTGTTTCCCATTCTGTTTACGTTGCATGACTGTCTCCCTGATGCTCGTCGATTGACCTTTTCTACATTCCCATGTATACTTCCCTTTGTAGAAAAGTGTGTGGAGCGAGAATGCATGCTCGCTCTGTCTAAGGATACTGTAATAAAGGCGCACTACAGCTTGCACAAAAACGCGCAATTTGCGTGTTCACTCCACCACATTTACTACAAATTACGAGCTGTGGTACCGGTGCAGATTTACTGCCTCCCTGCTTTTCACCCTGTGCGCTCACTCCACTCACAATTGGTATACGTCCTTGCTGTAAACTCTGAGAGGGAACTTCGTTCGCACGCCCTACCGCCCTTTCCACTACTTGTGGAGCGCGTTTTTGCTGCACAGGTCCAGCATTCACTGTCTTCTCTGTGGCCTGCGGCGCTCTTGCACGAGTTGGAACATCGGGTGTGCTGCGCAGATCGACGAAATAGAGCATACTGCCGCCTAAAGAGACACGGTCGCCGTGTGAGAGGTGATAGGGATTATCAATGCGCGTCTGGTTGACCGTTACTCCATTGCTACTACCGAGGTCTCGAATGTAGAAACCATCTGGCCCCGGGAATACTTCCGCATGTCGGCGTGAGACAACCGGGTCCGCCAGTTCTATATCCATACCTTCATCTCGTCCAATTACCGTGCGCTTCCCTTCTTTAAGCAGGAAGACCATGGGCGGACGACTACTCTCTCTAGATGCACCGCCAGTTAGCACGATCAGTGCGGCTGATTCTTTAAATGTTGCAACAACTGTGGCAGAAAGAGGCGTTGTTGCTCCAGGCACCAATAATGAGCCATCAGACTTGAGTACAGGCTGTCCCAGCGCTCCTGCTCCTCCATCTATTTCCGCATCGTGCAAGCTTGTGATACCAGCCATAGAAACACTGTTTGCCTGCACCTTTTTGGCCTGCCCACCGACGACGCGTGTAACGAAGCTGAATTTTACCGCCTTCCCGAAACGTACTACGTCATCTGGTTTAAGCACATACGTACTCGAAGGTTCCAGGCGTGCATCATTGACAAAAGTTCCATTAGTACTTCCCAGATCATGAAGTATGAACTGGCCATTGGCATAACTTATCTCGGCATGACGACGCGAAACGGTCGCTTCATCCACCAGGAGATGCACTCCCTCCTGTCGACCGACTGTCATCATTCTGGTCTGACTGAGGCGCGTTTCAGCAGGTGCACTGTTGATATTATCAACTATTATCAGGAACGACTCAGTATATTGTGGCCTGATTGCTGGGGACGCAATAGATGTTTGTCCACCTGCATAAGCGGCTTGCTTTATAGCTGCATCGCCCTGTCTGCTTACGCCTAGTAATGGAGGCGGAACACTCTGGCGATCAAGCCAGTCATTGAGGTGAAAGCTATCTGCGAACATGACGGAGGCGACCGTTTGCAGGTTGACACGATGGTCGATAGCGCGTTTGAAAGCCAGTGCCTCTTTGCGATCACCGAGTGAAAGCATTCCCACAGGCACGCCATCTTTGAGCAGGACTTTACGATAAGTGCGCGGCTTCGGTTCGGCAATAACCTCCTGTAAGCCTGGAGCATTGGTGATGCCGACGGATGCAAAGTCGAGACCATACAGGAACGTAGCATTGTAGAAGGTGCCGGAATTGAATGGACGGTTGGTGTCTAACAGATCGAGCATACTATAAGCGGCGGCACGTGCCTGTTGGATAGACGGATACCACTGCCCGATCAGGCGTGTACGGCCCGTCATTGTATCCTGAGTTTCGAGCACATCTCCCGCAGCATAGATGTCCAGGGTATTGGTGCGCATCTTTCTATCAACTTTTACTCCACGTCCACAGGCAATACCGCTCGCTTTGATAAAATCAATTATCGGCTCGATACCAACTGCAATAATTACCGTTTCGCACTCAATCCGTTCGCCGCTGCTAGTTACTACACCGCTTACCTTACCGCGCTTGCCAATAATCTCGCTGATCTCCTCTTCCACACGCACATCGACACCATCACGGCGTTCCTGTTGCAACACAATATCAGAGGCAGTAGCATCAAGTACCTCCGACCAGAGAGTGCGGCGACGTATAAGATGCGTGACCGCATAGCTCCGATGGCGCAGTGTCTCCACGGTTTCCAGCGCCAGAGTACCACTACCACTGATCACCACACGGCGCGTCGAGGTCAGACTTTCCAACAACGCCTGGTAATCGGCTACGGTACGCAAAGTATAGACGCCCGTCAGGTTCAGACCAGGACAGTTCAAAGTAGCCGGACGAGCTCCGTTTGCTAACAGCAGACGATTATAACCTGACTGCCGTCCACTCTGAAGCTGCACACTATGTTGTACCGCCTGTATGCCAATCACGCGATCGGGTATAAAGCGGATATTGCGGTCCTGGTAAAAGCTCATTGGTCGTGCCCATAGTTTGTCTTCATGCACACGACCGCCCAGGTAATCCTTCAAAGCAGGACGATAGTACACAGGAAAAGGATCATCAGCAATCACAGTGATCGTCGCTGCGGAGTCTTCGGCACGCAAAACTTCTGCGGCAGTCGCACCGGCGATGCCGTTCCCAATAATTACATATGTCTGGGCTGTTTGCTCAGCCATTATCATCCTCCAGAGTTCCAGGACGAGCAACCATACAAGGACGGCGAGATCACCTCAATACGATTCCTGGCAGTCTAAAACGGCCCTCAAGTCGTGATAGTTCCATCGGCATTCACAGTAATCTTTACCGGGGCAAGTGGAGTCGGTGCAGGCCCCTGAACGACGGCGGCACCCTTAGCCGGATCAAAAACAGCGTCGTGGCATGGGCACTTCAGTAAACTATCCTGCTGACTATAAGTAACCGCACAGCCAGCATGAGTACAGGTAGAGTCGAACGCTACAAATTTATTATCAGGTAAATGGATCAGCACGCCAGGATTTCTCTGATTCGCAATAGGAAATGTTTTCGCACTATTGACCGGGATATCTGTACTGCGGGCCAGCACATTACCACCTGTAACTGGACTTTTCGCATTCCCGGTAGTAGCGGGCTGTGTGTTAGTAGTGTTAGCGGTAGTAGTAGTATTAGCGGCACCAGCAGTTGCCGTACCTGCCGTTGAGCCGTTATTCATAAGCTTCATACCCATTATTGCTGCACCGCCAACCACTACCACACCGCCACCAGCAGCCAGTAATGTGACCACGTTGCGGCGCGACATCTTCTGCGGTCGATCATTCTTTAACCGCTTTACGGGTGCAGATACCGGAGGAAGTGGCTGGGGCCGCACAGCGGCAACGGGCTGAGAAACGATAAGCGGCGAATATGGCTCATTTGGCGCGACAATCTGGTGATAGGCCTGAGCAAATGCCACAGGTTGACGATAACGCTGCATTGGCTCCTTGGCCATAGCCTTAGTGATAATATGATCCAGGTCAACCGGAAGCCCCTCACGCCAGACCTTAAGCGACGGAACCTCGGAGTAGAGATGCTGTCGTGCGATCTCCTCACGCGTCTTTCCGCTAAATGGGGGATGTCCGGTAAGCAGACGATAAAGCACGGCTCCCAAAGCATAGATATCTGTATACACATCAACAGATTTACCCAGCAGTTGCTCAGGTGCGCTTGACTCGCTACTGCCATCAAAAGGGTAATTGTCTGTTAGTTGGCTATTCTGTTTGCTCAACTCATGCATACGCATAAGTCCAAACTCCGTCACCACTAGCTGACGATTTGCCTGCATATAAACACAAGAAGTCGACAAGTTGCGATGGATCACACCGTGCTGGTGTGCGTACTCTAATGCAGAGGCTATCTGATCCAGATAGCGACCAACAGAGGCCAGATCGATAATGTTCTGTGCCAGCAAGCCACGCAGAGAGGCCAGGGAAACGTTGGGATAGACCAGATAGGGTATACCTCTGTAATTGCCATAATCAAGCAACGGCAGGATATGAGGATGCTGCTGCAATGTAGCAACCATGTTCGCTTCTTGCTGAAAGCGCCCCAGGAAGACAATACGCGCATCCGCCGTTAGCTCTGCCTGTGCATCTTGAAATGGCACGCCCACAAAGCGAACGACATAATTCGTTCCCGCCTGTGTGCTCGCCAGGAAAACAGGGCCCCACTTGCCCTGCTCCATCAGCCTATCCAGGCGGTAGTTGCCTAAAACCGCTCCGGTCAGTTTCTCCAGTGACGTACGCTCCATCAAAATCGACCTCCCCAAACTCATACATACACGCTTATTAATTTTACCATATACCAGAGTATACGTCAGGGATACTCTGAGTCACATCAGTAACATTACTCATTTCCTACACAGACATATCCAAAAAAATATGATGGCAAAAAATGGGTAAGATTGCGCATGTTTTCAAAGAAGCTAACAGCTATGATTGTCAGGTAGAACCATTTGTGTTCCTGACAGCTCACATTGTATAGAAGGAGCTTCCTATGAAACGATTTGCAGTTACTCGCCGTCCAATCCTGCTGGGATTATTCCTATCGATGATAGTACTTGCCGCCGCGCTACTCGTCTATCCTGTTGCAGCTCAAATACACAATGCTACAGGCCGAGTGAACAGGAGCGCAACTTTTCACGCCAAAAGCGTACAAGACTTGCTGCGCTCACATCAGCTTGCCTCAACGGTACAGGTGCTTGCATCACAGCCGCCCAGCGTAATTATCCAGTTCCCACTCTTCCCCAGCGGTGTAAAGCAGGCATTTCCTAAAGCAACAGGCGTAGTCACCATTGTACAGGGAAACCCAGAAGTCAGTCTCTTCGATACAGTAACGGTCGATGTGCAGAACATGCCACCCGATATCACCTTCACCATCTTCTTTATAGAGATAGCGAACAAGCCCTTCGGACATGTCCAGTACGTAGCGGATCTGCATACGCGTGATGACGGTTCCGGCGATGTGACTTTCCAGACCATCACTCTCGTAGCATTCGCCGCTGATGCTCGTAATCCTGGCATCTCCAAAGATCAGAGTGGAGACGCATCTGGTACTCAGCTAGAGCATCTTGGCATGTGGTTCTCCTCGCTCCAGGATGCCCAGAATATCCTCAAAGATAATACGCTCAAGGGAACGCCTTTTGACGGCGGCAATCCTCCACTGCATGCAGGCCCTCAGGCTATGACGGATGGTCAAACTGATCCAGTATTCTAAAACTTGACCAGGCAGACCATAACGAAAGGAGATCTGACACATGGCAATTTTGCAGTATGCACGCCGAAAAATCCTGAGCGCTTCATGCCTGTTTACACTACTGCTCGTCTTCTGTATACAGATAAGTAGTGCAACAGTTGCTACCGCTACTCCACTCAGCCAGCAGCATATCGTATTACATGCAGTACAACAAAATAATCCGGAAGTCACTCATTTACTTCAACTGAAACAGAGCGGGCAACTGGCACCGACGGTCAACGTCCTGGATTCGCTACCCCCCACAACGATTCTTCAATTTCCACTGGTACCAAGCGGCGTCAAGAGCAAATTTCCTGCTGCGACCGGTCTGGTGACTATTGTGCGTGGAAATCGTGATGATAGCACCTCGGATACTGTAACAGTTGACGTGCAGAAGATGCCCCCCAACATCACGTTTACCATCTTCTTCATCGAGATAGCGAACAAACCCTTTGGTCATGTAGAGTATGTAGCAGATCTGACCACACGAGGAGACGGTAGCGGTGAAAGCATCTTCCATATCATCTCTCTGGTCTCCTTTGCTATGGATGCCCGCAATCCTGGCACATCGCAAGATGATAAAGAAGGACAGACCTCGGGCATCAATCTTGAACATCTGGGTATGTGGTTCTCCTCGCTTCAGGATGCCCAGAAGGTACTGAATGACGACACGCTCAAGGGCACCATTTTCGATGGCGGCAATCCACCATTGCACGCGGGTCCCCAGGCTATGACCGATGGGCAGAGCGCCCCGGTGTTTTAGGAGGAGAAGTCGTATGTTTCGCTCTTTACACATACAACAATGGGTAATACGAGGACGCAGTATAGTACTGGCTCTTATAGTACTGGCACTACTGAGCGCATGCACAACAGGCACATCTGCTCCAACCCAATCAACAAATCCAGGCGCCGGCAATAATAGTACAGCAAGCACAGGAGGGGCAGCGCCCAGTTTTCCGAGCACGCCACTTCAGTTGCGCACACCAGATTTTGGTAGCGCAGGACAGGTCGCGCCAACCGTCAAAGTACTTGCATCAGCCGATCCGACCTTGATCATCCAGTTTCCCCTGGTACCATCAGGCATTAAGAGCAAATTTCCTGATGCAACTGGCCTGGTAACTGTTTTCCAGGATACAAAGGCCAACGACTTTGATGCAGTCACTATCAGCGTAAATAAGATGCCCCCCAACGTTAAGTTCACCGTCTTCTTCACCGAAATTGCGGCGAAACCTTTCGGACATGCGGAGTATGTAGGAGATATCATCACCCGTGGCGATGGTAGCGGCGAAGCGACCTTTCACCTGATTACATTCGTTGCCTTTGCCGCCGACGCCCGTCAGTCCACGGTGCAGTCTGCTGACCAGACAGGTAATGCGTCGGGTATTCAGTTAGAGCATGTGGGTATGTGGTTCGACGGCGTCAATAGCGCGCGCCAGGTATTGGGTGACCCAAATATCGCAGGTACGCCGTTTGATGGCGGTCATGGAGCATTGCACGCAGGTCCTCAAGCAATGACCGATGGACAAACATTGCCAGTGATTTAAAGCGGCCGTCCCCGATGCATAATTGCATCTCTCCATCCAGCTATATATAGCCAGGCATATGTTGACGTCCTTACCTGCAAACTATATAGTAAGGAAGATACATAATTATAGACAATTCCCCTTGCCTGATAAGGAGTAGAGCATGCCCATACGTGCGATGGTATTGCCAGCGCCCAATTCTGTGCCAGAGCTACGAGAATTTCCAGAACCTGTGCTGGAGGATGGTTCAGTGTTGCTGGAAACACTCGCCTCCGAAGTGTGTGGCACTGATGTACACCTGCAGCATGGACGCCTCAGCGGTGTGCCGTACCCGATTATTCCAGGTCATGTCAGCGTCGGGCGTGTGCTCCAGGTGCGGGGTAGTGTGCGGGATGTCGAAGGCGCAACAATAGGGATCGGTGAGATCGTCACCTTCCTGGATGTGCATCGTACCTGTGGGCGCTGCTGGTACTGCCAGGTCGCGAAGGCTTCTACTCGTTGCCCGGAACGGCGCGTCTACGGCATCACCTACTCAGCAAATGAGGGCTTGCTCGGCGGCTGGAGCGAGCGCATCCTGCTCCTACCCGGCGTACACATTGTAAAGTTACCACCAGCACTTCCACCTGAAGTCTTTATGGCAGGCGGCTGTGGCCTTCCTACTGCATTACATGCTGTGCAGCGTGGTGATATAACCTTCGGCGATACGATCGTAGTGCAGGGAGCAGGACCAGTCGGGCTGTGCAGCGCAGTATTTGCTCAATTGCAAGGTGCCAGCCAGGTAATTGTCGTCGGAGGGCCAGCACAGCGCCTGGCTATCGCGCGTGCTCTTGGCGCTGACATGACCGTTGATATCGCTGAGCATGACCCTGACGAGCGCGTGCGCATCATACGCGAAGCTACTAATGGACGTGGAGCCGATGTAACCATTGAGGCAACTGGAGTTCCGGCAGCGGTGGCAGAAGGATTGCGCTTTACTCGTGATGCAGGCACTCTGGTAGTTGTTGGACAATATACCGACCACGGTTCGGTCAGCATTAATCCGCACCTGGAACTGAATCAGCCCCACTTGCAAGTTCGCGGCTGCTGGGGAAGTGACCTGAGTCATCTCTATCGCGCCGTCCGCACCCTGACCCGGCACGCGGATAGCTTCCCCTGGCGTTCAATGATCAGTGGGCGCTACTCATTGGAGCATGCGACAGAAGCTCTGGCAGCAGCGGAAAGGCAGGAAAGCATTAAGGCATTGATTCTGCCTAACGGCCCATTACTATAAGCAAAATCGATATCTTCTCCGCTTTTACAGGCTCCCAGACATTTGATGCACATTTTCCAGGCAATAGCAAAACGTGCACTCTGTTTTCACAGCTAAATCACATCACAATTACTAAAAAAGCTGAAACCAGTAACTCGTTGTATTACTGGCCTCAGCTTATCTAAACGGTACTTAATGGAGGTGAGAAGTGAATAGTCTAGCGATGTACTTTTGACAATGGGCCAGCATTATCGGCAAAGTTGGCAGTGTTCAACACCTGAATGCCTGCATGCTGTTCGCCATTGAATGGGGTGACGACTGGCGAGGTCTTTCCAGGCTCACAACCCTTGTTGAAAGGAACTTTGGGATCGTTGAACCAGAGCCCCAGATGGTATTGATGCGTTGGAGCAAACTGCGTGGTACCACCCTGGGAAACAGAGAACGTCTCAACATCGAAGATACCACGTACTGTCACACTACCATTACCATGAGCATCCGTCTCCAGGTCACTCTGATACCAGGCAATACCAAAGGGCTTATTTGGTAACTGAGTAACAAAGAGATCGTAACCAGTGTTAGGAACCAGACCACTCACGCTAACTTTCATCTCATCATTTAATGATCCAGGAGTAATGGTCACATTTCCTCTTGCTTTTGGCAGGCAGGCGTTGATACCGGGAGAGGCTATCATATTGAACGAAAAGCTGTTGCTTGCTTTTGCCTGACTCTGAGTAGCACCACTTAATGAGTTTGCATATGCAGCGGGGTTCACAGAGCAGGCACTCAAGATAGCGATTGCCGCGAGAGAGAACATCGCAAACAGCCATCCTTTAGACAAACGTGCGTATAACTTTTTCATAGGAGACTCACGGAAATAAAGTATACAGAAGGGAACAGATGTGATAAGCTGAGGGCATGATAGAGTTCTCTCAGCAAGATCAATACAAAGTGATGCATGGAGTGCTCAATGAGCGGCAGTGGCGGCTGTATGTAGCGACCGAGGCCAAGCGAAAAGGCACAGGAGGGATCAGCCAAGTGGCCCGCGAGGCAGGAGTCACGCGCAAGACAATCCGCAAGGGGATGCAAGAATTGGAGGCAGGAGAACTCTATGAGCCAGGAGGTCGCATCCGCAGGAAGGGTGGTGGGAGGAAGCAGAGCACAGCCAAGGACAAGACCCTGCGTGCCGATTTGGAGGAACTGCTGGAGCCGAAAGGAGATCCGCAGAGCCTCGTGCGATGGACAACCAAATCGATGGGCAAGCTCAAGGAAGCGCTCAAGAGCCAGGGACACACGATTGGCGAGACCGCCATCCGAGAGCTCTTAAAAGGGATGGGATTTTCGCTCAAAGCAAACAAGAAGGCGATCGAGGGGACAGCGCATGCCGATCGAGACACCCAATTTCAGCAGATCAATCGAACTGGGAAGGACTTTGAAGCAGCCGGCAAGCCGATGATTTCCGTGGATTGTAAGAAGAAGGAGCTCATTGGGAACTTCAAGAACCATGGGAGGGAATGGCAAGCCAAAGGGCAGAACACGACCGTCAATGTATATGATTACCGCTCCATCGCAGACGGGAAAGCGGTTCCGTATGGGATTTACGATGTGGTCCATAACAGCGGCTTCGTCAATGTAGGTATTGATCACGAGACCGCAGAGTTTGCTGTGGAGAGTATCAGACGCTGGTGGCACAGCATTGGGAGCGACCTTTATCCAACCAGTAAGAACCTCCTGATTGTTGCTGATGGCGGCGGTTCGAATGGGGCTCGCAACCGGCTGTGGAAGATGCAGTTGCAACGGTTTGCCACGGAGACTGGCCTGAGTATTACCGTCTGCCATCTGCCCCCGGCTACCAGCAAATGGAATAAGATCGAGCACCGACTCTTTTCCTACATTTCCATCAATTGGCGGGGCAAACCGTTAACATCTTTTGAGACCGTGATTGAACTGATTTCTCATACGACCACCAAGCAAGGATTAATCGTCACAGCCGTCAAAGATACCAATTGCTATCCGACTGGAATCAAAGTCTCAGACGAAGACCTGGCCTCACTCAGCATCATAAGGGAGTCGTTTCATGGCGATTGGAATTATACCATTCAACCACAATAACTGGCACCTTTAGTTCAGTGAGGGCCCTAAGGATGCAATAAGAAGAGCGAATGCTCTATTGACTACTCTAAGCCATTTGGCGTTAGGTGGTCTGTAAATCCCAACATGGGACCAGTGAAAGCGGCATAATTATTCTGTTGGCTTTTGGCTTTCTCGGTCTTTCGCGTTTTCTGCTCGATTTCGCCTGGGAGGCCGAACGAGCTCTCGTCCTTCCTCAAAACAGTTCCTCGACGTCGACCAGAATAATTCTACTCCTCCCACCAGTTTAAGGTTGGGATTTACACGTTGAGTTCCTTATTGATGAGAAGAATACGGTGTTTGCGGTAAAACAGGGACCTATCTGGACATTCAACAAGGTCTCGTCGTCGTGAAATTCCCTGCACACAGATTGTATAGCACACATTGAGACCATCCGAATCTTTTTTAGAGAGAAAGGCCACTCCCGATGCTGCAAGACGCTACCCTTCACTCGCTCACGGCTCTATGACCCAAGAGGTAGGTGTTCACCGAAGAGGCTCCATTGCTTCCACGTGCCTGTTACTCGCAGTGATTATGTACATTAACTCATGAAGTTTGGTTCTGAATATGGGATTATTCTCTGGGGACCTAGAACATAGCCTTTTTTTGATAATCAAACTTCATGAGTGAACCTCCATCATTAGCCGAGCGTTTGGCGCTGGCCGGTCGCCGCCGCGATCTCAATCGCGTGCAGCATGCGGTGGCGCGTGACCGCGTCATCAAAGGTCGGGCAGACATGTGTGCCTGAACGCCAGTCACGTGCGAAGCGTACATACGCCTGGGCGAGATTGGAGCCAGGGCCTTGCTGCGGTGGCGACCAGCGATACTGCTCTGGCACAGGCAGGACCTGCAATGCCTGATCTTTCCCATTCCCCCCATGCACCGTCAGTTCGAAGATCTGGGCGTGGCCGCCGAAAGAGGTGATTTGCAGGTCGCCTTGAGTCCCATTGATTTCCCACAGCAGGTTGGTGCCGCGTGACATGCCGCCGCGATAATGGACCGAGAGCGCTGCGCCACCATCAAGCAGACCACTGACACTCACTTGATCATGAGAGGTCATGGGCTTGATCTCGCCAGTTTCCACGATCGCGAACGATGTGCGGCGGAGAGCCATGGTAGCAGAGAGTTCCCGCACTTCACCGAGGCAGTGGCACAGCGCATCCAAGGTGTGGCCCACTGGGATCGAGAGCATGGTAGCACCGTTTTTGATATCGGCGGTGTAGGCTTCGCTCTGTGGCATTGCCGGGCCCCAGCCCATTCCAGAGCCGATCACTATGGTAGACAACACGTCCCCAACATACCCTTGTTTGATCAGATCATGAACATACGCAACCGACGGCGCGGACCGCGCCTGCAACCCGACCACGGCAAGCACGCCTTTTTTCTCTGCCAGCGCGGCCAGACGCTCAGCTTC
>WNFY01001643.1_pt1 | contig 21272 bp, 23 predicted proteins | sample 5400091 | NCBI WGS metagenome assembly WNFY01 (sample SAMN13153364, study PRJNA577476) | soil metagenome | isolation source: 60 cm soil or saprolite under grassland replicate 1 | place: USA:California | collected 2016-06-15
GTCGGGGCGAGAGGATTTGAACCTCCGACCTCGTGGTCCCAAACCACGCGCTCTACCAAGCTAAGCTACGCCCCGGATCCGGCGTGATTCTTTATCATGGATCGCGCCTTCCCGCATCCGGAAATTCGGTTACATTGGGGCGAAAACCGGGAATGAAGATAAAAGGGTTAATTTTCACCGCATTGCTAGGCGGGACGACACTGCTATTACGTGGGCAGGATGCCGCGCCTCCGGCTGTCGATCTTTATGGTACGGAGGAAAAGCCGGAGATTACAGCCACGCCTTTTCCGCAACCCAATGGGCCCGAGTTGCCCGAGTTATCGCAGCTTGACGAAGCTTTTAAACAAAGGTCAGTGGGCAAACAGGTTGATGAACGCCGGCTGCATATCGAATGGAGACAACTGAAAAATCGGGTGGCGAACGACCCGGAACTGCGCGCGGCAAAAGCCACCGCGCAAGCTGCCCGGACTGACTTGGAAAAGCGCAATCGACTGCGCGATTACTACAATGTCTATTATGAGCGAATGTCGGCTCTGGCTCCGAGCGCAGAAATGAAACTGGCATTGCAAGGATTTCAAGCTGCGCACGTGGGTCAGCTATCGCAGCCGCGAGTGCGGCCCTCGCCGGGCGCTCCCCCGCCGGCGCCAAAACCAACGCCTGCGGGGAAACATAAGAAAAAAAAGCACGTAAAATAGTGTTGCGCAGCCGGCTTGCCAGGCCATACGCAATGCAGTTATTCTATGCACATTCGATTCACGGCGCGTTCGTCTAGTGGTTAGGACACAGCCCTCTCAAGGCTGGTGCACGGGTTCGACTCCCGTACGCGCTGCTAACCTATTTTCATAGGTGAAATCCGGTAGAAGTGGTCGCAAACTATAGGCTTTCATGACAGTTTCATGACAGTTGTTCGCCCGTAAGCCTTCGAATCCGATAACCCGCTAATCGCCCGCGAATTGCACGTCTCCAAAGAAAATTAGGTGGGGGATAAAAAAAAAGATTTGCATGTGTAAATTTTGCGTATTATCTGTGTAGCCATGAAAACAGAGCCAAGCGTCCGGCTTGAAAAAAACAAACAAAACACACACTTCCCGACAGAAGGCAGTTTATTGCCTTCCGTCATGTGGTGCGGACGCCGGAATCATGTCGGTGCTGGCTACAGGTTGCCGCGCCAACATGTTTCTGAAGAACATGAAAACAAAAAACGAAATCCACAAAGCAATTGACGTGCCTATGATATACATCCAACCCACCCTCGTCCCGTGTGCCCGCCCTAAACCTGAGGGCGCATTCGGCCATCACTTGGACGGCAGGGGCAACATGATGACGATGCATGAGTAGCTTGCTCGCCCTCGGTTTGCTTCAGCTGCCGGCCTTCGTGTTGCATCTGCAACCGAAAGCCCGCAGAAATGAAGGAACCGAAAACCAAAACTGAACTTTCCGTTACAGAGCGCTTCATTCAGCTCTCAGAGATCTATGCCGGAATTACCGGGCAGATTTACAAGAGCGATGTCGAGAAGCCCCACAAAGCACTATATGCGATATGTTACCCAACAGCGCTTGGCTTCGGTCTTCTTGCGCTATTCAAGGGACCTTGGTTTGGCTACGCATTTTTCGCCTTGGTTATGGGATTTTACGCATTGATCATCACCGTATGGAATGGCCGCAATAAAAGGCGCAGAAAAAGTCAGGCTGAATCTTGAGCTAAATAGCATTGCGCGAGATCAGCTCGAACGCGTTCAAAAGAGAACCCACTCGCCTTCGATAACGGAAATTATCCGCCGAGCTCTGGCACTTTTTGATCTGTTCACCGAGCACACTGCACGCGGTGGTGAAATCGTCTTCAAGCATCCAGATGGAGCAGAGGAGAAATTACATATTTTGGGTTAAAGCATTTTCGTTCATCGAGCCGGATGCAGTCAGCAATGCAATCCGCTACGCAAAGTTTTACAGCCGTTCACATGATGCTGTGATTCGCGTTTACGATGAAGCCGGCAACGTGATCGAGACGCACGAGCACGCCGGCGATTTCGTAGACTTTTAGCAGGTCGGAGGCAGCATAATGAAGTTGTTTTCAGAGCGAAAGGCGATTGAACCGCCAAAAGTGGTCCAATCAAATGACATGGACCAGCCATTGCGCAATAAGCTCTGGTCGGTGTTTTATGATCATTTCTTTCGACATTGGCCTAATCTTTTGGAAGGGTTTCCTGGAGTTTCAGAGTTTGTGCGTGCGCAACTGCGCTGGCTTTGGGTAAATTTACTTAATCACACAAGTGATTCATACCCGGGCAACGCAGAATGCGTGCACGCCCTGCGCCAAGTCTTTGTCGGCGGCCGCTGGGATAAGGTCTACTCCGCTGTCGAAGTTTGTCTCACCCGTATTCCGGCCAGCCGATATCCCAAACTCATACCGGCCGCAAATGCGGTCCTAGAGCAAGAGAATGCTGGATACCGCATCCTAGCGGGAAAAGTGACAGATATCATTTCGCCGCAGGAAATTCACGAAGTCGACCAAACCGCGTCTGCCGCCCCGCCGCCGGTGCGCACGCACTTAGATGCGGCTGTCCGGTATTTAAGTATCGCTGAGAAGCGGGATTACCGGAACTCGATCAAAGAATCCATCTCCGCTGTCGAGTCTCTCTGTCGGCTCGCGGGAGGGGTCTCATTGGAAGAGGGTCTCAGACAACTAAAGAAAAAAATAAAGGTTCATCCCGCTCTCGAACAAGCTTTCATAAACTTTATGGCTATACAAGTAACCGAGGTGGTGTGCGACACGCACTAACCGAGGAGCAAACCGTTTCCAGTGCAGAGGCACGTTTTATGTTGGTTTGTTGCTCAGCTTTCATTAATTACGTTCTGGCCAGCCTCGCCGATGCAGGCGAAACCTTGAAGTGATTGCGTTTCCCCTTCTGTTGGTTATGCAACCAACGCCAACGATCCCTTCGAAGCTCCTCGATCCGGGTTCGTTTCCTGGCGCGCTCTTTTTGCAGGTAGTCGCCGGACTGTTGTTACTAGCCGCGATCGCCGTGCTGGGCTGGCTCTTTGGCCCATTAAAGTGGTGGTGGAGAAGCACGACGCTGCGCAACCTAATTCTCAGACGACGGGACTTCATATTGGTTTACCAACCCCAGGCGGGCTATAGCAAACGCGTATTATTCCTTGATAACGGGCAGATCGGAGACGGCAGAAAATGACAACGAGGATACGTGGCGAATTAGACGGGGCTGCTTGGAATTCCTTGCCGATGACGGGAAGGTCTACAGCCGCTTCAGGCTCGATAAGACCAGTGGTCGGTTGGCGTGCACCAACGACCCGGATCTGCGTTCGCTATTTAACCAGTATTTAACCCCTCAGTATTGATCGAGACCGGCTTCGACGTGCGTAATGTCTTTGACGGGCAATCCTGCTGCTACCCGCAACTTTTTTCTGGCCCCTTTAGGTAAGCTCGCGCCTAGCGACGCCGCTAAACTCGACGCAGGTATCTCCCCACACCGCATAATCTTTAGTGGTCGCGCCAATTTTCCACTGACGACTCTTCACGCCCTCACCACCGCGCGTGCTAGGCGCGGCAGCGGCAGGTTCAGGGGCGGCTGGACATCCAGGGCTTCCGCGTAAGCACCGATGTAGTGAGCGAGGACCTGCGGTGCCACTAGATCCCAGAAGGCACGCCGATTGGCGTTCGCTATTTGTGCGATTTTCGCCGCCGTCGTATCGTCGGTTCCAGGATGGATGCATCGCGAAATCCAGGTCTTTTCGACATGACCAGCGATTGTATCGGCAAGCTGTCCTGCAGTGTTGTTCGTGTCTTTCATCGTGGGTTAGATTTCTCCGGCTGACCGATCAAGCCGGCGGCTTCCACGAGATAATGCGCGGTGAAATTTGGGGCGTGATCGACCGCTCCGCGCTTAAAGATTGGTAGATCGTATTCGACCATCGAACGCAGGCGCAGTAGCGGGTATCTGACGGCGTTCCAGAAGTCACCGTTTAATGGGATCCCCCATCGGGCGGCCACTTCGACTTTTGGCAGCTCTGCGAGCTGGTCGTCAATCGCTTTTGTCAGATTCACGCAGAGCTGAGCGCAGACAGGAAACAACCTCTTCAGGAGCTCGCCGCGCTGCCTTTGAATCCTATCGGAAATGATCGGCGAGCGCTCCCGGAATTCCCGCAGTTCTCGCACCTTGTTTGCCGCGGTTTGCGCGGGCACCGAGAAATCGTTGAGCAGTTCAATCTCTTGCTGCTTGCTAGCCTCAAGGGCATTAGCGGAGCAGAACTGCTCGTATTCGGCTTCCAGTTTTTTATCTTCGGTGATCAGCGCTTGGAGTTCCTTTCGTTCCTCTTTGCCGATTTCCGATCCGATTTCACGAAGCACATTTGCTGGGCTGGCCGGAGAAGTTCGCGCCCAAGGAGCATTATTGTTTTGTAGCATGGTTCTTTAGTTTGGGTGTTTGGTTTCCTTTTAGAATTTCCGAGCGCCCGGTTAAATCGAAGCCCAGCGCCGCGACAATGGCAGCGGCGCGCTCGGGAGCCATTGCCTGTTCGCGAATGATATCCTCGTGGCGCTGCTTCAACGCGATGACGCGCGCCTTGACTGACTCGCACTCAACAAGAGCGACGTTGTATTGTGCTTGCGCGTCTGCAACCTGGCGAGACAAGGCTGCGATCTCGATTTCCTTGGCATGGATTTCTTTGGCGTGGATCATCTCTATATCGTCCGAATGAAGTCTTGCGACTACTCGCTGGACGATGCTCGACTTCGGAGCGCTCTGGATAATTCGGCTGCGTTCCTCGGGCGACCTGGCGCGGAGCCAACGTTCAACTAACGCTGTGCGCGCTTTGCGAATAGCATCGGGAATGTCTTTTAATTTCACGACGGTTTTGGTTTGGAGCGGGATCGTGCAAGTGACTCAGCCGACAGAGTTCGGAGGCTTGCGCGTGCAGCACTTCGATGGGCTTTGCGCACGGTCTCTGAAAAACTAGACTTCGATGACATCTGCATAGATCTGACTAACTCGCTGAGCCGCGGTTACGTAATCCACTGCGCGCAATTGGGGACCGATCACGCGCAGCAAGTCTTCTAGCCGATCGCCTGGGATTACATGCACGCGGCCGATTTGCTCGACAAACGGCAGCCGTCCGGAGCGGTGGGCGTAGTAAATCGGCTGCGCCGAAGGGAGTCCCAGAAACTTCGCTGCCGCTGCGATTGAAAATAGCCGCCTCATTTCATTAGACGGCGCATGTCAAATCGCGTGTCGCGTCGACTTTCTGGCGCTCCATCCGCACAAACAACGGACGCAGCGCATTTTATTTTGCGTCACTCAAATTATTCAGATGTATTGCCTGATGCGATTTCCGGTGCTCACTCTTTTGCTCGCGTTCTGTTTCGGACTGGCAAGCGGATGTTCGGAAGGCGTAACCCGGCGAACGGCAGCTGCCGTGCTTTCCGTCAAAGGAACGGTCGTTTTCGAAACGACAGAACAAAATAAGTTTCAGCCGGTCACACGCGAGAGTCGGATCCAAGATGGCAGTATTGTGCGAACATCAGACGGGGCGCTGCTCGACCTCGGGTTGATTGCCCCCGCCCTTGCACAAGTGTCGAGCAATTCTGAAATCAAGGTCGAAGAATTAAGAATATCGAAGGACGGCAACCAGACTCGCGGCGGTATGCGCGGCCGAAGCGCACGGATACAATTAAGCCGGGGAAAAATCACCGTCCTAGTCAGCGGGCGCGATCAAAGCAGAACGCAATTTGCGATCAGCACGCCCGCGGTAAGGGTTACGGTTGATTCGGACTGCCTGTTTCGTGTTCAGAGGGACGACCGGACCACCCGGGTAACTTGCGCGCGAGGGAAAGTCTATGCAGCCACTGGAACGCAGCCGCCAATCGCAATCGGGGCCGGCTACTTTCAACGGTGGCCATCAACTCGTCCGGAGCCGGTGGCCGCGACTGAAGATGCCGCAGCACAAATCGATATTATGGACTCGTTCGGAATTGAAAATGAGTTGCTCGAACTGGAAGCCGGTGGGCGGGATCGCCGCCCGTTTTAGGAAGTTTTATTTGGGCGAAATATTTTTATTGACTGCCTAGCGGCGACCCCCTAGCCTCGTCGCCATGTCGTACCAAATGTCTCCTTTTTCCAAGTTAACGGGTACCGGAAAGTTGGGTCAATCGAGCGGCGCCAGCCTTGCGTTGTTCGCGGGAATTTTCATTGCATGCACTTTTGCGGTACGCGGAGAAGATTCTATTCCTGAAGAGCCATTGCCTTCTTCGTCCGATAACGCTGTAGCGCAGACCGACGCTGCTCCATCGCAACCGGCAACTTCGCCTGGCGTCTTCGACTCGAGGAACCTAACGCTCGGTGGCGAGAGTGTATCTTCATCGGAATTACATGGAGGGGAACCGCGTCGCTTTCACTACAGTTTTGGGCTGACCATTCGGGCGGTTTACGACGACAACATCTTTCTCACCAATACCAATAAAGTCGACGATTGGTATTTTGCGATCGAACCGAGGCTCACGGTTGGATTCGGCGATATCGAAGGACGCAACGAGAACTACATTCGTTTGGACTACATGCCGAGCATAATTCTGTACGCCGACCACTCGAACGAGGATGCCGTCAGCCATCTGATCGAGCTGGAGGGCCAGTACAGGTTCAGCCGTTTAACGCTGAGTTTGTTTCAGGGAGTGTATATACTCGATGGGACAAACATTAATAGCATTGTCGACACGACCGGACTGTTTGCAAACCTCGACACGAGCACATTCACACGGCTGAATCTTTTTACCACACGCCTGAGAGCAAATTACGAGCTCACCGCGAAAATGTTTCTGACCGGTGAAGTTGATGCCTGGATTTACGACTATCCCGATTCCGGTTTTATCAGCTCCGAAATGATTTCAGGCGGCCTCTACCTTAACTATATTGTGACGCCAAAGCTGACGCTCGGCGCCGGCGGCACTTTTGGTTATAATTGGGTAGACGATCCAAGTGTGGACCAGACCTTCGAGCAGGCGAATTTTCGCATCAATTACCAGGTAACAGGCAAATTGGGTTTGTCTGCCTCCGCAGGCGTGGAGTTCCGCCAGTTCAACGATGACCGGGGCGACTACGTGTCACCAGTCTTTGAGCTCGGCGCGATCTATCATCCATTTGACGGCACGACTATCACCCTGGCGGCCGGCCGGCGAATCCTAAATTCCGGAGTTTTTGAAAATCAAGATTTCGCGACGACATATATTGTGGGTCGATTTCAACAGCGCTTGTTCCGGCGTGTTTACCTCGGTCTAGCGGGCGGGTATGAGAATTCGGATTATTTCGCCACAACCAGCGGAGTGAATGCACCGCGGAATGACGATTACTTTTTTGTCTCACCCTCCATTGACGTGCTGATCACGCGATGGGTGAGTGTCGGCGCGTATTACCTCCACCGTGAGGACAACAGCAACATCGATTTTTTCAGCTTCGATAATAATCAGGTTGGTGTTCGGGCCACGTTCAGATTTTAGCAAGGGTTTGAATCGCCTCCGATCTCAAGCACACCGGCCGTGGTGGCCGGCTACACTGGCCTTTTCATTGCTTCCGGGCGTTCTACTGGCGCAGATCGCTCCCGGAAACATCGGCTTACAGCCTTCCTTTCCTGCCTCCACCTCGCAGTCCGCCGCTGTTTCCACATTCAACCCAAGCAGCCCAAGCGGCAGCGTTAGCGCGCCGCCCGGCTACATTTTGAGCGCGAACGATCAGGTTTCGGTCGAGGTTTTCGGCGAGGATGACTTGCGCACAACTGGACGATTGAATCCCGAAGGCAACCTGAGTGTACCGTTACTCGGTTCAATTCATCTGGCCGGATTGACCCTGACCCAGGCGGCTTCAAGACTGACGGAGCTTTACGGTCGAGATTATCTCGTAAGTCCAAAAGTGAATGTCATGCTCCTGGGCTACGCGAAGCGGCGCTTCTCGATTTTGGGTCAGGTAAATCGGCCCGGCAGTTACGAAATGCCCGATAGCAGTCCTGGCGGGATCGATCTCTTGGAAGCCGTCGCGATGGCTGGCGGCTACACGCGCATTGCCGCGCCAGAAAGGATAACCGTGCGCCGACAAGGCGCGGGTGGCGATCAGATTTTCAAAGTCAATGCAAAGCGGTTCACAAAAGGGAGCGGCGGCGGTTTTCACGTCGATCCGGGCGACACGATCACCGTAGGGGAAAGTATTTTTTAACCGAAAACTTTTTGCGACTGCACCTTTTCGAGCGCACTGCTCGGGTGTAGAATCTTGTCCAAGCTAAATTTTCTTCTTGTGGTTGATCCATCCTTACCTGAAGCGATAGCCGCCAATACGCCGAATCCGGCTAACAGAGCGTTGTCGCATTTGCCGGGAGAATTCGCAGTCCTGAAGGGCGGGTTCGATTTTCGGCGCTTCTGGCATTCTTTTATCGAACGGATTTGGATTGTCGCGCTTTGTGTGCTGGCCGGTCTTTTCGTTGCGCTGGGTTATCTCGCGCGAACACCAAAGCTCTATCAGGGCCATACCGTGCTCGAAGTGGAGTTTCAGGACCCGACCCTTGTTACTACGGAAGACTCCGCTGCGCGCATGCGCTCGACATTTCTGGCCAGTCAAGAGGCGTTGCGAACGATCGAGCAAAACCTTACCAACCTGAGCCTTCTTGCCCGAGTCGTACGTTCTGAAGGGCTGGCCCAAGATGATGGGCGCGCGCTTTTCGGGGGCGAAAATACCGCGAGCAGCGGCAAACCAGGCGCCACGCCAAGCACAGCTCCATCGCCGGATACGGACAAAACTCAGAGCGCTGTTGGTGTAAGGACTTTTACGCCTCTTGAAGAAGCGTTGGCCCGCGGGCTCGCCGGCGTGGTAAGACCGGTGATTCGTCGCGGCACGCGCCTGATCGACTTGTACGTGACGAACCGCGACCCAGTCATGGCACAGCGCCTCGCCGACGCGATCGGACGCGAGTACATCCGCAATTCCATCGAACGTCGCGCTTCGCTCAGCGAGGAATCATTGCGTTATCTGCTCGAAGAAGAAGAACGATTGAAAGTCAATCTGCAAAAAAGCGAGGCGGCGGCGGCGGAATACAAGGCGACAAATCCCGACGCTTTGCAACTTGGCGGCGGCACCGCTGCAACAGGGTCACAGCAAGGATCGGGCGCCGGGGCTGGTGGTCCTCGGGGCGGCCTGGTCGAGGACAAGCTGCAAGATATAAACAACAAGTTGACGGCGGCAAAAGCCGACCGACTGCGCCTTGAAGGCGAGCTCAGACAGATTGAGCAGGCCGGGGACAACATCGATGCACTGCTCGCGATCCCGAGCATCTCGGCCGCAGCGTTGGTGACTGATGCGCAACGCAGTGTCACGCAAGTAGAAGCTTCCATCGCCACTTTGTCTTTACGATACAAGGAAAAGCATCCCCGGATGATGGCGGCGCGCGCCGCTCTGGCAGAGGCCAGGGAAAAGCTTCGTCAAGCGGCGATGGCGCAACCACCCATTCTGCGTAACGCCATCGAGCAGACCAAGGCGACGGAAGCCAGTTTGCAAGGGGCGTTGCAAGACCAGCAGGGCGTGGCTGTCGCGCTCAACCGCACAGCGATCGGATACCAGGAATTGGCCCGGCAGGCTGAGACCGACCGCGCGCTCTATGAAAGCGTTCTGCGCCAGATCAAAGAGACAAGTTTAACAAAAGATGTGAAGACGAATGCGGTTAGTGTGGTCGAGCATTCCCCTGCCTCGCATTTGCCTGTGAGTCCCAAGCCCACCAATGCGATCGCGCTGGGGCTGCTGGCCGGATTGGTGGCCGGGCTCGCGTTTGTCTTCGGCGCCGACACGCTCGATCGTTCCATCAAAACCGTTGATCAAGCGGAAGATACGCTCGGGCTACCCGTATTTGCGGCTGTCCCAGAAACGACCGAGCAAGGCGCAGGGCCTCGGGTAAAACGGCAACGCAGAACCTGGGGAACCTCAAATTACCGCGTTGTTGTAAAAACGCCAGAGAGTCCAGCCGCGGAAGCTTTTCGCAATTTGCGCGCTGCCCTTTCCCTTTTGGGACCCGAAGCCGAGCGCAAGGTTTCACTTTTCACCAGCGCCGAGCCGAATGAAGGAAAGAGCTTCACCAGCGCCAATTATTCGCTTGCGCTCGCGCAGCAAGGTTATCGCGTTCTGCTCATCGACGGCGATCTGCGCCGGCCGAACATGCACAAGATCTTCCATTTCCCGCAGCCCGCGAAAACAAATAACTCCGAGGAGGACGATGCCGCTCCAGGAGTCATTGATTGTTTGGTGGGAGAAGCGGATGTAGCCTCGGCGGCACGTCCAATTCCGGCAGGCGAAATCGATATCGTCTCCGGTAAAATCGCCATCGAGGGAAACTTTCTCACTGCGACTGGAGGGCAACTTTCCGTCCTTGCTGGTGGACGACGCGCGCCCAATCCAGCTGAGATCTTGGCGGGTCCGTTCTTTGGTCAGCTCGTCGCGGAGGCTGCGCGGCTTTTCGATCGAGTCGTGATCGACAGTGCGCCGATTCTCGCCGTCAGTGACACGCTGCTCATGGTGCCGCATGTTCAAACCGTGTGCATTGTTGTTCGGGCGGGAAAAACGCCGCGCCCGGCGGTTCGCCGCGCGATTGCCTTATTAACGAGTGCAGGGATTCGCCCTGCTGGCCTGGTACTCAATCGATTGCGCAGAAGCGGCGGCGTTGGCTACTACTATGATTACGCTTCGCATGGCTACGGTGCGGAGGAAGGCGCATATTCCCGCAGCTATGAATATCGATCGAGATCTCGTCACAAAGATAACGGCGCTTCGTAAAGCAGGGATCGGTGATCTCTGATCAGTAATCAGACCGGTCGTCCAACAACGAAGCGATCAGAGCTCGTTCTTCCGGCAAGAGATGTTCCGCTCCCAGATTATGCGCATCGCCCCGCGCGCCTTCTTCGGATCCGTTCACCGCCAGGATGGCCGCGCGAACTGCGAGCGCACCGGCGCGCATAACCGATCGCGGCAACTGCGCCGGCATTCCTCGTGCTTGAGGCCGCAGACTTGAAGCCGCGCGTGAATTCTGACAGAATCGCACTCCATTCTGGCGTCATCGTCCCCGGCAGCAGTTGATCTGCGGCGGCCATCGGCTGCGGAGCGCTAAACATGTATCGCGGCTTATCCATCATTGCGATCGTGCCGGTCTTTAACGAAGAGGCGAAGATTGGAAAAGTCGTAGGCCGTATGCCACGACAAGTGGTGGATAAAGTTCTGGTCGTGGACGACGGTTCCACAGACCACTCCGCCGAAGTGGCGCGGTCATTTGGAGCCCAGGTTATATCAATGGGTGCGACGCTCGGCGTGGGTGCGGCACTGCAGACGGGCTATGAGTATGCCGTCCAGCACGGCTATGACGTCGCCGTCACCGTGGCTGGGAACAACAAGGATGCGCCGGAGGAGATTCCCTTGCTTTTGGAGCCGATCGCCGAGAATCGGGCGGATTTCGTGCAAGGTTCCCGCTTTTTGAAACGCGCCGGTAACTTCGGCCCCATGCCTGAATATCGGCAGATCGCCACGCGCCTTCACCGTGTGCTCTTTTCATTGGTTGCCCGGCGTTGGATCACCGAGTCAACAAATGGTTTCCGCGCCGTGCGCAAGTGCGTGCTGGCTGATAGACGCATCAACTTGTCACAAGATTGGTTGCGGGAGTACGAACTCGAACCCTACCTGTATTTGCGCACCATCAGGCTCGGCTACCGCACTGTGGAAGTTCCGGTGACGAAAATTTATCCGCCCAAGCACTTGGGCCAGACAAAAATGAAGCCGATCATCGGTTGGTGGTCCATCCTGCGGCCGCTCGTCTACCTCGGTTTCGGCTTGCGAAAGTAGGCCACGTTGGTACAACGAGGGACGATTCGTCATGTCGCAGGAGGGAGAAGCAAGAACGGACCCCGGAACACCACAAGGACGGCATGGAAACATTTAACCGCATCGCTTCCGATGTCTGCCTAGGACGGTCTGTCAAGATATTCGGCTTCGCCAACCTTTACGGCTGTACAGTGGGGGATGAGTCGCGCATCGGTTGTTTTGTTGAGATTCAGAAGAATGCCTCCGTCGGCGCCCGCTGCAAGATTTCGAGCCACTCGTTCATTTGCGAAGGCGTCACTATCGAGGACGACGTATTCATTGGCCATCACGTGTGCTTCATCAACGATCTATTCCCGCGTGCGTGCCGCACGGACGGAACTCTGCAAACGGACGCCGACTGGAAAGTGATCCCAATTCTGGTCAAACGCCGCGCGACGATTGGGTCGGGGGCTGTTATTCTGGGCGGAGTCACCATCGGTGCGGGAGCCATTGTCGGTGCGGGGGCGGTTGTGACCAAGAGCGTCGCCCCGCGCACCGTTGTCGCCGGAAATCCCGCCCGCCTCCTACGCACTCTGGCCGAAGGGGAGGCACCGTGACCGATCGATGCACAGAACGGTGGCGAGGGGCACAGCGCTGCTTTCTGACCGCACGCACGCGGCAACTCAGCAGGTCAAAGCGGCGGCGGCACGAATGGCAATGATTCGCGTGGCGGTGATTGGGGCTGGTCAGTGGGGGCCGAACCTCATCCGGAATTTCCACAACAAGCAGACGAGCGAAGTCGTCTGGATCATCGACCGCGATGCGGCCCGATTGGATGAGGTGCACGCGCGTTTTCCCGATGCGCAGACTGCGGGAGATCCTGAGCAGGCATTGCGCGACCCGTCTGTCGACGCCGTTGTCGTCGCCACGCCAACGAGCACTCACTACGTCCTCGCCAAAGAGGCGCTCGAGCGACGTAAGCACGTGCTAGTCGAAAAACCGTTGACGACCCAAGTGAAGCAGGGGCTCGGCCTTCTGGAGCTTGCCGCACGCCAGCGACTGATCCTCATGGTCGGCCACGTGTTTGTTTATAATCCCGCTATACGCAAGGTGAAAGAATACCTGGATGCAGGGCATCTCGGGAAGCTGTATTACGTCTCGATGGTCCGTACAAATCTTGGACCCATTCGCTTGGATGTGAATGCCGCCTGGGACCTTGCGGCGCACGACCTCTCCATTGTCAATTACTTGCTCGATGCGGAACCACTAAGTGTATCGGCAATTGGAGGAACTTGGATCAATCAAGGGATTGAAGACGCCGTTTTCGCCACCCTCAGATACCCGCAAGGCGTGCTGGTGAATCTACACGCCTCTTGGCTCAATCCCCGCAAGGCCCGCGACATCACGGTAGTTGGCGAAAGACGCATGCTGACGTTCGACGATATGAACCTCAACGAGCCACTGCGCATCTACGACAAACAGGTAACCGATGCGTGCACCCGGTCGACATATGTCGATTCGTTTGCCTCGTTCCGTGCCAGCGTGCGGAAGGGGGATATTACAGTTCCGAAGGTGCCACTCGGAGAGCCCCTGGCGACGCAGTGTGCGCACTTTCTCGAATGCATCGTGTCAGGGAAGCAACCATTTACCGGCGCGCCGGAGGGGATCGCCGTTGTGCGCGCGCTCGAGGCAATCCAACGTTCGATCCGTGCGCGCGGCCGCGAGGAACAGGTAGAACTGTCATGCTGATTCCGCTGGTCGATCTGAAATTGCAACATCGACAAATCGCGGATGAGCTACAGCAAGGGTTCGCGCGCCTGTTTGAGAACACGGCGTTCATCCTCGGTGAGGAAGTCGCCAGCTTTGAGCGAGCATTCGCGCGTTTTTCCGGCGTGAAGCACTGCGTTGGTGTCGCCAACGGCACCGACGCGATTGAGATGATGCTGCGCGCGGTCGGTGTCGCCAACGGTGACGAAGTAATCGTGCCAGCCAATTCTTTCGTCGCCACGGCATTCGCGGTCATGCGCGCCGGTGCAGTACCAAGATTCGTCGACTCAGACCCGGAAACGCATCTTATCGACGTGCAGGCGGTCGCGCTGCAGATCAACCGTCGCACGAAGGCAATCCTGGCGGTGCACCTCTACGGCCAGATGGCGCCGATGGAGGACCTCAAGGCTCTTGCCGATCAGACCGGCGTGCTGTTACTCGAAGACGCCGCGCAAGCGCATGGCGCGCGCCGTCACAACCAGGGCTTGGCGAGCGTAGGGCTGGCGGCTGCTACGAGCTTTTATCCCGGCAAGAACCTGGGCGGATACGGTGATGGCGGGGCTGTATTGACCAATTCGGACGACCTTGCCGCCTCAGTTCGCGCACTGCGCAATTTCGGTAGCGAGATAAAATATCATCACCCGCGCGTGGGCTTCAACTCGCGGCTCGATGCAATACAGGCGGTAGTGCTCAGCGCAAAGTTGAAACATCTGGCAACTTGGAACGAGGCGCGACGGCAAGCGGCACGGCGTTATGACGACCTGCTTTCCGGGGTCGGGGCTGTTACGTTGCCGGTCACACTTTCCGGAAACGAGCATGTCTGGCACTTGTACGTCATACGCCTGCTACGTCGTGACTCGGTATTGCGCAAATTAAAAGCGGCTGGCATCGGTGCCGCGCTGCACTATCCCCTGCCGATACCTCTGCAGGGTGCCTTCCAGCATCTGGGCCATCAGCGAGGCGGCTTCCCAGTTGTGGAGGCCGCGGCTGAGCAAGTCCTATCGCTTCCCCTCTTTCCTGAAATCACTGTCGAACAGCAGACCTACGTGGCCAGCGAAGTCGAGCGATCCTCGCTAAAAGCTAGCTGATGTACCCAGGTGCGACGGGCAACTGGATACGCCTGGATGAGAACAGGGTCGGAGCTTGAAACAATTGTCTGCTTAGCATTCGAAATTCATCGATCGTCAGAGTGCCCCGTTTAATCAAGCTTTGCTTCGGGATTTGCAGCGTTACACGATGTAAGATCATGGATTTCGCCGCCTGTTCTCTGATAACGTCTTTTACAGACTCGCATCAACTTTCTCGCAAGCTAATCTACGAAATCGATGAAAAGCAATGGTACCGAAACTAGTAACGTCGCACCGATGGTTCTCGTGTTTTTGCAACTTCGAGCTGACACCGTGCAATTTAGATGTGATCGTAGTGTGCGCCTGTTGCAGGATTGAAGAGGTGAAGAGTCGTCGGTCATGAGTTGGACGAAACGCGACTGGTTCTTCTGCCTCATACTGGCAGCGGTCACCATCCTGGCCTATCAGCCCGCCTGGCACGGGGGACTTTTATGGGATGATGACGAGTGTGTAACGCCTCGGGAGTTGCGCAGCCTGGATGGTTTAAGGGCAATCTGGCTCGTGCCAAGAGCAGCCGGGCAATACTATCCTCTTCTTTTCAGTTCCTACTGGCTCCAGCAAAGGTTGTGGGGCGATTCGACCAGCGGCTATCATTTGGTCAATCTTCTTCTGCACATTGGTTGCGTCGTGCTGGTACTAAAGGTCCTGCGTTTTTTGCGAGTCCCGGGAGCGGAGCTAGCGGCGATCATCTTTGCCCTGCACCCGGTGAATGTGGAAACGGTGGCATGGATTTCGGAGCGTAAGAACACGCTCTCCGGGGTCTTTGCCCTGGCAGCAACGCTCTGGTATTTAAAGTTTGACGACGGACGAACCAGACAAACTTACGCGTTCGCCCTCGGGCTGTTTCTTTTGGGATTGCTGAGTAAAACTGCGATTGTGACGCTGCCTCTGGCATGGCTGGTGATTCTCTGGTGGAAACGCGGTACGATCTCCTTGCGGCGGGAAACCCTTCCTTTGATCCCGTTTCTTTTCTTGTCGGCGGCGGCGGGATTGGTGACGTCCTGGGTGGAATACGGCAACATGGGTTACAGAGCGAGGATGCTGGATCTGTCCCTGCTGGATCGCTGCATCATAGCCGGGCGTGCCTTCTGGTTTCAACTGAGCAAACTTCTCTGGCCGTCGAACCTCATGTTCGTTTATCCGCGCTGGGATATTAACCCAGCCCTGTGGTGGCAATATCTTTTTCCAATCGGTGTTCTGGTACTGCTGTTAATCTTGTGGAACTTGCGGCGATGGTCACGAGCTCCTTTGGCGGGAGTGCTCATCTATTTGTTCCTGTTGTTACCGTCGCTGGGTTTTCTCAACATTTATTTTTTCATCTATTCGTTTGTAGCCGATCACTGGCAATACCTGGCTTGCCTGGGAATCATCACGCCGTGCGCCAGTGGGATTGTTTTGCTGACCGCGCGATTAAAAGCTTGGCAATCTTTGCTGGAGCCTGGAATCATGCTGGTCCTGGCGGGTGTGCTGTTCGTGCTCACCTGGCAGCAAAGCCGGATGTATACCGACATCGAAACGCTTTATCGGACCACTATCGCGCGTAATCCCGCCTGCTGGATGGCGCAAGTTAACCTGGGTAACATCCTGTACAAGGTGAACCGGATTCCCGAGGCAATGGATCTGTTTAAGCAGGCTTCGCGAATCAAACCCGAGGTTGCACGTTACAGCCTCGGCAACGCGCTTATGGGGAAAGGCAGAACATCTGAAGCAATAGAAGAATATCGCCAGGCATTGCGGATCAACCCTGATTACGCCGAGGCGTACAACAACCTGGGCAGCGCCTTATTGCTGACGGGCCGAACTTCAGAGGCAATAGATCAATTCGAGCAGGCGTTACGGATTAATCCTGGTTATGCCGAGGCGCAGAATAATCTGGGCAACGCCCTGGTCCAAACTGGCCGAGCTTTAGAGGCAATAGATCATTACAAGAAGGCGTTGCGGATTACCCCTACTTCTGCTTCTGCGCATAATAACCTGGGAGCTGCTCTCGCACAGATGGGTCGAATTCCCGAGGCGATAAAAGAAGTCAAAGCCGCCCTGCGGATTAACCCCGGGGATGTCGATGCTCGAAATAACCTGGCAAAGTTGGAAGCCCTGCAAGGAACTACGCCGGCAAAGATCGACTCGTTGAAGCCGTGAGCGTTGTAGTGTGCGCTGTCCTCAGCGCATTGCGAACAAAGAAACAGTTCACGCCTTCTCCGCTGAGAGAGCTGACGCTACCGTTATTGCAACAGCGGGGCGATCAGCGCGCGTTCTTCTGGTAAAAGCGATTTCGCGCTGAGAAGGCGCGCGTCGTTACGGGCGCCGTCTTCATAACCGTTCGCCGCCAGAATCGCCGCGCGCACTGCGAGCGCACCCGGCGGCTCTACGCCGGTGACCCGGGGCTCGCGGATTGCGGCCAACGCTTCCTGCTTCCGGCCCAGACGAAGACACGCCAGGCCGAGCGTTGCCCGCGCTTGCCAGTTCCGCGGTTCCTTCGCGACGAGGACCTGCGCTTCGCGCTGCGCTGCTTCCGCTGCGTCATCTGATGCGCCGAGCAGCAGTCGCAAATAAGTGTCCTGATTGCGGGCTGCTGCGTCATCGGGCCAGAGCCGCGCGATTCCTGCTGCGATCTCTTGCGCTTGAGCCGTGCGTCCGCCAGCCAGAGCAAGCCGCAACCGGCCCGTGTAGGGCGTCCGGTTTTTAGGCGCGATCTTGATCGCTTCAGAATACGCGGCATCGGCGACATCGTTTGCAGAGTTTTGCTCGGCGTTATTTGCGAGCGTCAACAATTTCTCGGCCGTGTTCGCGACCTGCAGCGCCCGTTGCCACTCGTTAGTCGCGCCAGTTGACGAGCCCAGATGCGCCTGCGCCACGGCGAGGTACATGTGTTGCAGCATGGGATCGACGACAGAATGTTCACTCATCAACAGATCTTTGACTTCACTCCAGCGTTGCAGAGCGGCGAGCGCGTTCACGTATTGAAGGAAGAAGTCCTGCCGTTGGATCGCGCGTACCTCCGGCAGCACTTCCAATGTCTTTGCAGGCCGACCAATTTTATTCAGCCACGCAGCCAGGGCAGCGAGCGTTTCGTCGTCGCCATCACGAAAACGCTCCACGGCATCCGCGACATATTGACTTGCGAGAGCCGGATCGTGCCGGGCACGAACTTCAAGTGCCAGGAGTTTGTGATAAGGGTGAGCATTAGGATGATTTTCAAGAGCGTTCGCCACTTCCGGCAGGCTCATTGTCCGTCCGGCAGGAGCTGATGGCGGCGTGGCGGCGAGATCAAGAGTCACCGTGTCGCTTGGTTGAGACGTTGTGCCCGGCGAAAGGTCCGGCGGCGGGCTGGAGACCGCCGCTCCTTGATTTGCAGGTCGTGGTTGAGGCGTGGAGGTGCCGCCTTCGCCAAGACTACGACGCCCAGAGTTCTTGATGAAAAGAGATTCTTTGCCGCCGATTGCAGGCATGGGTGGGAGCGCCTCTTCGCGTGCGAGAACAACGAGCGCGTCGAGCGACCCCAGGTTCTTTGGATCGCGCGCCACGGCTTCAATTTGGTGCCAGGCGTCGGCGTATGGCTGCGAATAGGGACTCGTCACCGAGAGAATGAGCGTCGCAGCAGCGAGGATGTCATACGGTCGTGCACGCTTATCGGCGAGCGCGCGTTGGGCATAATCGACTGATAGGGCCGGATCGCTCTGGCGAGCAGCGAGTTGACCCGCGAAGACAATATCGATTGGCGCCGGTCCGGCGCGTTGTGCAAGCAGTGCTTCAACTTGCTTCGCGGCCAGCGTTATTTCACCGGACGTGAGCGCAGCGCCGATGAAATCGCGCCGGTCCTCCACTGTGAGGCGGTGTGCCTCGTCCACTTTCTTCCACCATTCCAACGCTGGTGTCGATTGACCCGTACGAGACGCTAGCCGTGCAATGGCTCGCCACGATTCCGGTTCGGTCGAGCCCAACAGGAGCGCGTCACGCGCTTTCGCGTTAGCCTCCGCCCATTTCCTTTGATCAATCAATGCGAAAGCTTGACGCGCGAGGCGGCGCGACTGCCAGCCCTTGATTGCACCGCCAACCGACGGAGCAGCGAAATAAATGGTGACGCCAAGCGCGCAGGCGACCACCGCGCCGAGTAAGACGAAAAGTCTGATGCGTCGGGCGCGGATTTCCTCCGGCGGCGTTAGGTCGAGATCGTCCTTCTTTGCGACGGGACGTGATGGCTGCTTCGGCACGCGAGACGTTTACTATGGCGTCGCCGAATATGCAACGCCACCACTGCTGCGTTTGCTCGAGTAGGAAACACTGCGCCTACGGCGAATCTTTCGGCATCGTCTTCGGAGAAGCCGATCCACCTTTGGTGCGCTTAAAGGTGGAACGATCGCCCCGGTGATTCCTCAACGCGTTGGGAGGCAGCCAGTCTGTTCAGGTGCCCCGCAGACGCACCGAGCGAATCAATCGCCGCCGCTGAAACCAACACAGCCCGAGAACACCGAGCAGCCCACCCGCGACTGTAGCGGGCTCAGGGACGATCGTGCCACCTACCAGGATATTATCGATAATGTCCTGGTCATTGGTGCCGTTTGACTGTCCCCCGGTGAATTCCAGTCGCAGGACGAGTAATGGCGCGTTGTTAGCAGCGACGGGGACGGCCAAACTTATGACTTGTGCCCCGCCTGTTAAAAGTGACGCAGAGTTACCCGAATTGATGAAATTTGCTCCTCCATCAATGCTATACCAAAGCGTAACAGTTTCGAAGCCGTTTCCTTGGACATTAATCCCGAAGCTCACGGTCATGTCCTGAAAGAAACCTTGCGACGAGAAGAGCGGGATATCGAGATCAGCCGGGTCATTCAATCCGCTCCTGAAGAGGTGCACCGAAAGATCGTTGGGGTCCGTGTCGGCAGCCAAACGATTCTCAGCTAACCCCGGCGTAACGCTGTTCATGGAGGCGGGATCGTAATTGGTCACGATCGTCGTGTTGACCCCTAGACCTTGGTCAAACTCCGACGTAAAATCCGGGGGCCCACCCACGGTAGAATCTTCAAAATTGAAATAAGCTATTACATCCGCCTTCGCGCTCGATGCGAAAGCAGCCAGCAACATCAATGCGCCCGCCACCGCAATTAAGAGCGAATGGAATGTGCGAGAGCGCATCCAACGTTGCCGCGATTCAACCGGAGCCGCTAAAGTGTGCGACCGAAATTTCTTAAATTTTCGCATGTTTCCTCCCAAAGCTTAAAAATTACAGTCGTTGTAACAATTCTCACTGGCATGGCAAGACATTTTTTTAGATTTTTTTTGGGGGGGGAACTGTAGGGCGTTTGACTCGTTTGCTCCCGCTCACTCGGCCTCCGGCCTGCCCGTCTATGTCGCTCGCGTCCCCGCGGCTCCGTTCTGTGAAACGCCGACTTAGGAGAGGCGTCTGATACGGAGGCCCTACAAATCTTGGCTCATTGGCTCCCGGCATTCACGGAAACGACGTCACGAACCAAAGCCCGCAGATGCGATTCAGCGTCTGCTGCGGAGAACGGCTCGCTGCTGATGAAGATTGCTTCGATCACCTGCTGTCCCAAATGACGGCGTCCTTCCAACACCGTGCGAAGACGCTCGGCGCGCGTCCATTCGGAACGGCTGCCTGACATGCCGGGTGAGTTCGCGACCAAGTTCGCGCCCTGCCGCGGCGCGGAAGGTCCAGCGGCGCGATCTTCCGATAAACAATAAAATGCGTGCGCTGTCTGCGGCATGGAATTTTCGAATGCACGCTGAAATTCAAAATGCCGAAACGGCAATTCAAACGCACCGGTCACAGGATAATTGCGCACCCCATCGTCCGCCACCTGAGTCCAGCCGCTGGCAGGCAAGCAAACATCCGGCCGGTGCAGGTTTGCCAGAAGCGCACTGTTTCGGCCCGGCTTCCAGCGAAAAACATACAGCAAGCAGGAGATCGTGTTTTCCCCCGACCTATTCACTTGTGTGCCGGAAGCTCTCGGCTTGGCAACTTTTTCGGAACTGATAGGCGACGTTAGCGTCCAGGCCGCCGCCTCGCCGTCGTCGAACCGGAGCACGGCGCGAATTTCCTGGTCGATCTTCAGCTTGTGAAAATTGAGCGCCTGGTCGGGCCAACGCACGCTCCAGGGGATGCCGCGAACGAGATTGCGTTCATGCGCGCGATACCATGCGACGGTTCCAACCTCGACAAAGAAGAGCCAGCAGAGAGCTGCAGCCAGATATGAACTACGGACAACAGACCACCGACCAGGGACTTCTGATCTCTGATGTCTGATTTCGGATCTCCCGAGCAAGTACGCGAGACTCATCGTGCCGACGAAGACAAGAGCAATGATGGTGTAGCCGGCGATGTCGTGCCAGCGACTGACCTCTGAGATATTTTCCGTTGCTGCGACGGTCACCAAAAAAACTGCGCGGACAAAATTCGCGAAAAGCGCGATCGCAACCGCGCCAGCGACGAGCGCGACGCGGCGCAAAATCGAAAGCCGCTTCAGTTCGCCGAACAGCAAGCCGATCATCAGTGCCGTCTGCAATGAACGGATGCCGCTGCATGCTTCATTCACGC
>WNFY01002048.1_pt1 | contig 21270 bp, 13 predicted proteins | sample 5400091 | NCBI WGS metagenome assembly WNFY01 (sample SAMN13153364, study PRJNA577476) | soil metagenome | isolation source: 60 cm soil or saprolite under grassland replicate 1 | place: USA:California | collected 2016-06-15
TGGAAAATCCAATCCGCCGACAATATCTTGTAGAGGTTCTCAAAGGCAAAAGCAAGCTATTGCTGCGGTAGCTCAGTGACGGTAGTACTTCCGGCGGGAAGAAGACCCAGACGTGCTTTGCGAGTAGTAAGCCGCTGTTGCATTGCAGATTGTGCCAAGACATCAGCAACGGGATCTGATTGCGGCCTAATTGCTCCCATTTCCTGCTGTAAACGGGCATGAGCTACATCGGCATGGCTTTGGATGCGTGCTGTAATGTCGTCAATAGATGACGTCCCACCAAGTGCGCTGTTCACAGCATGAAGTGCATGTGCAGCACGCTCCTCTGCATTTGCAGAGGTATCCAGAGATTGCAGGGTTTGGAGTTGACGCATCATCGCTGTATGCTTCGCTTCAAGGGCACTCATAACCTGCTCATATTGAGCTTGAATAGCTTGAGCTTTTTCAAGCTGGTTGTTGAGCGGCGTAAGACTACTCTCCACTTCTTGAAGGCGCTGCTCGACTGTTACAGCCAAATCTTCACGTGGAGGATTCAACTGCAGAAGTGCGTCTGCCTGAGTATTCAGGGTTGCCTCCTGTTGATGAAGCTGGCTTATCTGCCGATTGAGTCCAGCGATGGCCCCAGCATTTTCTGCCTGTGCTTCACGTAAATCGGAAATGGCTTGTTCCAGGTCACGGATATGTTGCTGCATAACGGGAATGGATTGCGTATCAACCGCTGCATCGGCAATTTGATGGAGCCATGCCAAAGACAAAACTCGTGCTTTCTGACGAAGAGTTTCCATGAGTTACTTCTCCTTTTCATGTACATTTTTTGATCATTGCTTAGCAATCAGATGAGCAACACCTCTATAGCAGGTGTTCGAAGACTAATGCCTGCCTATACCCCCTTTCAATGTGTCGAATGCGTCGTCTGCTATCGACCTGACCACGTTGATTCTGAGGAGTAGCCTGGTCGGGAAATGGGCCGATACCCCTGGGGAAGACCTTGTGTTGTTAGCTGTTGAAAATCAATCTCTTCCTGTGGGTTTCTCTCCAGCCTTTGAACAGCAGTTTCAGCCGCATTCAGTAGGTACTGAGGTTCTTGCGCTTCGTTGTAAACCTCTTGATAGTCACGTTGCATCTGCGCATAGTGCTCCAGCTGTAATGTCTTACTGTTAAGGTTTGTAGCGGGATTCCCCAGCAGGTTACCTAAGCGCTCCTGTACTCTACTTGCTTTCTCCTTTGCGGCTTCAAACAAACCACTTAATTGAGTTGCTGCGACTTCAGGAATAAGTGCCAGGAGAACTTCAATTCGGGGCGACAAATCTCCTATCTGCCTACTCAAAAGGCTGATGGCATTCACTGCCGCTTGCTTCGCAAGTATAGCACTCTCCCGAGCATTTGTTGCCACTGCCACTGCCTGTCGTCGTCGAACGAACACAACTGCCAGGACTCCTGCTGCACCTAAGGCAACCAGAACTGCTAGCGTCACCCAAATCCAGGTGTAGTCGGGGCTAAGCTTCTTCTGAACCTGCTTGAGAAGGTCAATGGTGGCTTGGGCATAATTGCCATTAGTAAATTCGGAGCGGATGCTGAGAGTCATCTGCTGGAAATCAGCAGCAGTCATCTTTGCGCTAAAATTACTCCCCAAATGGAGAAATGGCTCATTGCCTTTCGCCAAGATGAGAACCATGAAGTTTGGTCCTCCCCAGTTAGGGCATTTAGACTGTATATAGTAAAAGTAGTCCCTCAAACTGCTACCAGCAAGTTTATTTTGGCTTACAGTAACCACCCGCGTATCTGCCTGAAGGGAATCATTAATTGCCTTAGCCTGATTTACTATGTCTACGATCCGACTTCCAAACAATTGGGCATCGTCGGAGACAGTGTCGCCGCATGACCCTGATGGCATCACTTGTTGCGCATGCCCAGTCTGCGCTTGCAGGCCAATAAACGTAAGCGCTAACGTTACAAAAAGTACGACGAAAAGAGGTAAACGCTTGAGAATTGTCATCATCTGTTCTCCTCTTAATCTTCCCCTATGCTGATTCATAACATTCATTGTGAGAAAACTCTTCACGCCACAGGATAGCAATTTGGTCAAGCATCACCTATGGATGAAATTGTTGGCAAATTGGATTTTCCAGTTTGGACACATTGATATTATAACTCAGAAGGATGCTCGTTTCTGAATTCGCCAACAATATCATTAAGTGGTTCTACCTCTAGAGGGATTTTCGCTTCTTATACCTCTTTGTGTCCATCGCTCTTTTCTTTGACTGGCCTCATCTGGCGCATGTTCTCCAGGTCTTTCTTTTTGTAGTAGACCTTATTAGGTGCAATTTGCTGACTAAATGGTTCGACACCTACTGCTTTTGTTCGTGTTCGCAACGTCTGTGAGGTAATAGGGGTTTCACCTATTTTCAAAAATTCGCATGCTTGAGAGATGGTCAGATATTCTTCTCCATCTATGGTGAGATACTTTTCTGGTCCGGTTGTGGTCATACGCTGATCTCCTTTCTTCTATGTAATAATTGCAATAGATCATAAGAACTCTTGCAATCTCTGTCTCTTTATACTGTCACTATACTATAGTTATGTAATAATTGCAATAGATCATAAGAACTCTTGTAATCTCTGCTCATCTTCACTTTCGCTATACCACAGGTTATTTTACAGTCTCATATGGTTGCTTTATTCATAAGGTTGTTGGGGAAACTGTTTTGCTGTCAAGATTGCTGTATTTATCAGTTGAAACTCTTGTGTTATTAGTGTGAAGTGAGGTTTGGTAAGGGTTTAAGGGGCGATTGCTGTAGAAGTTTGGTCTGTTCTGGGATTATATCACAACTATTAGGTGGAGGAATCTTGTTGCCGCACGGGAGTGAAGAAGTATTGTTACATAGCAGCGAAGCTACACACTCACCGATTGAGCGTGTAGCTTCACCTTCCATACTCTGGTTTAGGGGCTCCCTGAAACGTTTCTATGCATCTTACATCGGGGGCCACTGCGGCGCCTCTGGCCTCGCCAGCAACTGCACACCCGTTATGCCCGCGCGCTGCGTCGCCTCGGTAATGTAGACCACAATCACACTCACATTGTCTTCGCCGCCGCCATCCAGCGCAGCCTTAATCAGCGCGTTACCCGTCTGTGACGGAACGGGGACAGTGTTCAGAATCTGCTCAATCGCCGGGTCGCGTACCATGTCCCATAGCCCGTCAGAACACAGTAGCAATTTATCCTCCGGTTGCAGCGCTATCTTGAACCAATCCACGTCCACCACCGGTTTCTCGCCCAGGCTGCGATAGATCTGGTTGCGTTTTGGATGGGTATAGATATCATCGGGCTTTATAATACCTGCCTCTACCAGGCTCGCCACCACTGAATGATCATTGGTAATTTTTTGCAGGCCTTTAGGCTTGCGGTAGAGATAGGTACGACTATCACCAACATTTGCTACGTACGCGGTTGCGCCATCGATCAAGGCGGCGGTGATCGTCGTGCCCATATCTGCTCGCTGCTCCATATTGCGTTGATGCACCGCCTTGTTGGCATGTTGCACTCCATCAACCAGGATCTGCACCAGCGCATCATCGTTCAATAGTGTATTGCCCGAAATCTTTGGCAACACCTCATCACTAATGGTTTGAATCGCCAGTCGACTGGCATCCTGCCCATTGGCATGCCCACCCATACCGTCCGCCACCACAAACAGGCCATATTGCTGCGAGTGTGAATTAAAAACCCGCTCTCCCTGCGCAGCGAAGAGACTGTCTTCGTTTGGCTTATGCTGCCGTTTAATACCAGGGTTGGAGCGCGTACCCACCACCAGGCTCATATTGTTGTCATCATAGCGCTCAACTGAAGCAGGCGCAATCATTGCCATCTCCTCCGCCGTATATGGCCTTGTCTTCTCCGGATCCTCCAGTCCATTGCTGAAATCACCTGGTGACATCTCTCTCGTCGGCTGTTCATAGATCGAACTCGCTGGCACCAATCCGGGCTGAGGCTGCGATACTGGTGCAGGCGCCTGCGTGGGTTCCTGCGCCTTTGCCAGGCGCACATTCAATCCAGAATCGGAAAGCGACAACGGAGAACGGCATCGCGAACAGAAATTATCGCTGGCTTGTACTAACTGTCCACAATTGGGGCAACGAAGATCGGTTTTCGTCGGAGCATTAAGATTAATGGTAGTGGCCGGTCCATTTGTATGAACTGCTTCCTGTTGCGCTTGCCGGCGCTGTACTTCCAGGGCAGCCTTCTGTTCCGCCGCAGTTCGCTCCTCTTCAAAAGCCTTCAGTTCTCGACCGTGCCGCATCTGCCCTCGGAACACCATCGCCATGACAAAGACCAGAATTGCGATCAGCAGCACTGCAGCGCCAATGATCCAGATGAACCATGCAGACACCCTGTCAGGAATAGCAAATGGTCCCAGCCGAGTCGCTGATGAGGAGGGAGTGCTAGCAGCAGGCGTCTTGCCTGGACCGGCAGAAGTCGTGGGGGTCACAAAGGCTTTGAATTGTGGCAACCTCAGAAATGCTGCTGGCGCTTGAAATTGTGGGTTGGCTGCTCCCGCCCTGATAAAATTGGATTGAGCACTTACCAAATCAGGCGCGTAAAAGTCCTTAATACCCTGGTTCCAGCTTTCACGCAGTGTATTGGTGTTCTGTATTTGAATAGGTGCTGGTGCAATCTTGTTAGCGACAAATGGCCTGATCAACTGTCCAGTATCGGCGACTTCCTTCGTAATCATACCCTGCAATTGCCCATCACTGTTCACCATAGGCATTCCCAGTTCATCACTCCCGTTGGTAGAGGCTACCTGCGTAGGCGTCAGAAGCTGCGTTACCTGGCCCGGATTGGTAGGAAGCGTTGAGGGACCAGTTAATTCGATACCAAACGGCTCGGGAGTTGTCTGATTCACCTGGGCCATATCAATATACGGCTCAGGTACCGGCGTATGGAATGGGAGTAACACCGCCCCTTGAGCACACGTATTTTGTACCTGGCAGATAATCGTATCTGTCGACGACCCGTCGATACACGTCGTTGCCTGGCACGATAAGCTTTTCAAAATACTCGCTGAGGTACCTAAAGTATACGCATTATTCAGGTAAATCTGGATACTGCTGAGATTCTCTATCGGTTTTCCTGCGCCGCACGATATCCCATTCGGATCAATCAGCGATCCATCGGTCAACACCCAGTTGCTGAAATCCTTGCTTCCGCGAACCGTTTCCCAACTGCCCACCAGCACCCCCAGGCCCATCTTAGGGGGAGGGCAGCCAGCTACCGGAACAGCCGGGGTATACCCCGCCACCACGCGAACGACGGAGACGCTCGCTTTGTCCAGCGCTGCCGAATTCCCAAATTGATAACCACTACCTGCCGCGGAGGCGAAGGTGACAGCCGGCGCCACAAGCTGTTGGGCGATGAGCATCACAACAACTAGAGACAGTACGAAGAATCCAACGCCCTTCCGCGACGCAGACTTCAAGCAATACGTACTCATTGGTTTGTTCTCCCGTGTCGGGTTACCGCTATTAGTAGAAGGAATCTTCTCATCTTCCCAATCGGCTCCGTATCCGTAGTAGTACCTGCTGTGCTGCCGGAATCATCGGTACAATATAGGAACACTCGCGTTCGGCGTCGATCAATTTCCCTTCACTTTCGTAGACCTGGCTTAAAAGGAAACGCGTCTGGTGATCCGCCGGGTTGAGCGTTAGCACCGTCACAAAAGCCCGTTCTGCTATGGGCAACTGATTCAAACGCCAGGCAATCTGCCCAACCTTTTGATGCAGTAGTGCTAGTTTTGGCGCAAGGCGCGCCGCCTCCTGGTATTCGCGTAACGCGGGCTCAAGCTGGTTTGTCTCTTCGTAACACTGCGCCAGGCGCTGGTGAGACTCAGTATCATTGGGATTTAAACGCAGTGACTGCGTGTAGGCGGGGATGCCCTGTAACGGCTGTCGCCGCAAAAAGAGGAAGACATCTCCTATCAGTTTATGCGTCTCTGCATCGTTTGGGTTGAGTTGCAGCGAGCGGTTATACGCCTGCATCGCTCGATCGATTTCGGGGGGCTTACGACGAGCAAAAATCTGTCCAAAAGTGCGGTGTACCAGCGAGTTGTTTGGCTCAAGTACAAACGCCTGCTGAATAGCTGTGTATGCTTCGTCGATACGGTTCGCGTTGATAAATCCCAGCGCAGAGCTGATGTACCCACCGCCCGGGCCGGTAGTCGTGTTCCGCGATGGATTGTTTGGCGTAATACTTTTGTTGGGTGTCTGTGGATTGGCAGGGCGCTGGGTGAACTGCTGGACCGGTAGTGGGAATGAGCCTGTGGGCGGGACGACGCTAATCGGTGGCAGATTGATAATAGCTTTTTCCATCTCGCCGGCGTTCAACCAACGCTGCTCCAAAGCAGGAGATAATGCCTTCATGATTACCTGGTCAAAGGCAATAGATACATCTGGTCGCAACGTACGAACCGGCGGAAACGAGAAGATGCTAGGTTTATTGTTGGCCGCGTCGTGATGGGTCAGTATCCTATGCAGCGTAGCTCCCAGCGCATAAATATCGCTGCGAGGCTCCGGCATTCCATGCAATTGCTCTGGTGGAGCGTAACCAATCGTCATAATAATAGTTGACTGCCGTTGTGTCTGGAATGTACGAGCAATACCAAAATCGATCAACTTCACTTCATTGTTATCTGTCACCATTATATTCGATGGCTTGAGATCGCGGAAGATGATCGGCGGCGTCTGGCGATGCAGGTAGCTCAGTACGCTACAAAGCTGTTGCGCCCAACTGCGCGCCCGCGCCTCTGGCACGCCTCTCGTTCCATTGACCCCCACGACATTCCCTTCCTTCTCCAGCACTTCACCCAGCGTCTTTCCCTCGATAAAATCCATCACCAGGTAGTGCTTCCCACCTTCGACAAAGAAATCGCGTACGCGGGGAATACACGGGTGATTAAGGTCGAGCAGCAATGCTGCCTCGCGTCCAAACCACTCGACCGCCTGGGTACGTTCGTTATCGCTTTGAAACTCGTCCAGCATCTCCTTTACAGCGCATGGACGATTGAAGCGCGAATCTATGGCTCGGTAAACGGCCCCCATGCCACCTGCAGCTACTGATTTCTCGATCTTATAGCGTCCAGTAGAGAGGATAGTACCAGAAGCGAGGCGGCGCTGGCTACCACCACTTCCGCCTGATCCCGGGCTGACCGGTTCCACTGCGGAGGAGCTTGAAGCAGAAAGGGACAGCGGGGCTACTGAAGGTAGCACTTTATCGGATTGGGGCGTCACAGGATTACTGAGAGACGCTGCATTGTTAGGATCAGACGAATAATTGCTCGACATATATATTACACCGCTCTTAATACTGCCTGGACTCCACCGTCATATAGAATGAAATAGTTCCTAGTCCCTTTGGGAGTCCGAGGAATCTTTCAATCCCTATTGCATATTATTTCTTATGTTGGGCGCATTATAACATATTCGCAAAAAATTGAACAATGGAGTACAACACAGTCCTAATGCGAATCAAGCCACTATTTCCCAACAAAAAGTCCTCTTTCAATCCGCTTTCAAAAAGCACACAATCAGTAAGGGGCACAGAACAACAACTACGTCAGTTGCTCCCAAATATCATTTCTGCGGAGCAAGAAATAGAGTACAGCAAGCCCTATTAAAGGGAAAAAGATGCGAGGAATGCGGTGTTGGGGTTGCGTTTTCTCAATATCAATCTCACTATCTTCCTGCCACTTTTAAAAGAAGTTCTCTCCCTATGATAACGGCCTTTCCAAGGCACGAATATACCTGTCCGCCGACTTCAATACCGCATTCTTCGCATCACCGGCAACGACAGTGTGAAACCACGCGCCATAGAGCCTCTCGAAATTATAGCGCGCGACTACATCGGATATCCTCTTCACCTCCGATGCAGGCAACGGGATCAGGTTCGGATAGCTATACATAAAGCTGACCCACCTGCGATCAGCCACCACCGCTATGATATCTCCCGAGAGTAAAAGCCCTTGCGATTCCGCTCCACTCGCCCAGTGCAAGACCGTGCCACCAGTGAAATGTCCTCCCAATCGTATCAAGGTTATGTCATCCATCAGGGAGAATGTCTCACCCGACCAGAACGTAATATATTCGCTCGGTCTCATCACCCACTGCCTGTCTGCCTCGTGCAAGTACACAGGCACATTAAACTGCTCAGCCCAATCCACCATCGAACTGTAGTAATGCGGATGAGAGATAGCAATAGCTTTCAGGCCACCCAACTGTTTGACCGCCTCGATGGTCTCCCTATCCAGCAGGCTGATACAATCCCAGAGGATATTTCCCTGGCCCGTCTGCACCAGCAGCGCGCGCTGGCCGATAGCGAACGTAGGAGTCGAACCTATGCCTTTGAGCCCCGCTTCGTGCTCTTTCACCGTATTACGAAAACCATCCGCGTGCAATTGAGCCTGTGTTGTCCACTTCTGTCCTTCGTAGCCCACGTACTGGCGCTGATCCAGGCAAATTGGGCACTCCTCTGGCTTCGTCTCGCTCTCCGCAAATTGAGTACCACAGGTTGTACAAATCCAATGTTCCATGTGTCTCGCTCCTTTTCGCTCTATCTCAATACTCGTGGCTTTCTTGATCCCACTATATGACAATCCTTCGTTCCATACACTGTACAAAAGACGAGTTCGTGCCAAATCCAAACATGTGGTAGCATACAACCATACAACCATACACACATATCAACAGGAGCAAGCGAGGATGTCATCCTTGGACTATAGGAAAAACCCAGCGGTGCGCTACAGTATCCTCTGTATACTGCTGTTACCGTTGCTCGCCCTCTTGCTCTCGCCACCTCCTGCTCACGCCGATGGAGGCTTCCCCATTATCGGTGTGCTCCACGCAGGCCAACGTCCAGAAGGCATAGCCGTTGACACAGAAACCCACATGGTCTACATCGCTTATGAGTTTCCCAGCCTCGTAGTCGGCTTTGACCCCATCAGCGGCAAAGTGCGCTGGAGCGTTACGGTTGGCGATTCAGCGAACGATGTCCAGGTTGATAGTACAAATCACCATGTCTACGTCGCCAGTGTGTCAAATAATAACACCAGGGGGTTTCTCACCATTCTAGATGGAGCAAGTGGCAAAATACTCTTCAATGCTATTACTATCTATGGTAACGATGGCCTCGCCATCGATACCATACGCCAGCGCGTGTACCTATCGAGTAGTGATCATGATATCATCAGTGTCTACTCGCTAACGACGTCCGCCGGGGGAAAAATCAGCGCGGTGTCGTCAACGCTCAAAGTTGGTACACATCCACAGCCCCTTGGCGTGAACAGCCGCCTGGGGCGGCTGTACGTTGGAGATGTAGCTTCCAATACGATCGACGTCATTGACGAAGAGAGCGGCCACACACTGGCAACCATTCCGGTGGCTGCTTTACCTGTTCAGCCTCTGCGGGTGGACGAAGCCACTGGCCGTGTCTATGTCGTTTGCTCAACAGGCCAGGAACTGGACGTCATTGACGGCCATATCAACAAGGTTATCGCGCGCATTCCTGTCTCTCCCTTTCCCGAGGGAGTCGCCTTCAATACCGCTACGGGACGCATCTACGTGGCAGACGAGGGACATCCGGACAACGTTTTTAGTGGTTCAAGCTCCGGCACAACCATTACCGCTGTCGATAAGCAGTCCTTTGACGTTCTCGGCACCTTGCCGGTCGGTCGCGCCCCGGACGGCGTAGAGACCGATCCCTCGTTGCGCCGTATCTACGTATCGGTAGAAGACAGCAACGCCGTTGTTGAGATCAGCGATTCGCCGGATATCCCTCTGCAAGCCGGGTTGGACACGCACCAGGCAGCCGCTGTCCGCCAGGCCATCCTGCTGCTGCAACAGGCGGCCGCCATCACGGTGATACTGATGGTCGTAACCATCGTAGGCGCTACACTGGCCGCCCGGTCACGGCGTTTGCGTGCGCCGGAAAGCCCTCAAAATCCGCTAGGCGGCGCGTCGTCTCGCTCAGAGCAGCGTATCCCTCCTGCGTAAGATAGGCAATTCCCGTGCGTTTCAGAAAATCGAACACCGACGTGCATGAATATGTATGGGCAAAACCACCGGTTGGCAATACAGCGTTCGTGCCCACGCAGTAGTTACCCGTACAGAACGGTGTATAGCGGCCAATCAGAATCTCGCCAGCGTTCTTGAGTTGCGGCAAGAGCGCAAATGGCTCGTGTACCTGCACTTCCAGGTGTTCTGGGGCATATTCGTTGACAAAATCAACGGCTTCATCCATCGTGGCCGCCAGCACAATACCGCCAGTCCCCATTGCTTCCTCAAAAACGGTGCGACAAAATGCCTGTCGCCATTCTGGCAGTGCCGCTATTTTATCCGGCAGCAGCGCCAGCACCGCCTCAACCAGTGGTCGGCAATCTGTGACAAGCAAGCTGGAAGAATCCGGCCCGTGCTCGGCTTCGATCAGCAAATCACGCGCGATCAGTTCCGGGTCAGCCGATGCATCAGCTAATGTAATTGACTCGCTGGGACCCGCCGGCAGCCCGACATCAACCGTTCCATACAGCAAACGCTTTGCCGCGGTAACAAAACCGCTACCAGGGCCGGTTATCTTATGCACGCGAGCAATACTGGCCGTTCCATAGGCCAGTGCGGCGACCGCCTGGGCGCCGCCGACGCGATATAATTCATGGACGCCACACAGGTCAGCGGCCACCAGGGTCGCCGGGTCAACCTCTCCATTTGGTCCCGGCGGCGTACAGACAACGATACGTGGTACTCCGGCAATACTGGCCGGTGTGGCCAGCATATACATCACCGAGGGAAATGCGCCCTTCCCACGCGGCACGTAAAGTCCCACGCTGCTAATCGGCGTGATCTTCTCTCCCGCTATCACACCGGGGGCTACCTCCGTAAACCACTGCTCATGCGGCATCTGCCTAGCATGAAACGTGCGCACATTGCCAATCGCCTGCTCGATAGCTTCACGCACCGAGCGGTCAAGTTCCTGGTGGGCTTGTTCAATCTCAGCCCGGCTCACCCGCAATTTATCAGTCGTCAATTGCACACGGTCAAATCGTGCGGTAAATTCCACCAGCGCTTCATCGCCCCGCTGTCTTACATCCTGTAGAATTGGCCGCACCCGCTCGACCAGTTCATCGATCTGTATCTGGGCCCGGCGCAACAACCGGGTCCGCTCTTCAGCACTCATGGAAGAAAGTTCGTAGAAATGGATCATGTTTTGCTTTCCTATCTGTACTAACCCGTCTCGTAGGGGCGGGAGTGGTAGGGAAGAAGGGTGGGGACCCTTGGGTCGCCCTGCGTCCTGTTCCCCTGCCGCTTCGCACCTGCCCCCCATGGGCGACGCAAGCGTCCCCTCTCCACTGCGCCCCTCTCCCGCCCCTACGAAGCTTCGCCCCTGCCCCTACGAAGCCTGTAATCCTTTTGCCGCCTTATCGGCGAGTTCCGCTGCCGCGATATCGCCCTTCATCCAGCGCGCCCCAAAGATGCCCACAAGCCCCGCCACGATCAGCGTTGGCACACAAGTAACGAGCAGCGCTATGCTCAGGTCTCCACCGGCCAGATTATTCGCAAAGTGCCCTCCATGTGTCGGGTCAAACGCTTTGGCGAGAATGCCTATTAGTGAGGGAGCAAAAGCATCGCCCAGCAGGTGCGCAAGTAGCAACGACACCGCTATCGCAGTCGCGCGTAAAATTGAGGGCACCACGTCTTGCGTCGCTGCTGTGCTGGGGCCATTGTAAACATTGATCAGCATGGCTGCGATAAAAAAGCAGGTTATGAAGATAACGATGTTGTGACTAGTGACAGAGATGGCAAAAGCAGGTGCGCAGAGCAAGAAGCCTATACCGCAAACCAGCACACGGGCACCTGCATGACGCCGATTGAGGATATCAGACATATAGCCGCCAAGCAGCAAACCCACGATACCTGCGATAACCACCACGCCACCGGCGAGAATACTGGCAAGACCGGAGCTCAGACCAAGGGTATCCTTTTGCTGCAGGTAAATAGGTAAGTAGACCACAGCTGCGCCCAGCGAGAAGAAGGCGAAGATCTGCATCACGATCAATACCACCAGTGTTCTGATGCGAAACAACCTGCCAAATTGCTTGAACACGTTCTTTGGCACTACTATGGCGTGAGGGGAATCTATCACCTCAACTTCGTTCACAGCGCTATGTGGATCGAGTTCTATCGCCTCCTCATCTGCCTGGTTGCGCCGTGGTTCACGTATGCGCCAGGCGAGAAAAGCCAGCAGCAAACCTGGAATGCCGGTGAAAAGGAAAGCAATTCGCCACATACCAAAACCAAGACCGGCAACAACGCCACCCACGATAAAGCCAATCATCAAACCGATCAGCGCTCCCGCTGTCCAGCGACTCATCACCTGCGCTCGCTTCGTACGGCTAAAGTAATCGCTCAGCAGGGCCGTTCCGGCGGGATAATAGCCCGCCTCGCCAATGCCAAGCACCATACGCGAAATGAAAAGACCCCAAAAACCGTTCGCAAGGGCGGTAAATGCTGTCGCCAGGCTCCAGATAGCAACACAGATCGCGACGATATTTTTGCGGTTCCAGCGATCCGCCCAGATACCCAACGGCAGCGTGCCCAACGCGTAGACTAAAATAAACGCTGTGGCAATGTAACCCACCTGGTCGATGCCCAGGCCAAGCTCCTTAGCCACAATGTTGGCGGCCCCAATAAATACGTAGCGATCCATGTTATTAAGCAAGTTGATACTGAACATTATCCAGAAGACGTATGCAGCATAACGGCCAGCACTTTTCTTGGAAAATCCCAGGCCGGCACTGGCGGATGGGGCGATGTCACTCATGTCCACCTCCAAGTTGGGGGGATAATGAAACGGCATGGCAGAGATATAATACCATGCAAACCATACCATAGTTTGCGACAAGATGGAAGCGGTCACCCGCTATTTCCGCAAGCTCAACATTTCCAGGAAGCTCCACGACTTTAGATCACGCTCCAGGTGGAAACGCAGCAGACCATGCATCGTCACTTCCAATTCCGTCTGCAAAGCGTCATCCAGCCGCAGGCGAGGCACCTCACTCCATTTACTGCGCTGCAAGAGCCGCAAAACCTTGAGCGCATTCATTGACAGTGAGCGTGTCCATAAGCGAGAACATTGTGGACAGAGCGCCCCTCCTAGTGAAGCAGCAAAACCATTCTCTACCGGCTGCAACTCGCTTGCACAATGGGCGCATCGGCGAAATGCCGGCTCATAACCAATGAGGGAGAGCAGGTGTATTTCGAAGTAGCGTAAGAGGAGATTGGTACGTACATGTTCCTGTACCGCCAGTTCCGTACCGATCTCTTTGCGCCGCTGCAGGTCAGTCACATCCTCTTCAATACCGCGCAGCATTTCCAGCATCAGGTTGTAGACCTCCGGGTGCTGTGTATCATCCTCGATAAAACGATCCACCAGTTCCGCGAGATAGATGCCGCAGGTCATGTGCCACAGGTCTTTGCGTAGTAAGAGAAAATTCTCACGAATTTCGGCCTGTGTAATAATATCGAGATTGCGACCAACAGCTACCTGTAACTGGCTATGGCTCAAGAGCTCCAGGTGGCCCGCTTTCTTGCTAATAGGACGGCGAATGCCCTTAGCAATGGCATGAAATTTACCCTTCGTGGGAGTGAGAAGGGTCAGGACGCGATCAGCTTCGCCTAAATCGGTACGCTTCAGGACGATGGCTTCAATGGGGTAACTGTGTTGCTGTCGCATAGTGGATAGTGTCCTGACGGGGGAGTGGGGGTGTCCCACACATCTTTCTCTTCCCCCACATCAATAAGTGAGCAAGTGAAAAAGAAAAAACGTGATCCGATCAATCCAATCACGTTTCTTGAAAAGGGAGGCGACGAGCGGATTCGAACCGCTGGTGCAGCTTTTGCAGAGCCGTGCCTTACCACTTGGCGACGTCGCCATGCCGCATTCTGTCCAGAAAGGGGAGCGGGAGACGGGGATCGAACCCGCGACTTTCTCCTTGGCAAGGAGATGCTCTACCACTGAGCCACTCCCGCATTACATGAAAGCGAACTTCCATTCTCTTTGCATCATTAAAATATCATAACGACACAAATTTGTCAATAAGTTTTTGACAAAATAGTCTCATTCCACCACAAACCCCCGCTTCCTTAAAAGCTCGATCACCCTCTCCAGGTGCTCCGCCGGCACGCGCACCAAACGTCCCTCCTGGACAACCTCCGCCCCCAACAGCTCTCCTACTTCCTCATCGCTCTGGAGGTCCTGCAATATCTTTGCCGAAAGATACAGGAGCGGCGCCTGCTCAACCTGAATTGCGGGTCGCTCCCCATAGCCCCCGCCCCACAATTTGAGGCGAATAAGGAACGGAGCAGGTACACCATCCTCACAATAGTGCTGCAAAAAGCGGATGATCGCATCCAGCGTGATCCCCCTGCTGCAAGCCCGTTTAATCTCTGAGGGGGTTATCTTGCGCCAGCCTGTCAGCGCATCGAGCGTACTGATCCGCTCGACTTCTGCTACCAGGTAGAGATCAGTTACAGCATAGAGCGGCTGCAGCAGTCCATCATCGTGCAGGCGCCACTGCGGCTCGCGCGCCACAAAACGTCCACTATCCAGCAAGCTATCCTGGTCAGGAGCGGTCGTCAGCGCTGGCAAGTAGTCTTTCCGCCAGAACACATCTTGCAGCGCGTCTGCCCTATTGGCCGCAACCTCCGCCAGCACCGGAGAAAGGCGACGACCCAGCAGCTCTCGCGCTTCCTCATCGGCAAATAGCTCATCCAGCAGCGCCGAGTCGTCGACTTCAAGCAGCGTCGCCCCTTGCCACACTTCTATACGTCGCGCCTGCCGCTCCCACTCCACCAGCGAATAGCTCACATTTTGCGGGATCACTGCTCCAGGTCCAGCGGACTCTTCCAACACGCGCTGAATTGTCTCCGCGTGCAGCCCCATCTGAATTGCGCGAGTGACGCTTGCCTTCGTGAGGCGATACTGAGCGATATGTTCCAGCCCTATACGCTCAGCAAAACGATCGAGCTTGATTAATAAAGCTTCCGAGACAGGAGCCAACGCCACTAACTCAAAATTTGGTTGCACAATCAACCGCCCCCAGGCGACACCTGTTTCAACTGCCTGGGCCTCGCTGGTGACCAACAACGTTCCTGGCGTCGAACAAAAGGCAACTGCACTCCCCTCATTTTTTACTTCTACCAGCCCCATCCACTGCAATGGCCCCAACACTACCGCCCGTATAAATCCACCCTCAACCAGGTGCCAACCCTCGCGATGCGTCAGCCAGCCTCGTCGCAAGCGAAAATCCCAGTTATACGGGTTACTCCCGACCGAATAGCGGTCCGCGCGCGTTCCATATTGGCGTGGGAAAAGTAGATAGGGCGCATAGAGCTTTGTACGCGCAATAAACGAAGACATTCCAAGCCACGTTCCCGCCTGCTCATCCAGCACTCGTTCCATCAGTACCTGGCGCGAGCTGATCACCTCTTCGTGCGCGGGATCAAGCATATTAGGCCCTGGCCGCACAATTACTTCTGGCAAATAGAGCAGCTCATTCCAAAATGAACCCTCCAACCATAAGTGATAACAACGACGCGCCCTCTCTAATGCAGGCAGTGAAAAAAATTCTTCCGCGTCAGCAGCATGGATACTCCCCTGACTCCCCTGACTCCCCTGCTGCTCTTGCAATAAATCTAACTTCATCAAAAGGAGCCGTATAAACAGCAGGCGTGGGACATCCTGCTCTGTACGAATCTGCTCGATATTTCCCTTATGCCCTTGCTGTTCGATCACCTGTCGCAGCATGGTACGCGAGAGGAGCCCGCTGTTCACGAGTTGCAAACCCTCACGCAGTGATGCCGCATGTGACCAGTACAGGTACAGCATACGCTGAAAAGCGTGTATGCCTTCCCCTATCCCTTCCTTCCGCGTCACAGGCTGTTCCGCCTGCGTGCTGCGCTCTTTATCGACGATGTCGTTCACCACGTCCTTCACCGCCTGCGGTACAATCACCACCCCATCGTAGATACCACTGGTATAGTCTCTGCCAGCAAAATTCGTTTGCTTCCCCCAGAAGACTAAACCTAACAACAGCAGGCGGCGTAGCGACTGTTCAAAAGGTCCATGGGGATGGGGCGTCGGATAGAACGAAGCGCTATGTTCGGCAATGCCTACTGGCGGCTCTCCTCCCTTCAAAGGGGTGAACACCCCTATGCTGCTAAAATACAGAGCCAGATCACGGCTATTTGCTCTGCCTCCACAGGCTACCAATTCGCGCAATACCAATCGCTCGGACTCATTCAGGCTGCGTATCGCCTCGCTAATAGTTGCAGCTTCAAAAAGATGCTGGGCGATTTCGGGGATCGTGGTTGTTGCAGGAGAGGTTGTTGCCGAGGCACCTGTAGCGCCTGTAACACCTGTATTCTGACCTCTGGACGTAACCGGCAAGCGCCGCAATTTTACCAGTGACTGCAAATGATATGGTGGCACTGCAAGAAGCAGATCGAGATCACTTTGTTCCATGATACTTCCTTTCATCCCTGCAACGAAGCCAGGTTGACCGCCAGGGTCAACCCTACTATATACGGCACACGGCGCGTTGTTGCAGGGATGACTTAGATACTCTCCTCTTCATGCAGCAGAGGGCCCTGGCTACGTCGCCTCAGATCTTCGACAATACGCTCTGTATCCTGCTTTTTGAGGATCATCAGCGTTGGGGTAATCGACTGTACAATCTGCTCTTCCACAGACGTTGTCGCCGCTAATTCGCGCATCACCAGGCTATCCGCTACCTCCATTAGCGAGACTCCCGTATAGAAGCGAACTCGCCCATAGCTTGCCGTCCAGTGCTCAAGCTGAGCGAGCAGCCGCGATAGGTGACTGTCATTTTCTTGCGCGATTTGCCGCAGTAACCTCAGTAAATCACCTGGTTGCTGTCCGCGGCCTAACGCTTCAGCCAGAGATTTCGGGGCTAGACGATAATACAAGCGTTCACCGCTCACACCGGCAATTTCCGCGAACTCTTCTATTAGTTCAATCAGCGGCCACGCTGCTGAGCGGCACTCGACCAACATTTCGCCCGTTTCCAGTACTTCTAGCCCCGGAGTTTCTCGCCGCCTGTCATCATCAGTCGCCCGCCCATCAGGCTCTGCTCCATTCATTAATAAGCCAGCCATAGGCGTCAAGCGAAAGGCCAGCAAACGTCCATCGTTTGTCAACGCCAGGTCACTCATGCCCCACCAGTGCAAAGGCCCCCGTAACAGGCGTGCCAGGTAATGACCCTCCGCCCGCATCCAATCGCCCATCTGTGTTGGCTGCAACGGTCGTCCCTCTTCCTGTTCCAACCACCAGTGAGGTGAAGGAAATAACCGCTGCCGCTTCTGTAAGAATGCCGGGTTCAATCGATAGATAAAGCGCGCAAAAGCCGGAAAGCTGATCCATTGATTCAAGGGAGCCTGCGCCACCAGTGCGACTAATATTTGCCGGGCCTCGCTATTTTCAGCCTCCAATTCTCCCGGACGGAGAATTGGGTGGCTCAGTGGCGTGGTACGACAGCGCAGTTGTAACCCCTCTTCCTTGAGATCAAATAATTCCTCGTAGCCGGGATGCGTCAACCATAATTCAAACAGGTCACGGGCCACCTCGGCGTTTATCGGACCAAGCAACAACCTGGCCGCGTTGGGGAGCAGACGTAGGTAGGATTTCCCGGTGTCATCTCTGTGCAGAATATCCGCCAGCCGCAATAAGCGTACAGCAAAGCGCAGAAACTGCGTCGTCCTTGGTACGGCTTTTTGTAATCTCTCCAATAACGCTGTTGACGGAAAACCGCCTGGTGCAGCTATTATGGTCGTCCCATCGTGAGGAATCGCGCTAGAAGCACGTAGAGAGGCTAGCGCGTTTGCGCTGCGCAAACCTCCGCTCCGCTCATCTTTCTCATCATCAGGCTCCAGACGATAGCCATCCAGCGCGCGCCCTACCAGTAACAGGTCAGCTAGCAGACTATATGCTTCTACATGCTGTACTTTTACAGGCTCGGCTTTTCCCTCATGTCCATCAGTCGCCTGCTGTACATCGAAAGGCGTGACCGGCACAGAAACACGTAGCACCGCCTGCACTTCTGCTGGTACATACCAGCCCACATCGTATAATAACCCGCTCAGTCCAATACGTTGTTGCGGAGAACTATTGAGGCTTGTGCGAAGCAGTAGCCCCTTGCCTTGTAATGACAGCAGGATGCTTTGTAATTTATCGGGTTGCCCAAACGAAAACCGCTCAAAGAGGCCGCGCAGGTCCTCATCGCTCATCGAACCGCCGGCCAGGGTCAGCGTTGCCAACAATTGCCGTTGTGGTTTCTCCAGTCCGGCCGCGATCCTCCGTACCGCTTCTGGCTGTTGAAGCGCTCCTGCAATAGCCTCGGCCAGTTGCTGCTTACTGAGACCCGTCGTCACAATATCATACTCACGGGCGATCCCCCGCAGTTCACTCAGGCCGTTTTGGGACAGTATCTCCAGCAGGTTGGCCGATGGAGTTGGGCCGCGCAATTTCACGATATGGGAAACTTGTCCAGGCCTGTCTACAGCTTGCAAGGGCGTTTTCTGTTCTCCAATTGACCGCCCTACTACCTGGCGTTTAGTTGTTGCCGGCTTGCTGGCAACATGGGCAGCGGATTCGCTGGCGAATGACAGCGGATTCGCAAGCCATTGATAGAGAAGGGCGGCAGTATGCCGGCAGATGATAGAAGAATCAGGACTACAAGAACATGTAGCAAGCCACGTACTGGAGCTTTGAACCTCGATCTCGGCGCTGTAACGATGTTGATCGGTTAGCCCTTGTTCCGTTGCTTCTACTCTCCGTGTTGCTGTTGCAACATTTCCCAAATGAGAGGTATCAACAATGCCAAGAAGTTTTGCTCCTCGACGCATTGTTGCGTGCACTGCACCTATGCGGCAATATTCTTGCCCCATCGACGCTACTGCTAACCCCGCCATCCGGATAATATCCGCGGCCCTCAGGCGTTGTAGTGCGCTGGGTACAACATCATCCATAGAATAGGCCTACGTTAGTTCTTTGTGAGCTTGTCCGGCCAGGTCTCCTCGTACTCCACCCCGAGCATCTCGCAGATGACGCGGTCGTCGCGCGAGAGGTCCATGTGCAGTGAGGAGCCGTTCTCGCACGAATGGCCTCGTAACAACCCGAGTTCCCGTGCCTGCACCTGAATGCCCGACCAGTTCCGGTGTGGCAAGCGGTCGAGGATCGTGGCTCTGTCGGCAACAGAGTAGAGCTCTCGAAGAATCGCGTTGTCCTCCTCGGTGTAGGACCACCCGCGGGGACGTCTCCGCCAGATGTAGCCGGTGTCGGTGCGGGCATACGGTCCCGTCCACACGATCTCCAGTTTGAGGAAGTGCGTCGATGCCTCGCTGAGTGTGATCGATCGTGTGCCGAGCCGGATGAACCGCTGCTTCCGTTCGAAGGTGAACTCGGCCCATCCCACCGATGCCCCGAACAGCAACGTCACCAGTTCCACAAGATCCGCGTCGTCGACGGCGGCCTCTTCCTGTTTCAACTCCAACGCTCGGAGCACCGCGGTCTTGCTCTTCAGTTCCCGGACCGCCTCCCGCTCGCCAGCCTCGTAGCCCTCTTCCTGCGCGATGCGCTTGCTCCGCTCCCATTTCGCGATCTGCTGCTTGGCTTCCGTGATCTGCTCATCGACGCTGACGAGTTGTTGCTCGTGCGCCTTCCGCACTGCGACGAGGTGTTCTTGGAGGGTGGCGCCATGCTCCGTGTGGTCAATCACATGCAGCAGCCGCGTCACGAAGATGGTGTCCAGCACGGCGACCCCGATCGACTGCTTGTAGTGGGAGCCGTGTAAGCTGTCCACCTCGGCGATGGCATACCTTGGGGGGTCGAACGTCCGCATGACGTAGACGGGCAGGTTCCCGCCGGTGACGATCCCATCCAAGAGCGCCTCCAGCGGAGGAGACCCATCGTGGGTGTAGCGGGCTGGCGGGCTTTCCACCCGGTCATTGCTCTCGCCCTCGATGGTGATCGGGCTGAGGCGGTCGAAGGCATACCAGAAGTCCGCTTCGGAGACGATGGCGTCGTGGTTCGTCCTGCTCACGATCTGCCCCTTGTAGTACCACCAGCCGAGGTAGATGGGATTGGTCAGGAGAGAGATCAGCCCTCGTTGGGTGATCGTGTATCCCTTCGCGTTGTGTGAGAGCCCGTTGTACCGGGCGTGGGTTGGATCGGTGAAGAACGGGAACGCATACGGCCACGTCAGAATCTCGCGGTAGAGCGCGCGCAGATTGCCGCCCAACTCACGGTAGCGGTGGAAGAGGTACTTCACCACGCGGGCATGTGGCTCGTAGACCACCAGGCGCCTGTAGTTCGGGTTGTCCGAGCCATCCGGGAGATACCGTTGGCGATCGGTCACGATGAATCCGACGGCGATCCTCCGGCTGTCGGCAAGGCCGCGAAGTGACAGTTGCGCCCGCGCCGGCAGCATGCGGCCCTTCACGTGCTTGGTCACATAGTCCGCTGCGGCCTGCGCCGCATCCAGGAACCGCTTGCGGTCGTCCTTGCGCGGGTTGTTGAAGTCGAAGAGATCGTCGGTGGTGATGATGAGGCAGCGGTGCTCCTTGCACGTCTTCGCAAAAACGGCTGGCTGGATCATGTCCTCGTCGCGGAACAGCCGGTCGACTGCCCAGACCAGGATCGTCTTGACCTCGTCCCGCTCGATGCGCTCCGTGAGGGCTCGCAGTCCTTGTCGCTGGTCGATGCGCAGTCTCCCGCTGGCACTGACCCATTTCCCGTCTGCGCGTGCGTTCTCGATGTAGACGAGGATCCGCTCCCTGTCCCAGCCGAGTTCTTTGGCTTGCTTGACGAGGCCGATGGTCTGCTGGTCGTGCGCCTCGCGGTTGTTGATGACCTGTTCCTTGGTGGACTGTCTCGCATAGATCGCGAGGAATTTGTCCAGCGCGAAGATCGGCTGGCCGAAGGGGCGCTCTGGTGGTTGCGCCCCGGCCGGCGGAAGGTATGCCCTCATGTGATCGCTTCTTTCTGGGACCGCTTCATGGTCCCGCTATTGCTTGGGTCAACCCCCAAGCTGGAATGTGCCGTCTCCTGATGCCAGCCGCCCGCGAGCGTCGAGCACGTGTGCATCCTGCATGACCTTGGACGCGGTGAGGGCGACGTACTTCTCGACATGGCCGGCCTTGCGCTCGGCGAGG
>WNFY01005943.1_pt1 | contig 21249 bp, 21 predicted proteins | sample 5400091 | NCBI WGS metagenome assembly WNFY01 (sample SAMN13153364, study PRJNA577476) | soil metagenome | isolation source: 60 cm soil or saprolite under grassland replicate 1 | place: USA:California | collected 2016-06-15
TCTTGTCCCCTTTGATTGTCCAACTCCAGTGCACGACGGCCTCGTCTGGGGCAAGGAAGCGCACAATTGTTTCAAGCGGCGTGTTCGTGGAGTCGCGAAACCGACCAGCCAAGAGGCGGGTGTGATACTTCTCGAAATCCGCACGCCCGTGAAACCAGGCCCCACCGACCGTAACGAAGTCGACGTTCTCAGCCATAATGGCCGCGAGCTGATGCCCGTCGTGCTTAGCCCATGCTTCACAAAAGGCGCGCGGCAGAGCACGAACGGCATCTTCATCGCTCTTCGTTTGCGCGCGAGCGAGCGTTGCGCCGCTTAGCACGAGCAATATCGCGAGTAGACCCTTCATTGACCTAACGAGAAGGAGCTGAGCCACCGCTGGCGAGAGCGAGCGCGGCAAACACTGAGAACACTTTTATAAAATTAAAACGAACGCATCGCGACGGCCAGCGGTTCGCTCCAGCGATTGGTTAGGCCTATTGTGAAAGTTCTCACTTGTTTCGCAGCGCATCACAAACTTCCGGCGGCATGGGTAGACAGAGGTTGGAGAGGTCGTCTGGTGGATGCGGTAATCTCACTATCACGCCATAGGTGTTAATCGTGCCTTTACTAAGCCAAAGTTCGAACGCTTCCGGCCGCCAAAAAGCGTCCATCCCCTTGAGAGGGTGAAATATCCGGTGATTCCCCAAAAGGATATCATCGCGGTTCAGGATCAGAGTAGAGCCATTGACAGAATATGTACCCTCGAGCGGAAGATGTCCACGCCGAGCACCGGCATCTGTCCAGAACCAGTAACGGAAGTGACCGTTCCGCAGCTCAAGCGTCTCAGACTGATACCCATTGTGGAGGTGGTAAACACCTTCGATTGGATGTGGTATCTCGCCTGCGAGATTCCTCCCGCACATGAGGACTAGAATGAGTGAGAAAAGCCGCAATAAGTAAGCCATTCGCAGTACGGGCATAGGTCTAACGAGACGGAGATGAGCCACCGGTGGCGAGAGCGAGCATGGCAAACACGAAGAACTGCTTCATTGAATCAAAAGCAACTTATCACAACGGCCAGCGGTTAGATGCCATGAAGGGTTGTAAAGCGTGGGCAAAACGGGCACACGCGTTGTATGAAAAAGACAACAACAACAACCCTTCATGACGGAATAGAGTTTAACAATTCAGCGGCTCGGAGCAAAGCGGGAAAGGCAACAGTATGGAAGGTGGGTCTGGACGTGGACCTGCGTCAGATTGCGGTAGCGATGCAGTGTGGGCGGGGAGCGATCAGTCTGGGACGCAAGTATTGGCGTGAGCAACTGCTTGGGTGGGTGAAACAGAAGATAAGGCAGGGCCACAGCATTTACACAGTGTATGAGTGCTGCGGGTTTGGTTACACCTTGCATGAAGAGTTGATGCAAAAGGAGGAGCTCAAAGTGATACGGATACCGAGTCGGAGCGAACAACAGCGGCGGGAGTTGGGGCGGCAACGGGATTTTTGGAAACGGGAGCTGCGCCGGCTGGAGAATCACGGCCGGGCGCTGCCGATCGAGCATGAGTATGAGACATTGGAAAGAGGATGGGCTGGTCCGCGCAAATGGAACAGAGTGGCGCCGCAGTGCAGCGAGTTTGTGCGCGAGCAACTCACCCCGGTGGTGGAGCAGATCCGAGCGGTTAAAAAGCAGTTGGATCGATTGACGGGCCAGATCGAGGCATTGGTGGCGGAGGAAAAGATTCCGATTGGCCTGGGAGCGCTGACCGTATCGTTGCTGGAAGGGGAAGTGTGCGATTGGAGAAGGTTTATCAACCGCAAAGCGGTGGGCAGTTACACCGGGTGTTGTCCGAGCGAACACAGTAGTGGCGGGATCCAACGCTTCGGGTCAATCGACCGTCACGGCAACAAGCACGTGCGCACCTTGTTAGTGGAAGCGGTGTGGCGGCTGTTGAAGTGGCAACCCAACTGGCATGCCCGGCAGAAATATTTACAGAAGCTTAAAGTGGCCGCCTCCTTGAAGAAGAAAATGGCGGTGGCCCTGGCGCGGCAGTTGGCGATTGATATGTGGCGGTGGCGAACGGGGCGGGCGAGTGCGGCCGAGCTGGGCTTTAGAGTGATCAGCGCCCGGCGCGAAATGTCAGGCGCGAACTAACAAAAGTAACTTTTACGCAAAGGATTTATCCAATTAAGCAGTTTGATTGGGCCGCAGGGTGGAACGCTGCTCGGCGCTGGAGCTGGTCCGGCCAAAGCGGATCATCGCTTAGTTGGGGCGCGTTCCGTCCAAGGCAGCTTCTCCGCAAGTCAGGCACGACATCGTGGGCGTCCGAAAGTTTTTTGGACTGCTCGAATAGGAGCTGGTGAGGGGAGAACTTCCCTAAGCACAAAATGAAAAGCTGCGCCCTGCGGATCAAACTAACAAGTTGGAGAATCGGGAAAGGAGAACCGCAAAACAACCAAACAAAAAAACCAGTCCGCGATTGACAACCCTAATAGGCGCTCCACTGATTGGTTAGGTCCCGTGGCTTCGAGTAAACGCTTCAACTTTATCCATAAGCACAATGAGAGCTTCAGCTTTCGATACGCCGAATCCGTAGGCGTAGCGGCCAACGCGCACCTTCAGATAAGGGCGGTCGACGCGATGCTTTCTCACAAAAAAGTGGTCATAGGTAGAACAAGCGGGCGAAAAAGAGGGATCCTTCGGATCGTTATGAGCAATAACGGTGACGCCAAGAGCAGGTTTCTCCCCATCGGATTCAACGAAATCGTTGATGACTGACCGCGCAGCTAAAATCATGTGAGCCCTGAACGGGCCGAACCGGAAATGCTCGTCGTAAGTATGTGTTTCTCCCCAAGACTTTTGATCGCAGAGAATCTCGAGAATATCGCCGCCTTTGTGCTGCGTGACTCGCGTGGAAAAGCTTGGCATAGGGTAGGCCTAACGAGAATTTGGCTCCGTTACTTCCATTTGGCGGGTAACACTATGCTGTTGGCCATGAGCGTGAAGAGCGGCATGAAGTCGGCCATCCGCTCTTCTAGCGATGCCGCCTGGCCGCCAGGCGCTCCGACCGAACACTGTAGCTGCACCATCGTGGTGTTATAGATGAAGACGAACGCCGCGACACGCATATCGACCGTGATGCCGGCGCTCTCCTGACGCATGGAATACTCCAAGACGCCGGCAGGTAGACCCTGGATCTTGGTAGGTTTCGCGGCAAGCAGAGTTGCGCTCTCTGGCACCACGTCCTTCATCTTGGACGGGGTGAAAAACTCCTTGAGCTCGTTCTCAGGAATCTTGGTGCCTGGTGGCAGGGGAAGGGCATTGATGACGATTGCCGCCATCACCTGCCCTTCGGGTCGGACGAACCCCTGGACGATGTTCGGGTAGTCACTTTCCTTCGCGGCCCAAGTGCTCGGATACTCGATCGTCATAACGAGGCCTTTCGCCTTTGGATGTCCGGCGGTGCTGAATTTCGTTGTGCCGTCGAGGAACTCCTTGACGGCGGAGGCGGCATGCAATAAAGGCGCGCTCGCGACCAGTAGAAGTAGAACAAGCGCGGACAATCGTGAGGTCATGGCTTTTGGTCTTTGGGTGTGGTGGTCGCTCCAGAGTGGAGAATGAAGAATGAGCAAACGGCAATCGCGCCGGGCAGCGTCGTTGATTTGAGGTGCATCGACTCGAGCACGAGCAGAACACCAATAAAGATGACGAAACAAATGCCGAGTGCTGGCACCCACTGAAATGGGTTTGCGCAGGATGACCCAACGAATGAGGGCCGACGGAATCATTCCAATTAGTATTATAAGCATATTTCAAGAGAGAGCGTGAAGGGGCCTAACGAGAACAAGATGAGCGACGGCCACCGAGAGCGAGCGTCGCCCGAAGTGAAAGTGATTTGATCATTTGAAATGTGAACACGCGCCGGGTGGCCGTTCGCTCCATCCTGGTTAGGCCTGATGTGTCTGATTAAGAATGGCACGGATCCTTTCTTCAAGCTTCTTCAACCGCTCCGCGTGTCCCTGATCGTCAGGGCGGAAACCGTGATATTCAAACTCATCCGACCAGTGCGGGATGACAGACGCAAGCTTGAACGTGTTTTTGCACTGCAAACAGCGATACGAATAATTACTGCGCTCGTCCTTGAATATCTCTAATGGAGCGGCGCAAGCGGGACACTTCAGCTCTGGCACAAGGGATAGCGGAAGCTTTCTCGGTTTGCCGCAGATCATGCAGTTCTGGGTAACGTGTCCGCCCTCGTGACTCCAGACAATCAAGCTCGGCGCATTATGGCATCGAGAGGTTGAGCCGTATAAAAGCAGGGACATATGTGAATTCGGGAAGGGCCTAACGAGAAACAGATAAGCCACGGCAGGGTGTCGTAGCAAACACGCTGAAGTCATATCGCAATGGGGTCGTTGGCTTCATCGATTGGTTAGGTCCTTTTAGCGAGGCCGGCTTTTTCAAGCTGTTCAGCTGTAATCGTAAAGCTTGCGTCAGACTGTTCGGTTAGCCGTACCGGAACGTCACCGCAAATTCCCACGACGGCTGTTCGGCACCCGAAGTCTTCGACGCGTCGAATAGCGTGCACAAAATCAGTGTCTGTGCTCACGAGCACCGTATAATCAACATTTCGAGAGGCTGCGTGATACACCAAATCCGCTACGAGGAGCGCGTCCACTCCCTTTTCTTTAACGTTCCCGTCCTTTGTTGGCACGCCATGACCGAGAACTACGCGTATCCCAGAAAGAAACATCTCACCGTGACGCTTAAGCGCGCGTTCAACGTGTTCCTGGATCGTGTAAAGATAGATTCGGGCAAGTTGACGACCTCCCAAGATCGGAAATCGAGAGAAGATTAATGAAAGCTGTGGGACGACTAGGCCTTTGCTCTCGATGCGATAGAACAGATTAGTTCCATCAATAAAGAGCATAGCTCGTTGCATAGCTCGTTGAAACTCTCTCGGACTTGTTGGTGGACGGGCAGCCATACGACCTAACGAGAATTCGGCCCCAAAAATCTGCAATTAATTGCAGATAAAATCTGTATAACGCAGTTGCGTTTGGATGGGGAAATTGCTAAAACCGGGATCATGCCAGCCGTAGTCGTACCGGCGGCTGTCGCCTCTGGCAAGCCGAAAAAGTTGTTCGAAGAGATGCGCGATGTCTTGCGAGTCAAACATTACAGTCTGCGTACGGAACGCTCATATTGTGACTGGGTGAAGCGGTTTATTCGTTTTCATGGACTTCGCCATCCAAAGGAAATGAATGCCCGAGAGATCTCGCAGTTCCTCACACATTTGGCGAGGATCGGGAATGTGTCCGCAGGGACACAGAACCAGGCCTTGAGCGCGTTGTTGTTTCTTTATCAGCACGACGATGATCTACACGCACGTGCTCAGCAAGCCGGGAATAGGTGTGAAAAGTCCGCTGGACCACGCTTAATCTGTTGCCTTCCTTGTATACGTTGGGGGTCGTCCGCTCAGTCGTTCGACGTTGCACAAATTATTTAACCGGTTAAGAATCGCGCCCATGATTCGAACAACCTTTCTCGTTACTGCGGTAATTGGGGCATTGTTAGCTGCTGTTCCCGCGCGCGCACAGGTTAACGTCGAACAGATCGTCGCGCAAAAAGTTCAACCGATATTGCCCAAGAACGGCATGGGAGGAGGCGTTGCGGTGGCGGTCCGGATGAATGGTAAGACTTCGTTCTTTAACTATGGCTTCGCCAACAACGCACAGAATCGCCGGGTCACGGCGGACTCGATCTTCAATCTGGGTTCCGTGGGCAAATTGTTTGCGACCACACTGCTTGCGCAAGCTGTTAAGCAGGGCCAGCTCAGCCTCGATGATCCTGTAGCAAAGTATGTTACTGAATTGCAGCGAGGCGGTGATATCCGTCGAATAACTCTGGGACAGCTTGCCAGTCACACCTCTGGTTTGCCGCGCGTGCCCCAGCAATATGAGCACTGGCATCGAGGTAAATACACGTGGCCAGATTTTGTTCGCTTCCTTAATTCATGGAAGGCTGATCCAAAGCATGAACCTGGGCAACAGTATCTCTATTCCAATGCAGCCATGGTTTTGTTGCGAGTGGCACTTGAACACCGCTTTAACACGCGGTTTGCGGCCTTGATGCACGAGCGGATAACTGGTCCGCTCGGGATGAGCTCGACCGCGCTGCCTTTGCCACGCGACTTGCTTGGTCGCGCTGTGCAGGGTTACAGCCCGATGGGCAAGCCGATCGGTCCGCCGGGTCAGGAGTCGGGAGTCTTCCAATGGCCTGGCGCTGGCCAAATCTATTCGTCGTCGCGCGACATGGCCACGTTCCTGGCCGCGAACATGGGGGAGCTTCCGGGCCATCGGCCGATGGAGAATGCAATGGCTCTCGCTCAACAGCCCGTGTTCACTGTCAATCCCCACTTCAAGCAAGGCCTCGCCTGGCAGGACGTTACCGCTGGCAACCTCACTATCATCGATAAGAACGGCGGGCTACCGAACACCTCGACCTATATCGGGTTCGCCCCGCAACAGAAACTTGGTGTTGTTGTTCTTGTTAACCGCGGTAAGCAGCACGCCACCGGGATTGGGCGGCAAATCCTGCACGCGCTGGCACAAGAGCAGTCAGCGCCATCGAGCGAAGGCGAAGGGGACCCGGATAGCGACTAACGGATTGCTGAGTTTGCCAAAGGGACTGATTCGCTTTCGATACATCACGCCCAAGAGACGTCTTGGCCGCGGCAGTCGATATGGACGAAACTATTGTAGTCTTGAATTCCGCCGTGGAACTCGAACGTGGTCTTACCCCCGGAGGACTTGATTTTCAAGTTCCGCGCGAGGAGCGGTGCCTGATTAGACACGAGTTTAAGTGGGGCGATCGGCATGGTGAACTTTTTTCCTCTCATGCCCTCCGCAATTTTCGCCAGTTTTGAGGGAGACATCTTGGAGCTGTTAAAGTCGATTGCGCGAAAATCCAAGTGCTGCGACTTCGGAGCAGCGCCGTCGAGCGTGGTGTTGTAGGCCTTGCTGCGGTAAGTGCTGTTGAGGGAGATGGCGACGCCGCCCCGCTCTCGGATTTCGTCGAGCACGAAGATGGTGGGCAGAATGTTCTTCCAAAGAGTTTGAGGTGGGCGGCTGTTGGCCACTCCGGCGTTGGTATTGAAGGTCGGCGCGAGAATTTCGTCTGCATCAAAATGCCGGAGGCCGAGGCTAGCGATGAGCGCCGCGAAAGTAGCAGGCGTGGGGCTCGGAGCTACAGCTGGCGTCGTGCCGCGCGAGTGGACGAAATCGACCGCGGCCGCGGGCCCGAAGGAGGCAAAAGGCCATCGGTGCTTGAGCTGCGCAGTGCTGCCGGCAAATCGGTTACGATCCGTCCCTCCCATTCCGGGAACGCTGTGAGGCTCCGGGCCGTCCCTCCCATCAGTGTATTGCCAGAGAGTATAATCATCCCAGGTAGTCACGGGAATACCAATGGGCTTTTCGCGGTAACGTGCATACCAGAGAGGGCAGTGCTTGAGGATTTTGTTCTCCGAGTTGCCCACCCCCTCGGAGATGAGATTGGAGCCGTAAATCATCGGATAACGACCGGTTTTATCTTTCACCTGGAGGACGAACTCCTCCGCTTGGTGGAGCGTCATATCCGGTCCGCTATGGCTGGGTTCCCAGTCGAGGCAGATGAGCGTCTGCTTGTCGCGCGCGCGGTCGCCCCCCCATTGAATCGCGTCCAAGAAGTTATCGACTTGATCGTTAGAGGGACGCGAGCTGGAAAAATGATAGGCTCCCCAGAGGAATCCCATTCCAATTGCCGTATCACGTCGGCTTCGATACCCGTCATCTTTGAACGTTGCGCCCTCGCTAGCTTTATGGATGATGGCGACGATGCCGTTGGCCTGAGCTTTGGCAAAGTCAATTTCGTTGTCGTGGTTGATATCAACGATCGTGTCAATCATAGGGGTACCAGAGCTCCAGAGTATCAGCCGGGCCAGATCCGGGCAAGCCGAAACTGCTTGATCAGGCGCGGGTTATGCTCAGAGTCGAGCATTATTCGCCGCGCACGCAGCAAAGTTACGTCGACTGAATCGAACATTTCATTTTGTTTCACGGCAAACGACATCGTCACGCAGACGCTATGGCTGTTGCTGCATGAGCACGGAAAATTAATGCGGCAGTCAGAGACCGCCGCTACAACACAAAACGAATTGCTGGCTCGACTTTGCGGCGCGTGATTTTAGTCTCGTAGCGGGTCAGATATGTCGACAGAATTTCCTAAGAAAGAATTGCAGACGCTCTGGGCTCCGTGGCGGGTGGAGTATTTCGAGAAGGAACCGCGCGACCGGAACTTTCTCGAAGCTGCGGCTCGAGCGAGCGATGACGCGGCGCATCTGGTGATTACGCGACGGAAGAACGCGTTCCTGATGATGAATCGTTATCCGTACGCGGTCGGTCATTTGATGGCGGTGCCGTATCGCAAGACAGGAGAGTTTTCGGAACTTGGCGACAATGAAGTCGTCGAGCTTTGGAATTTGGTGGTGCATGCCCAGACGCTTTTGCGCGCGGCGACAAAGGCGCAAGGATTCAACATTGGCTTGAACATTGGCGAATGCGCCGGTGCAGGTGTTACTGATCACTTGCACATCCACATCGTACCGCGTTGGAGCGGTGACACTAATTTTATGCCGATTATTACAGGCATGCGCACGCTCTCGGACGGCTTGCGAGGGCTTTATGAAAAATTACTGGAAGCGCAGTCGAGGATGACGACGTAACAATAGTGATCGGATCGGTGATCGGAATTTCGCCTGGCACAAACGAGCGTCGCTGTTCGGTGTTCAATAATCACTGATTACTCATTACCTGTTATGAACACCTGGGTCGAGGCGCCGCCGCAAAGAAAAGGATTGGGCTGTTTCGGCCGAGGTTGTCTTATCCTGCTGGTGTTTGCGATCGTGCTGATGATCGCTTGTGTAGCTGGCGTGTTTTGGGGTTTTCAGCGGAACTCGGCCATTATGCACGGCATTTATTGGCTGGCGAAAACGCATTCGATTGCAGAAGCGCCGGTATCGATCCCAGAATTCAGCGCTTCGGACAATCAAACTCAAGCTGTCCGGGAAAAGTGGCAGGATTTCGAACAGAAGACCCGCGCAGTCCAACCCGCCGAGATCGAGCTCACAGCGGATGATATTAACAGTATGATCGCCGCTAACCGGCACGCGCGCGGCAAGGTTTTCGTATCGATCGAGGGCAACAAACTCCATGTCCAGACCAGTGCGCCTGTTGGAGAATTTGTCGGCCGGCCGGGTTATTATTTTAATGGCGACATTACCGCCGAATCTGCGGGCCCGGAATCATTAGAGAATCTGCAGTTGAACCGGATCACTGTGAACGGTGAGCACGTCCCGAGTGATGTTTTGAACTGGAAATATCGTTCCAGACGATTGCGAGACTATGTCGCTGATTACCTGAACAGTCAGAACATCGGCACGGCCGAAGTACGTGATAGCAAAGTAATCCTCCGATCACGCACTGAATAAAAATTGAACCAGCCACAGAGGGACACAGAGATAGACTCTCTTTCGAGCCAAGTTCGTTCGCGCGATCACACGCCGCTTAGTTCGGCTGCATGATTTCGCGCACGAAAACGTTAAGCTGGCCGTCTTCCTGTTTGCGGACTTCGGTAATCTCGTACGGCCGCAACTCATCACGGTTAACTACCGCTCCCTGCGCTGGAGGAGTGTAGCCGCCCGGAAATTCTACAATGATGCGCGTGGATGAACCGCCGCCGAAGTGCAGCACTTTGTCTGTCAGTCTCGCGCGTGGACGCAGCACAGCTTTGTTCGCATCGGCAAAATTCACCACGAATTGTCCCTTTAAATAGACGCGTTCGCCGGCGAGTCCATGCTCAGCGACATCCCGTAGATCGTTCGTTCCGACGAGACGGCCAAGCGGCATTTTGCCAGGTGGAAATGTTTTCCAACTGCCCCCGCCCGCGTTTGAGGCAAGAGCAACACTGGAAGTATCGGGCGGAGCAGGCTGAGCGGGGAGAACGGGCACTGGCGTGGCGCTTGGAACAGTCGCAGCCTGGGCTACCGGTTGAGTCGGAGCGACGGCAGCTTGCGGCGCCAGCGTTGGCGTGACCACAGCAAAATTTAGAGCTTTTGGCGGCGTCCGCGCCGACGCGATTGCAATCGGTGTCGGGCTTGCCGCGCCTGGTTTCTGAGCGAGCAGTGGCTTCGCGGGAGTCGATGCCGGCGCTGGAGATTCGAGTTTTTGTTTCTTCGAACCTCTTTTGCCTTTTGGTAAGGGCGTTGGCTTTGCGAGCTTCTCATTCTTCGCCAACAGAGGCGGCCGCGAAAACGATTGAACAGGTTTGGCCTGCTCAACGCGCACCAATTCATTCTCCGGGGGTGGTGGCGTTGCGCTTTGGGTCAGACCAGGTATCGGCAGGGGACCGCCGCCTTGTGCTGCGGCGGCCTTTTGGCGGTACTCGGCGTACCGTTGCTCGGCTGCAGCACGTTCCTGCGACTTAAATAACGGCCAGCCTGCTGCCAGGTTCAGAGAAAGTGGTGGCTCAAGCCGAAACGTCCCCAGACCACGTGTGACCGTATAGCTTCCGTAAAGCAGCGGGACAGCCGTAACCATGATGCGACCATCAATTAATCGCTCCGCGTGAATCACCGCGGAGATATCGTGCGTGCGTTCCAGTTTGATTTCCAATCCAACAGCGAGCGTCTGCTTCATGAGAGGCAGGGCTTCAGGTTTCGATGGATAGAGATGTTCCATGACGAGCTGGCCGTTATCGATGGCATCCGTCAGGGCCACCATGCCCGAGGTAAACACATCTCCGGGGCCGAGCTGGCGCGTTGCAGTAATCCTGTACCTGCCTACCACGTACGGCACCAGGCCGCGCACCTGCTGATAATTTCGAATGTAATTGCGTGCCAGTTCAGCGTTGGCGCGGGCAAGTTCGGCAGAGCCCATCCCCACATAACGCTCATAGAGGTCCTGCGGGTTTAGGAATTCGCCCGGAGGCGCAGCGGTCAGCTCGAAGCGCTTCGGTGGTTCAATCTTGTGCAGCCTTTGTAAGATCCGATAGCTATCAGGCCGCTCCGGTTGATTGAAGATGTAGAAACTGCCCAGCCACGCTGCCAGCGCGAAGCCAGTCAAAAGCAACATCGCAACCGTCCATGCAAAATAATTGGTCCGCCGCCGTCGACGCGCGTACGGCTCGTCGTACGGATCGTATGGTGAAGTGCCATAGTCCATCAGGCCAGTGCGCGACGATTTCCCGTCTTAAGCTGATTGCGTCGTTTCAAATGACGAGCCGCATCCGCAGGTGCGCGATGCGTTTGGATTAACGACACGAAAACCGGTGCCGGTTAAACCACCACTAAAATCCAGCGTCGAGCCGCGAAGATACGGCACGCTATCGCCGTCGATAAAAAATTGCATTCCATCGCGCTCCACCACCGCGTCGCCCTCTTTTCTTTCATCGAGCGTCATCTCATAATGCAAACCTGAGCAGCCGCCTTTCGCGACCTGCACCCGCAGGCCTTGTGGCGAATTTTCCGCTCGCTGAGAAAGCAAATTCTGAAGCTGCCGAACAGCGTTCTCCGTGATGTTAATCATCGCTGAAAAATACGGCTGCCCCGTATCCAAGTCAAAAAGGAGGAGCGCGCTGTGTCGTCGCGGCACCGTGCGCAGCATTCCTACCACTTGTTTTTCTTCGCAATCCCCAATCTGGAATCTACAGTCTGAAACAGAAAATGGGCCAGATTCGATTGCTGTCTGAGACCGTAGCCAGCCAGGTGGCGGCCGGCGAAGTAGTGGAGCGCCCCGCGTCAGTGGTGAAGGAATTGATCGAAAACAGCATTGACGCCGGCGCGCAGAAAATTGACATCGTCATTCGTCGCGGAGGAATTTCGCTGGTTCGCGTGATCGACGACGGCTGCGGAATGGACCGCGACGATGCGCTGCTTTCGCTCGAGCGGCACGCTACAAGTAAGATTCGTTCTGCAACTGATCTTCAAGCAGTCGCTACGCTGGGATTTCGGGGTGAAGCGCTGCCAAGCATCGCCAGCGTGTCGCGATTCCGCCTGACTACGCGCGAGGCTGGCGCTCTCGCAGGAACAGAAATCGTTGTCAACGGCGGCAGGCTCGAGATTGTACGCGACGGCGGTGAAGCCCCGGGAACGCAATGACCGGGTCCGGGATCTATATGGTGTCGACTTGCTAGAGCGCCTGGTTGCCGTGAACGGCACGGCTTCGTCGAAGATTCGAATCAGTGGCTTTATCGGGCAGGCAGGCGTGAGTCGCCAAACCCGAACCCAGCAGCTCGTCTTTGTAAACGGCCGCGCCATTGACAGCAGCCTCATCACTGCCGCTATCCGTGAGGGCTATCATACCGCTCTCATGAAAGGACAGTATCCAGTTACATTCTTGTTTCTTGAGCTCGATCCAGCGGTTGTCGATGTGAATGTTCACCCGGCAAAGCGCGAAGTGCGTTTTCGTGATCCGACCGCAGTTCGCGAAGCGATCGTTCGCTGCATTCAAAACATCTTAGAAGGTGCCAGGGCGGCATGGCAGGAAAAATTTCGCGCACCGCTCAGTTCGCCACCTGTTCTTCCAAAAACGGGCCCTGACTTGAGACTGCGCCCGGAAATGTCAGCACCGGTAGAATCACATCGCGAGTTACCATATCCTGGTCCAGCTGTAGCCGGGGTCGTTGACGCCGGCCGCGCACAAGCCTATTCCACTGGCGCTACACCTGAGACTGTAGAGCAGGCGCTTCGCCTGCAAACCAAAACCGTCGATTCGGCAAACGATGCGCATGGTTTACAACGCCAATCGAGCAAAGCTGCCCCCCAGCAATTTCAGATTATCGGCGTGCTAAACAAGCTGTATGTCTTGATGGAAAACGCCGACGGCTTGGTGCTGGTGGATCAGCACGCCGCGCACGAGCGTATCCTGTTCGAAGAACTGCGGCGAAGAATGGAAGAGCAGGGGGTACCAACGCAAAAGCTGCTTCTGCCGCAGACCTTTGATGTGCCGCCGCGCGACGCCGATTGGATCGAGCGCAACATATCAATCCTGCAAAAAATGGGAATCGGCATAGAGAGCTTCGGACCGGGCACATTCAAAATCGACAGTGTTCCGAGTTTTTTGAACGTGTCAGATCCGGCGCAATTCATGCGCAAAGTGATGGACGATCTTAACAGTGCCACCAATAGCGCTTCAGCGATGCGCCTGGGTGAAGAGATCATTGCCAAGACAGTTTGCCGTCATGCTGTCAAAGCCAATGACCCACTGCGTTACCCTGAAGTGGAAAAACTAATCCGCGATCTGCTCGATTGCGATTTGCCTTACTGCTGCCCGCACGGGCGACCAACGATGATCCAGATTTCGCTCCTCGAACTGGAAAAAAAGTTCGGTCGCAAAGTCTGATCTGCCCATTTCGCACGAAAGTGCTTTCGGAGTGCGATGCGTCCTCGCATCGCTTTTGCCACTCGGCAAACGCTGCGAACGCACGTCGTGCAATGTGTATCTGCGCGGTCGATCGGAACAGCGGCGGAGCACTGCCGCACTCCAAAGCGCTAGCGGGAAATGTGCGCCGCGGAGCCGGAATTTTGTCAGGTCAACGTGGCTGGAATTCTATGGATTGTTCGACACCATCTGCGCAGTGGTCTTGGTTATATCCATCTGCGCACTTACGCTTTCAATCTTTGCCTCTTGCTCGTTCAACCGTTTAGTTACTGCCTCGAGCGCTGCCTCTAATTTCTTCACATTCCTCCGCTCCTCGAGAAACGCTTTGTGCTCTTTGAGAAACTCATTTAACAGCATGGCGTTCACCGCGTCGTAGCGCACGGTGTAGATCTCGCCGTTCTTATCACGCACGACCAGGTCCGAATTCACATCGGCTACTTCTTCGGCGACTAATCCAAATTGCGGCGTGTTTGTGTTGTCGCTCTTGTACTGAAATCTCACTGGCTTGAGCGCCAAAATCGCTTCACTGGCCTGGTCCATCGGCTTAATGTCTTTCTTAAACCGGCGCGACGAACTCATCGTGCCAAGTTGGTTGTCTGAGGCGATAAATACGGGTATCGCGTTGGCGACATCGGTTGTGACGTCACGTATCGCAGTGATGTAGGTTTTTGATTGATTACCGCTGCCGATTCGTAATTCACCGGATTGAATAATTGGGAAGCTACTGCCGATTATGATGGTGTTATTTTGCGTGGTAATACCCTGACCGACACCAGCGCCAATCGCGATGTTGCCGCTGCCAGTCGTGTTGTGGGAAAGCGCTCCCTGACCGATGGCCGTGTTCGTGTTCCCGCCGGTGTTGTCATTGAGCGCCTGAAAGCCGATGGCCGTGTTTTCGTGGCCGGTACTGTTTTCGAAAAGCGCGCCGGCACCGCTTGCCGTATTATTACTACCACTCGTGTTCGACGCCAGTGCGCCCTGGCCCAAAGCGCTGTTGAAAGTGCCGTCAACGTTATTTTGCAACGCAATTTGACCGACGGCTGTGTTCTCGTGACCGGTGGTGTTGAAATTGAGCGCACCGGCACCCATGGCTGTGTTGTTGCCGCCAGTCGTGTTGCTCTGAAGCGCAGCAAGACCAGTGGCCGTGTTGAGAGTCCCGTTGTTGGCAGTGAGCGCCAGGGTGCCCGTGGCCGTATTCCCGCCGCCGTCGGTATTGGAGCCAAGCGCGCCGACGCCAATGGCCGTGTTGGCATTACCGGTCGTATTACTAGTGAGCGCTCCCGCACCGACGCCTGTATTATTGCCGCCGGCGTCGTTATGAAGCAGCGCTATAGAGCCGACAGCCGTGTTGCTGAAGCCAGTGGTGTTGAGGAAAAGCGCTGCTGTGCCAGTAGCCGTATTGTTGTCCCCCGTGTTGAGGGCAAGGCTTCCAGCGCCAAGACCGGTGTTGAAGCTGCCGGTGGTGTCGCTAAAGAGGGAAAACCAACCAATTGCTGTGTTGCCAGCGCCTGTAGTGAGGTTCTGAAGCGCTTTGGTGCCTTCTGCTGTGGTGAAGTTAGGATAACCTCCATCCGGCGGCGGGACGACCGCTTGCGCCAGCGGCGGGACTGCAAAGCAAAATGTCGCGAACGTGATTAGAATTAGTGGAACTGCTCGTTTAGACTGAACTGCTGATTTCATAATGTGGTTCTTTCTCTTTTCCGGCGTTTGTTAATTTGGTGAGTTGGGATCTGAAAAGAGCGAAGAACCGGGCGGGGAGGAGTCCTCGGCCCGAGTCAGATCCAGCTGGTGGCAATTTTTGCGAAAATCTCGCCAGTGCGTCGAGAGGAAATATCGCGCCGCATGAGGCAGGGTTCCGTCCGTTGGAGGAATGGAAGAAGGAGATACGTTTCCTCCCAGACGCTACAGCACGCTGCCCGAACGCACTGCTTGCCATTTGGAGCGCCGGTTCTAATCTGGCGCGGTGAAGAAAATTGAGGCCATCATCAAGCCGTTTAAGACTGAGCCGGTGAAAGAAGCGCTTATGGCAGCGGGCGTAGAAGGAATGACACTCAGCGAAGTAAAAGGATTTGGCCGACAGAAGGGACACAGCGAAATTTATCGCGGCACCGAGTACACGGTGGATTTCCTTCCAAAAACAAAATTCGAGATTGTGATTGCGGACGATCGCGCGCAGCGAGCAGTCGAAGCCATTCTGGGAGCGGCCAAGACTGGAAAAATTGGCGACGGCAAGATCTTTGTAACCGAAGTAGAAGAAGTGGTGCGCATACGAACCAGTGAACGGGGAATGGAGGCGCTGTGAGCGTGTGCGCTGGTTACATCGTTAAAAGAATTCCAACGTCACAATAGGCCGCACCGATGCAACCATGTAACTTTATGACCACTTAACGACTCAAAAGATGCACGAATATTTACTATCGATCTTTCTCGGAATCGTCGAAGGCGTGACCGAATTTCTTCCGGTAAGCTCGACCGCGCACCTGCGTATCTGCGAGGCGCTGCTGCATATCGACCTCCATGATGGTTTCTGGAAGATGTACACGATCGTCATCCAACTCGGCGCCATACTGGCGCTGCCGGTTTATTTTTGGCAGCGTATCTTGCAGTTTGTTCGCACTTTTCCAAAAGGTGAACGCGGCAATCGCACGATTTTCACACACCCATTAAGTCTTACACTAATTGCGTTTGTTGTGACCGCCGTGCCAGCCTGGGCTCTTTCTAAACAAATCGGCAAGAACCTGGAAAATCTTTGGGTGATGGCGCTGGCGCTGCTCATCGGCGGAATCATCATGTGGATCGTTGACGCCGTTTTTACTCGACCGCGCACGATGCACATGGAGGAAATGACACTGCCGCAGGCAGTGTGGATTGGCGCGGCGCAAATTCTTTCTGCCATTTTCCCAGGTACTTCGCGGTCGATGTCAACCATCGCTGCGGGGCAAGTGGTCGGAATGTCACGGCCAGCTGCGCTGGAGTTTTCGTTTTTCTTGTCGATGCCTACGATGCTGGTGGCTACCGGTTACGATTTCCTGAAGACAGTGATGCCGCACCATCACGAGGCGAATATTGCGCCCCTAAAGATGAATCCTCATCAGTGGATCGTGCTCGTTATCGGGTTTGTGATTTCGTTTTTCGTTGCGCTGGTGGTGGTGGCTTGGTTTATGAATTGGGTGCGCGCACGTGGATTTGTGCCGTTCGCACTTTACAGGATTGTGCTCGGAATCGGCTTGTTGCTGCTGCTCATGCGGGGGATCATGTGATTCATTATCGATGGAAACGGACGTAATTCTTCCCGATCTTCAGAGCGCCGTCCTGTGCGAGGACGTCCGCTGCGAAATCAACGGCATGCAAACCCTCGTGGGTGTGCTTAGTGTGATTCCAGCGCCCGCACTCCCGATCAATTATATGAGGCTCTGTATTTGGACGCGCTGGTGCAGCGGCGCGGGCAAATTTCGGCAGAAATCCCGGATTGTCGGCGTGGATGAACAGCAGGTCATCGGACAGGCAGAGGTTGAGTTCGTCTTAAAAGAGATGGAAGGCCACGCGACCAACGTCCATTACTTTGGCGGCATCCAGTTTCAGCAATACGGATTGCATCATGTTGAGATTTATCTGGAAAACGAATTACGGATGCGCTTTCCCTTGCCGGTGATTCAGGTCACCCGCCCCGGTGGCTAAACTCGGCAAGGCGTTGTTAGTGAGGGCTTGCCAATGGGTCAGATTTGTTCATTGACGCGATTGATGCTGAAGGGATTTTTCGGAGTGCCAGTCTGCAGCATTGTGCTTGTCGGACAAATTCTCGCGCAGGAGGTAATTGTTGCTCGCGAGAAAAAGCCAGAGGCTCCGAAGCAAGAAGCGCAGCCTTCTGAGTCGATATCTTTGGAATCGCCCATACCACCGCCGAACAAGGCCAAGAGGTCGCGAGCAAAGAAATCCGCCTCCACAGAACCGACGCTTGAACAGATGCGAGCAGCGGGAGCGCTTGCTGCAGAGCGGTTAAACAGCGCATCCTCGCCGCAGTCGCCGAAGACAGGCGAGTCTCAGTCAGAGACCGCCGCCGTGCAGGCTCCAGCTATTTCTGCAACTCCCAAGCCAGTAAAAAGGCAAACTCCAGTCGAACAAAAGAGCACATCGCGCACCTCAAGATCGCGACCTGAAAAGCTGGAGGGGGTCGGCCCGATTCGGCCAACCATGATGGAATCCGGAAGAGAGCAGCCGAGTGCTTCTCCGCTGGGAAAGGCGGAAGTTCGCGGCGAGCAAACACCTGCGCCATAACCGACGGAGAAGTTGTAGGGGAAGCTGTCAGCTTCCCCTACAGAAAAAACTGCGAAAAGCACAAACCGCGAAATTTCTTGCGCGGCGGTCTCGGCAACTTATCATTTGTAGGCAGTCCCGACTGTGTCCTGCCGGATGCATCGGGAAAATTTTTTGCCCGGTTCTAATTTCAATGGCGAACACAATCTTAATTGGGATGCAGTGGGGAGATGAGGGCAAGGGGAAGATCATCGACGTCCTTACTGCCCAGGCAGACATTGTTGTCCGTAGTCAGGGCGGCAACAATGCCGGGCACACAGTCATTTACCGCGGCGTCAAGTACGTCCTGCATTTGATCCCATCTGGAATCCTTCGGCGCGGCAAAACCTGTGTGATTGGAAACGGCGTTGTTGTCGATCCGGTCGCACTCGTCGGCGAGATCGACGGTTTGCGCAAACTGGGAATCAGAATTGATAAGAACTTGCTTCTTAGCGATTGCGCTCACCTTGTTTTGCCTTATCACCGCCTGCTCGACGAACAACGCGAACTGCGTCGAGGCCGCATCGGAACGACCAAGCGGGGCATTGGGCCGGCTTATGGCGACAAAGCAGCGCGCACGGGGCTGCGAATGTCCGACTTGATGCAGCCGATCGTGTTCTCGAAGAAATTTCAAGCGAAGGTTACCGAGAACAACAGAATCCTTCAGGCGCTGGGCGCAAAGCCGATAAGTTTTCGGGAGGTCAGCAAAAGTTATCTGGCAGCCGGTCAAAAATTGCGCCCTTTCGTGACTAATACGGTGGTGTATCTCCATCGCGCCATCGAGAGAGACAAAAAGATTCTCTTTGAAGGCGCGCAGGGGACATTTCTTGATATCGACCATGGCACCTATCCCTATGTGACTTCTTCGAATACGACCGCGGGCGGCGCCTGTACAGGGACTGGCGTGCCGCCGCATCGGATGGACCGAGTGGTGGGCGTGATGAAGGCATATTCTACTCGTGTGGGCGATGGAGCCTTGCCTACCGAGGACGCGCAATTGGCGCAAATGCTTCATGACTTGGGACGCGAGTTTGGGGCGACGACCGGGCGCAAGCGACGCTGCGGTTGGTTTGACGCCGTCGCTACTCGTTACGCGGCGATGATCAACGGAATTGACGAGCTGGCCATCACTAACCTCGATGGTCTCGATCAGGTCGATCCGATTCGTGTTTGCGTTTCTTATCGCTTAAATGGAAAACATCTGCAGGTTCCACCATGCGACGCCAGCCAGTTGGCCAATTGTGAACCAGTGTATGAAGAGATGCCTGGCTGGAACGTATCTACTCACGCGGCGCGAACGTTTTCGCAGCTTCCTCCCGCCGCGAGGAAGTATCTCAAATACATTTCCGAATTAACCGGCGCGAAATTGTCGATGGTCAGCGTCGGCCCGGCACGCGGTGAGACAATCGTTTTGTGAGCCGCTGCTTGCACACTCGCCAAAAGTTCAAAATCGAATCATCGAGACAGATTCCATTCCCGGCCAATGTCGAAGCACGAATGTCGAATGACGAAACAAGTACAAAGCTCGAATGACAAGAAAACCAGTAACAATGGTGCATCATTTGGGCATTCGTCATTCCTTCGAACTTTGTCATTCGGATTTCGTCATTTCTTCTTTGCGCCTTAGTGACAGATTCCAGAGATTAAGTGGATATCTGTGAGCATCAAAACCGTTCCCCGTCACATCGCGATCATTATGGATGGCAATGGCCGATGGGCCAGGGGGCGCGGCCTGCCCCGTATCAAAGGCCACCAGGCCGGCGCGCAAGCGGTTCGCGAATGCGTCGAAGGCTGTGGCGAATTGAAGGTGGAATATCTGACCCTCTACGCTTTCTCCGCTGAAAACTGGCAGCGTCCCAGAACTGAGGTCATCGCGCTGATGCGTTTGCTCGATAAATTTTTGAAGGAGAAAACGCCGGAACTAATCGAGAAAAATGTGCGTCTTCAAGCAATTGGACGATTAACCGATTTACCGGCGAGCTCGCAGCAACAACTCCATAAAACGATCGAGCAAACTGCTGGCAATACCGGTCTAACGCTGATTCTAGCTCTGAGCTACGGCGGCCGGCTCGAAATCATTGACGGCATCAAAAGTCTTCTGCGTGCGGTTGAGCTGGGTCACATCGACAGGGCGATGATCGACGTCGAGATGTTCAGCAAACATCTTTACACTCGCTACTATCCCGATCCGGATCTACTTATCCGGACTTCCGGCGAAATGCGTCTTTCTAACTTCCTGCTTTGGCAGACTTCTTATACCGAAATGTACATCACGCCAAAGATGTGGCCCGAGTTCACAAAGAAAGATCTCTTGGCCGCAGTTGAAGAATTCGGACAACGTCAGCGCCGTTACGGTGGAGTGCAGTAACTCACTGTGCATGCTGTAGTGTCCGCTGTTCTCAGCGGATACGGCCATCGATAGCGCTATTGGCGTTAAGGGTTCATTACGGCTAGTTCCGTGGCCCGCTGACGCAACTCAAGCCGATCGCTCACTCTTTCGATTCTGGAGTCCTGCTCTTCGAGACGTGCTACCACAGTCTCCAATCTCTTCTTGAGATCACTGATTAAAGCTTGTTGAGTTGTGCCATCAGCTTTCAGCTGCGTAACCGTCGCTTTTAATTCATTCACTGTACGGTGCTCTTTGAGGAACTCATTGAGCAACATCGCGTTCACTGCCTCGTAGCGCACGGTGTAGGGCTTTCCTTCTTTGTCGCGCACGATTAGATCAGGATTCACATTTTCCACATCCTCCGCGACTAGTCCGAACTGCGAGGTCCCTGCCGGATCGATCTCCTTCTTGTAGCGAAAAGTTACGGGCCTAAGACCGAAAAGCGCTTCGCTGGCCTGCTCCATTGGCTTGATCTCCTTCTTAAACCGCTGCGAGGAGACTATGGTGCCAAGTTTGCCGGCTGCGTTAACGTACACTCCGCTTCCGTTTGTAGAGCTGTTGCCGAATATTTGACCGATATAGCAGCCGTTGTTCACGTTCTCACCTTGGATCCCGGCCCCGATGCAAATGACGTTACTCGCCGTGCTGACGGCGAGCCCGGCGCCATCACCCAAACCGATATTCTCGGAGCCGGTGGTATTGTTAAGGAGCGCATTAAAACCGGTGGCCGTGTTGAAGCCGCCGGTGGTGTTGTTAGAGAGTGCAGAAAAGCCGTAGGCCGTGTTGCTCGGGCCGGCGGTGTTGTTAAAGAGCGCGTTAAAACCAGTGGCGGTGTTGTTGTCGGTATTGCTGTTTGCGAGCGCACCAACTCCGGTGGCCGTGTTGCTGTTGGCAACGCTGTTGGTAGCAAGCGCGCCGGACCCCATGGCGGTGTTATCATGGCCCGTGGTATTCTGCCCGAGCGTAGCATTGCCTGTGGCCGTGTTGCGGCTGCCAGTGGTGTTGCTGAACATTGCGCTGTCACCCGTGGCCGTGTTCCGTTCACCGGTGGTGTTGACCCAGAGCGCGAACGCTCCGTTAGCAGTGTTGAAATCGCCTTCGGTGTTGCTGAAAAGCG
>WNFY01009537.1_pt1 | contig 21248 bp, 18 predicted proteins | sample 5400091 | NCBI WGS metagenome assembly WNFY01 (sample SAMN13153364, study PRJNA577476) | soil metagenome | isolation source: 60 cm soil or saprolite under grassland replicate 1 | place: USA:California | collected 2016-06-15
CGGCTGACACGGTTCGGGACGCTCGTAACGAGCGGCGGAGAACTGTTAAGGCTTGCTGCGAGGAAGTTGCTCGGCACACGCGAGGTCTGAACGAATCGGTAGCCGGCGTCGTGGAAGGAGACGCTTCGCGTCAGGGGCCGCCAGTCGCCGCCGTCGGCGTGCGCCTGGGTGACGTTCGAAAAGCGGTAGTTGAATGCGTTGCATGCCCTGACGCCGCCGTTCCAGCTCTCGGCCATTGCCTGCGGATACCACGCGCCGTGGCTGCGTGGAAGGTGGATCGCCGGGCTGACGGCTTTGCCGTCGAGCCAGACGCGCCACCAGGCCTTCCGGTTCGCCATCTCGAGCACCTTGAAGCTGTGTTTCTCGCCCGCCTTGACACTGGAGTCGAGCTCGACGTAGCGGGGATCTGAGCCCGGAACCGTGACCTCGTAGTAGATCCGGCTCATCCGGTCTGACGGGAAGGCGCTGAAACCGACCTGAAGCCACTCGGCCGTGCCGTTGGGCCCCAGGTTGACGCCACCGACGCCGATCCAGGCGCCGACGTGGCCGGCCGAGACGGCCGGCGTCCGGAGCGGGACGAGCGTCGCGCCGACACCGTGCCCCTTGCTGTCGCTCTGCAGGCCGGCGTAGGAGTACTCGCGGGCGCCGCACGCGTTTGCCCTCGAGCTCCGGCCGTCTGCCACCGAGGCGGCGAGCAGAGCCAGAACGAGAGCTGCCAGAACCGGGAGCGTGCGTCGAGCCAAGAAGACCTCCGGACCGCGGAGAGGGCGTGATTGCCTTCTCCTCCGAGATCGGTCGGAGGCAATGCGCCCCTATCCCTCGAATCAGGGACAGGCGGGAGATCCAGGCCTTTCTGCGCGCTTGACCTATTTGAAGATGTTGACCGCGCGGGCGGCCACGAGCAGGATCGTGATCGCCGAGATCGCGGACTCGAACAGCATCAGCAGCTTCGCCCGCCGGGTCAGCGGCATCGCGTCCGTCGGGCTGAAGGCGATCGAGTTCGTGAACGAGACGTAGATGTAGTCGACCAATTCCGGATACCAGCCCGGCTCGACAAGCTGCGGGTTCTCCATCTGGGGGAACTGAAAGTCCGGGGACGGCGAGTCGGGCTCGAGCCTTTTGACCGGCCCGCCGCGGTCGAGACCCCAGTACCAGAGGCCGAACGCGATCACGTTCGTCCCCCAGACCGTGACCGCCTTGAGGAGGAGCTGCGCGCCGCTCGTTTCCTTCCCCTCGACCAGTGAGCCGATCAGCGCGACCAGCAGCAGGGCGTTCGTCAGGCTGATCACGCCGAGCAGCGATAACGCGACCATCCGTCGGAGCCCCAGTTGCTCGAGCCGGTGCCTTGGCCGGCTCCAGGCGAGGGGGATCAGAAGCGCAAGCTCAGCTGGGATGGAGATCAACCACACCCACCACGGCAGGGTCCAGAGCGTCCAGTGCTCGATGCGGCTCACAATCGCGAGCACCACCTGGAAACCAATGACGGTCGCGACGGCCGGCGCGGCCTCCCAGCGCGATTCGATCTCCTCTTCCCGGTACGCGTCGGGCGCGATCTTCGCGGTCATCGTGGGAGTTCTAACGCGCTGACATCACGCATGCCCCGCGACGTACCCTGACGCTTCGATGGGGATGTTCTTTCACTCAGCCGAAACGCCGCCGGAGCGTCCCGCCGACCCGGCGGTGCGCCGCGCGAACCTGAGCCGGATCGGCAGGCTCTTCGCTGCCTACAAGCTGCGGCTGGGCGGAGTGCTGTTGCTGATCGTCGTCTCGGCGGGGCTCGGCGTCGTTCCTGCCTTCCTGCTCAAGTACGTCTTGGAGGCGATCGCGCGGAACGACACAAGATCGCTCTCGATCAACGCCGCCGGGATCATCGCGATTGCGATCGCGACCGGGGTGCTTGGCGTGATCCAGACGCTGCTCTCGAATCAGGTCGGCCAGCGCGTGATGCACGATCTTCGCGCGTCGGTCTTCCGGCATTTGCAGCGCCTCTCCCTCGCGTTCTTCACGCGCACGCGGACCGGCGAGGTCCAGTCGAGGATCTCGAACGACATCGGCGGCGTTCAGAACGTCGTCACCAACACGGCAACGTCGATCGCCTCCAACGTGACCACCGTCGCCGCGACGATGGTCGGCATGCTGATCCTGAGCTGGGAGTTGGCGCTCTTCGCCTTCGCGCTGATCCCGCTGTTCGCGTTGCTCACCCGCAGGGTCGGCAACGAGCGGCGGCGGATCGCGAAGACGACGCAGGAGACGCTCGCCGACATCTCCAGCCTCGTGCAGGAGTCGCTCTCCGTCTCGGGGATCTTGCTCGGCAAGACGATGGGGCGCGGCGACGAGCTCGCCGACCGTTTCGAGGCCGACTCGCTGCGCCTCGCCGACCTCGAGGTCCGCCAGCGTATGGCCGGCCGCTGGGTGATGGCCTCGATCCAGACCAGCTTCGCGATCATGCCGGCCGCGGTCTACTGGTTCGGCGGGCTCGCGCTCGCGCACGGATCGACCGCGGTCTCGCTCCCGCTGCTGGTCGCTTTCACCACGCTCCAGACCCGGCTGTTCTTCCCGATCGGCTCGCTGCTCGGCGTCGGCCTGGACGTCCAGACCTCGCTCGCGCTCTTCGACCGGATCTTCGAATACCTCGACCAGCCGGTCGACATCGAGGAGAAGGCGGATGCGATCGCCGTCGGCCAGGCCGGCGACGTCGTCTTCGACCGCGTCTGGTTCCGTTACGGCGAGGACTGGACGCTCCAGGACGTCTCCTTCACCGTGCCGGCGGGGACGACGACCGCGCTCGTCGGCGAGACGGGCTCCGGCAAGACGACGCTCGGCTACCTCGCGGCACGGCTCTACGACGTCAGTCGGGGGAGGATCACCATCGGCGGCATCGACATCCGCGACTTGAGCTTCCAGGCGCTGTCCGACCTCGTCGGCGTCGTCTCGCAAGAGACGTACCTCTTCCACGAGACGGTGCGCGAGAACCTGCGCTTCGCGAAGCCGGACGCGACCGACGACGAGATCGAGGCTGCCGCCGAGGCCGCGCGCATCCATCACGTGATCGCGGCGCTGCCGGACGGATACGAGACCGTCGTCGGCGAGCGGGGCTACCGGTTCTCAGGTGGCGAGAAGCAGCGGATCGCGATCGCGCGGACAATCCTGCGCAACCCGCCGATCCTCGTGCTCGACGAGGCGACCAGCTCGCTCGACACCGAGACCGAGCGGCTCGTGCAGGAGGCGCTCGACCAGCTCTCGGCGGGGCGAACGACGATCGCGATCGCGCATCGCCTCTCGACCGTTCGGGACGCCGACCAGATCATCGTGCTCGACCACGGCCGTGTCGTCGAATCCGGCCGGCACGAGGATCTGATCCTCGCGGGCGGGCGCTACACGGCCCTGACGAGGCGAGACGGCGACCTTGGGGCAGCCCCTGCTGCTCTAAGCGACGTCCCCGAGCTGGCGCACGCGGGCGAGCAGCCCGCCTGACGACTGGCAGCGAGCGGGGAAAGCCGCCGTTCGCTTCAGACCCGACGCTTCAGGCCAGGTGTCCGGAGCGTGTCTCAAATTGAGCAGGGACCCGCGCCCAGCCGACGCTCAGCATGCCGGCGCGCCTGGCGGCGAGTAGGTCCCAGACGGCGTCGCCGACGACGTAGCAATCCGCGCAGGAGACGCCGAGGCGCTCGGCGCAGGTGAGAAAGAGATCCGGCTCCGGTTTCGCACGGTCGACATGGCCACGCTCGACGACGACTGTCTCCTCGCCGACGCCGAGCACCTCCAATGACGCGTCTATCTCCGGCCGGCGCCCCGAGGTGGCGATCCCGTGCGGGATCCCCTCTGCCTGGAGCTCCGCAAGCAGCTCGACCGCGCCCGGCAGGGCACGCCGCTCCGGCAGAACTTCGAGGAAGAGCTCGCCGTGGCGCCGCTGCAGCGCATCCGCCTCCTCTGTCGAAAGCGGTCGGCCAATCTCGCGCGCAGCGGCACGCGCGAACAGGCCGCCGCTCATTCCGACTCGGCGGTGGATTCGCCAGCCGTCGATCGGCAGCCCTACCTCCGCGAACGCCCGCTGCCAGGCGAACACATGGGCGTAGACGGTGTCGACGAGCGTGCCGTCGAGATCGAAGATGAGCGCCCGCCGAGGCCGTTCCAAGGCCGAGACGTTATCGCCTCAAGCCGGGCGCAGCAGCCCTCGCTCGACCACGAGCGGCACCAGGAGGTCGCGATAGCCGTGATCGTCGAAGAGCACGGTCAGCTGGTCGCCGTCGTACCGCTGCACCGTGCCCTCGCCCCAGCGCTCGCTTGTCACGCGCCCGCCCACCGCAAACGGCTCGGACGCAGCGGCCACGGAAACCCGTGCCTCGTCGTTGTCGCAGTTTCCGCACGGGCCGCGGTAGCTCTGGCCGAAGTACGAAAGCAGGAAAGAGCGGCGGCAGCCGGTGTGCTCCGCATATCGCCGCATCATCTCGAGCCTCGACCGCTCGACCTCGTCCTCTCGGTCAGTCTCCGCCGCCGACGCCCTCAGCGCGTCGGCAACGCTCAGCGCGCCGGTCCAGCGAACCTCGCCGTCGACCTCCCACGCGGCGGCGCCGAGATCGACCAGGCGGACAAGCGCCGCCGTCAGCTGCCGTCGGCCAAGCTCCTCGATGTCGCGCCCCGCCGCTAGGCGCTCAGCGACGCGAAAGACGACGCCGTCTCCAATGCTCCGCGAGGTCAGATGCCGGGCCAGGCCGAAGTCCTCCGGCCGGAAGAGCAGGCGCGCGTGCGCGTCCTTCTCGTCGCGGCCGGCGCGTCCCAGCTCCTGGTAGTACGCATCGAGCGACGCCGTCGGGTCCGCATGGAGCACCCAGCGGACGTCTGGCTTGTCGATTCCCATCCCGAACGCCACAGTCGCCGCGACGATTCGCGCCGAGCCGTCGAGGAAGGCCGTCATCGCCTTGTGCCGCTCTCCTGCCGAAAGCCCGGCGTGGTAGAGCGTCACCCGGTGCCCGGCAGCCGACAGCACATCCCGCGCCGCCTCCGCACTGGCGTGGGTCGACGCGTACACGATCCCCGCGCCGTCGAACTCCGATGCCGCGCCCTCGAGCTCTCGATGCTTCTCCTCGACCGAGCCGACGCGCCGGGCCGATAACTCGATGTGCGGGCGATCGAAGTTGCCGATCACCACCGCGGGGTCACCGAGCCCCAGGCGCCGGGTGATCTCGTCCCGCACCGGCAATGCGGCGGTCGCCGTCAAGGCCATACGAACGGGCGCCTCGAGAGCATCAGCCTGCGCCCCGAGACGCATGTAGTCGGTGCGGAAGTCGTGACCCCACTGGCTGATCAGGTGCGCCTCGTCGACGACGAAGAGCCCCGGCCGCGCCCGGCGCAGCGCCTCCCTCGTCTCCGCGTTCGCCAGCTGCTCCGGCGAGACGAAGACGAAGGTGTCCGAATCGCAGGAAGCGACGAGTGCGGCTGTCCGCGCCCGCGCCGACTGCTGTGAGTTCAGCACGATCGCAGACAGCCCCGCCGCGCGCAGATGCTCAAGCTGATCGTCCTGAAGCGCGATCAGAGGCGACACGACCACGGTGGGCCCGTCTCGCAGGAGGCCGGCGAGCTCGTAAATCGCAGACTTCCCGCCACCGGTGGGCAGGACTGCCAGGACGTCGCGTCCGGCGCTCGCCGCAGCGACCGCACGCAGCTGCCCCGGCCGCAGCCGCTCGAACCCGAGCCGCGTCCGGGCCAGCTCGCGAATCGCTGCTTTGCTCATTGCGCAAAGCTAGCCATCCCACCAGGGAGACCAGCCTCGCACCGACCTATCGAATCGTCAGCTCAAGCCGGTGCAGCCTGATAGCCCTCGGGGAGCGGCGTCCCGGTCTCCGCTGACTCGACCTCGACGATGGCGCTTCGCATCGGAGCGAGGAGGCCGAGCAGCTCGTCCTGTTCCGCCTTCGGAACGTTGAACTCGTCGAGGGTCGCCACCAGATCCTTGACGAGCGCATCGAACTCGCCGGCCGTGACCCCCATCCCGTCGTGCGCCGCCCGCATATCACGGCCGCTGTAGGTGCAAGGACCGCCCGTCGCCTCGCAGATCTGGTCGACAAGCATCTTCCTCAGCCGCGGAATGTCCGTCCGCGCGAACTTCTCGTTGATCCTGTCGTCGCCTGCGCAGCGTGCCGAAAAGGAATCGACCACAGCAGTGATGGCATCGAGACCGCCAAGGCGCTCATACAGCGAAGCCATGCCTCCCCCTTGCGTCGCCTACCGAAACGAGCGGGATAGTACGACGCCGGCCGCGGTCGAGACAAGTCTTGACACGAGAAACGACATTCACGGCACTGCGTTCACTCCCGCAGGCGTGAAACCATGTCGCGGGCGGAAGCAAGCATTGGTCTACCGACCGTCCCGGTCCACGTGAGCCCAGTCGACGAAAGCTCCACCATCATCACGCGACGCCTCACCCTGGAACCACTGCAGATCGCAGACGCCGAGGAGATGGCCGGCGTGCTCGCAGACAAACGGCTCCACGAGTTCATCGGCGGCCGGCCCGCCACGGTTGCCGAGCTGCGCGACCACTACGCCAGCCTCGTCGCCGGCTCCTCCGACCCGGACGAGCTGTGGCTTAACTGGATCGTCCGCCGGCGTTCGGACACGCGGCCGATCGGCACTGTGCAGGCAACCGTCACGAACAGGCACGGCCGGTCGACCGCAAACTTGGCCTGGGTGATCGGAGTCGACTGGCAGAACCACGGTTTCGCCTCCGAGGCGGCACGAGCTCTGGTCGAGTGGTTGCGGGCCAATGGTGCTGACGAGGTCATCGCCTGCATCCATCCGGATCATCAGGCATCGGCAATGGTCGCAGCACGGGCCGGGCTCCAGGCCACCACTGAGCGAAGAGAGGGCGAGCAGGTCTGGCGGGCGCCGTGAGTCCGTGCGGGACGCTACGCCGGGACTGGAGCGCTACCCGCAAGCGTGGCGTGAAGCTCGCTTCGCGAGCCGAGCTGCAGCTTGCGGAAGATGCTCGTGAGGTGACCTTCGACCGTGCGTGTGGTGACGAAAAGGGTCTGGGCGATCTCGCGATTTGTGAGGCCCTGGCTGGCGAGCTCGGCGATCCGCCGCTCGCTCGCTGTTAGGGAGTCGAGCCCCGTGAGCACTACCCGGCGCGGGCGGGCGCCGGTGGCGCGGAGCTCGGTCTCGGCCTGTTCGGCCAGCGGTTTTGCGCCCGTGCGGTGGGAGATGTCGAGCGCCTCGCGGAGCAGCTCTCGGGCTTCGGTGCGCCGGTTGCGCCGGCGAAGCATGGCGCCGAGGTCGGCGAGAGCACGCGCTCTCTCCAAGCTCGCGTCGCCACGCTCAAAGGCGTCGATCGCCTCGCGGAGCAAGAGCTCCCCACGCTCACCGCCGGCCACGACGCCGGCGGCGCGCATTGCCACGCCTAGGGCCCGCGGGGCGCCGAACGCCTGGGCGAGCTCGAGTTCCTCTTCCGCGAGCCGTCCGGCCGACTCGTGATCGCCGAGGGCGAGATGGGCGAGCGCGGCCTGCGACCGCCAGGGCAGGTAGCTCGGGCAGGTGACCATCGCCTGCGTCAGGCCTGCGCCAATCTCCAGGAAGTCATCGAGCCCTTCTGCGACCCGTCCCTCTGCGACCCGCAGCCGTCCACGGGCGAGGCGAAGACCTGCGGCCGTGACGAATCCGGTCTCTGCTTCGCAATCCTGCGACGCGAGGGTCTCCTCTGCCTCCTCGAGCTCGCCCTGCTCGAGGAGAACCCTGACGAGAACCCCCAGGTTGATGACGCGGTAGATCGGCGGTGCCGGGAGCCCGGTCGCCGCCAGCGCTGTCCGGGCGTCTCCCTCGGCGGCGTGCAAGTCGCCGCGTCGGAGCGCGAGCCAGCCGCGGTTCGCCAGGCCGAGGGCAAGCCGGGCGCTGTCGCCGGTGGCCCGCGCCTGGGCGATCGAGGCATCGAGCAGCGGCCGCACCTGGGCATAGCGCTCGGCCCAGAGCAGCGTGAGCGTCGCCGCGAAAACCATGTTGCGAAGAAACCACGGCCTGCCGTTCGATCCCGTGGGCGCGCTGCCTCCAGCCTGAAGCGCCCGCGTCGCAAGTTCGGCGCAGACCTCGGCGGGCTCGTTCATCAGTGCGGAGATCTGCGAGGCCGCGGCCACCAATTCAGGTGGCGCGGCCAGATCGCTGGCGGCCCGGTCGCGTAGCGCGGCACGACGAAGAGCCACCGAGGGTGTGGTCACGGGGTCGTACATCCCAGCAACGACCGCCGCGGTCTCGAGCAAGAGGCCGAGCTCGGAGTCGGGAGGATCGAGTGGGGCCGCTGCGCGATCGAGAACCTCCACCGCTTCTGCAAAGCGCTGAGCGCGGCTGAGCGCGAGTCCCAGCACCATCGCCGCGTCGCCGGCTGCCTCGGCGTCCGGTGCCGCGTCGATGGCCTCGTGCAAATGCTCGGACCAGTCGGCGAGCCCGGCACTTGCCTCGGCCATTCCGAGGTCGAGCAGCAATGCCGACCGGTCTTCGGGCGGCGGCGGTTCAGCGAGCACACGGAGCAGGAAGGCGGCCTCCGACTCTGGAGCGCCCTGCTTCCCCGCCGCGCACGCGGCCTCGACCAGCCGCTCGACAACCCAGCCATCGCCGGCGGGCTCGCTGACCAGCAGGTGCTGTGCGACGCGCTCGGACGCACCGGGTTCCTCGGCGAGGAGTCGCGCGGCACGGCGATGGGCTTGTGCCCGTTCGGCGCCGGAGAGCTCCGAATAGATCCCGCTGCGGACGATCGGATGGATAAACCTCAGGGGCCGACCGGGCTCGAGTATCCCCGCGGTCGTTAGCAGCTCGGCTGCCTCGGCTGCCTCGAGCTCTTCGAGGCCCGCGAGTCGGCCCGCTTGGAGAAGGTCGCTCTGCTCGAGCACAGCCAGCGCTCGCGCGAGGCGCCCGGCGTGCTCGGGCAGCCGCCGGAGCCGGAGGGCAATCGAGCGACCGACCGTTCGTGCACCGATTCGTTCAACGTGACGCGCGGCCTCCGCGGTCGGACCGATGCCTCCCTCGCTCAGCGCGTCCACGAGCACGCCCACAAGGAACGGCGTTCCTCGTGTTGCGCCCAGGCAAGCATCGACGAAGATGGGATCCGCAGGCCCGCCTAGCCTCGACTCCAGGAGCTGGGCAACGGCGGGCCTCGTCAAAGGCGGGAGGCGGATGACCTCGGCGGAGGGATCGGTCGTCACCGCCGCAAGCAGCTCGGCATCAGCGCCTTCCTCGCGAGGACGGGACGCGACGACAAGGGCGGCGTCCAGTTCTTCTAGGCGCGTAAGCAGGAAAGCCAGGTAACGGAGGGACGCCGCGTCTGCCCAGTGCACGTCGTCGACGACGAGGCAGAGCGGGCACTGGGCGGCCAGATTCGCGCACAACCAGTAGAGCCCGTGCACTCGAAGAGCTGACGCACGACTCCGAAGGCGAAATCGCGCTCCAGCTGCGTCCCCCGCGCCCGCAGCACGTGCATTCCGCCCTCAGTAGCCGCGGTCCGCGCCGCAGCGAGCAGTGCAGTCTTGCCGATCCCGGCCGGCCCCTCGACGACCACGAACGTGCCCTGGCCCGACCGGGCCGCGGCAAGCACCGACTCGATCCGCGCCAGCTCCTCGCTCCGTTCGAGGAGCTGTCCGGTGGCGACGGTCGCTTTCATATTCGTTGAGCGTAGCGCCCATGCGCGGAAAGTCACAGCTGTCGCCCTGACGCGATCGCGAGCGCCACACGCTCAAAAGACAGGGGGGTCGCCACGGTGCGAAGGCGCGTCCGCCCCTCCACCATCGGGACCAGGAATCCACTCACTTGGAGGAGCAGCTAATGAGCACAACCATCGACGCCGCGCGCGTCGCCGAACTGGCCGGACAGGTCTCCGGATCCGTCGTCGGCCCAGAGGATCTGGGCTACGACGCGGCCCGTGCCGTGCACAATGGCCTCGTCGACCGCAGGCCCGCGCTGATCGTCCGCTGCCGGACGACGAACGACGTCATCGCTGCGCTCTCATTCGCGCGTCGCGCTGGACTCGAGGTCTCGATCCGCGGTGGCGGCCACAACGTCGCCGGCCGCGCCGTGACTCACGGCGGGGTCATGGTCGACCTCGCCGAGATGAAGGGGATCGCAATCGATCCTGAGAAGCCGACCGCCACCGCCGACGGCGGTGTCATCTGGGCGGAGCTGAACGAGGCGGCCGCCCATTACGGGTTGGCCGTGACCGGTGGCGCGGTGTCCGGGACGGGCATCGCCGGCTACACGCTCGGCGGCGGGCTTGGCTGGCTGATGGCCAAGTACGGACTCGCCGCAGACAACCTGCTGGCGGTGGAGCTCGTCACGGCAGAGGGCGACGTACTCCACGTCGACGCCGACGCCGCGTGTCACTCCGATCTCTTCTGGGCGCTTCGCGGCGGCGGCGGGAACTTCGGCGTCGCGACCTCGTTCACGTACCGGCTGCGCCCCGTCCGGACGATCGTCGGCGGACTGATCGCCCATCCGATCGAGGCAGCACCCGACCTGCTGCGTTTCTACCGCGACGAGGTGGAAGACGCCTCGGATGATCTGACCGTGTTTGCCGGGCTGGTGCGCGCACCCGACGGCTCCGGCGCGAAGCTTTCGGCGCTGGTCGTCTTCCACACCGGAGACCCCGCCGAGGCGGAGCGCGACCTCGAGCCGTTCAAGACGTGGGGGTCGCCACTCATGGTCGAGGTCGGCCCGATGCCGTACCCCGTGATGAACACGCTCCTGGACGCAGGCTTCCCGGACGGATCGCTCAACTACTGGTTGTCGAGCTTCACGCGCGGCCTCCCCGACGAGCTGATCGACATTGCCGTCGAGCGCTTTGCCAGCGTCCCCTCAGAGATGACGTCGATCTTGCTCGAGCACTTCCACGGCGCAGTGACACGCATCGGCGTTAGCGATACCGCGGTGCCGCACCGCGACCAGGGCTGGAACCTGCTCATCCCGTCCGTCTGGACCGACCCGGCCGACACCGAGGCGAACATCGCCTGGAGCCGCGAGACGTTCGCTGCGATGCGACCGTATTTCGGAAGAGGCCGCTGGCTCAACTACCTCGGCGACGATCAGGCCGAGGACGCCATCCGCGCAGCGTACGGCCCGAACTACGACCGACTCGTCGAGGTCAAGCGCCGGTACGACCCGGACAACGTCTTCCACCTCAACCACAACATCGCGCCGTAGCCTCGCCCGCCATCCGCATTGTCGATAGGAGGCCATGCTTGCCTTGACGACCACCTCGGCCGCCCCGTACGTGAGGTTGACCGACGACGTCCGGGATCCAACACCTGTGCCGGATCAGGCACTGGTGCGGATGCGGGCGTTCTCGCTCAACCGCGGCGAGGTCATCCGCCTGCCTGCTCTTCCCGAGGGGTCGGTCACAGGCTGGGATGCGGCAGGCGTGATCGAACGGGCCGCCGCCGACGGGAGCGGACCGCGGCAGGGCACGCGCGTGGTCGGCCTGGTCGACACAGGAGCCTGGGCGCAGTTAGCCGCGATTCCTACCAGCAGATTGGCCGCGATCCCCGACGAGATATCAGACGCGCAAGCCGCGACGCTGCCGACCGCCGGGATGACGGCGCTGCGAGCGCTCGAGGTCGCCGGTTTGGTGGTCGGCAAGCGTGTGCTGGTCACCGGTGCAAACGGGGGCGTCGGCCGGATCGCGATCCAACTCGCCCGCGTGGGCGGCGCCCAGGTCACCGCGCTGGTACGAGACGCCGCGGCTTCGGAAGAGCTCCTCCGCCGTCTCGGTGCCGACGACATCGTCGAGAACATCAGCGGCGACTTCGACCTGATCATCGACGGGGTCGGAGGCGCAACGTTCGGTCTTGCCATCGAGCACGTCGCCTCCCGTGGCACGGTCGTCAACATCGCGACCCAGAGCGACGACGAAACCGTCACCTTCCGGGCGGCGCGTTTTGACCGCGCTAAGGGGGCGAGGATCTACACGCTGGACCTCCTCGACGAACTCGCCTTCCGCGCCAGCGGAGCCGGCGACCTCACCCGCCTCTGCGCGCTGATGGCCAAAGGGCTTCTGGACGGCCAGGTCGAGCTCGAAGACTCATGGCGCAAACCTTCTCGCGCCCTGGCCGCGCTGCTGAAGCGGCACATCGGCGGCAAGGCCGTACTCCACGTCGACTGACCCGGCACCCCCTGGGAGCTGGCATCCGTGGCCCGGCTCGGAAAGTCCGGGGGGTCTCCACGGTGCGAATCACGGTCCCGGCCTTCGAGGATCGGCTCGTCCGATCGTGAGCTCGATCAAGAGCTCTTACCCGAAGGAGGCAGAGGACATGAGAAGGATTCGCACGCGCTCTTGGCTACTCGGTGCAGTCGCTGCCGCAGCGCTGGCTGCGACGGGCGGCGGCTCGGCCGCTTCCGCCAAGACCGTCAACGGCACCGTCGGTCCCGGTTTCACGATCGGACTGACCATGCAGGGCAAGAAAGTCACGAAGCTGAAAGCGGGCACGGCGTACCGCTTTGTCATCGCCGACCGCGCGGATATTCATGACTTCCACCTGAGCGGGCCCGGTTTCAACCGCGTCCTCACGGGCGTGGAGTTCACAGGGACGAAGAGCTTCGTGCTGAGGCTTAGAAAAGGGAGCTACCGCTTCCAGTGTGACCCGCACGCCGGGATCATGCACGGCCGGTTCCTGGTCTCGTGAGCCCCGATCGCCAACCCGTGGGGCATGGCCCGGACAACCACACACCGAGCCGTCCGCGGCTCACTCCAAAGGAGATGTAGACAGATGAAGAACCTGATTCAACTCAAGAAATCCCGCGTCGTGCGGCCGATGTGGCTCGCTGCTGCGGCAGCGGTCGTCGTCGCAGCCGCAGCCGGGATCGCGGCCGGACAGGGAAATGCCGCGCCGCATGAGTTCAAGGGCACGTCGCTCGAGAACGGCGTGCTGACGGTCAACGGCACGAACGCGAGCGACAACATCGCGCTTCGGTTGCAGGCCGGCCAGCCCGGCATCCTCCAGGTCGACTTGGGCGATGACGGCTCGGCCGACTTCAGCTTCGCACGCGCGGCCGTCGCGAAGATCGCCCTCGACGGCGGGAACAGCGGCGACCGCCTGCGAATCGACGAGAGCAACGGCGTCTTCGGCGACACCATCCCGACGACGATCGACGGTGGAAACGGGAACGACGAGCTCTTCGGAGGCGCAGGAGCCGAAACCCTTCTCGGCGGCAATGGAAACGACCTCCTCGTCGGAGGCGGAGCCGGGACGCTGAGCGGCGGCAACGGCGACGACACCGTGGCCGGAGGCCCGGGAGCCGAGACGCTGCTCGGCGGGAACGGCGACGACTCGATCGACGGGAACAAGGGGAACGACGTTGCGTTCATGGGTAACGGCAACGACACGTTCGTCTGGGATCCCGGCGACGGCAGCGACACAATCGAAGGCCAGAACGGCGAAGACACGATGGTCTTCAACGGCGCGGGCGTCGCCGAGAAGGTCGACCTGTCCGCGAACGGCGACCATCTGAAGTTCTTCCGCGACGTCGCCAACGTCACGATGGACACGCACGGTGTCGAACGGGTCGACTTCAACGCCTTGGGCGGGGTCGACCTGGTCACGGTCAACGACCTGACCGGAACCGACGTCAACGAGGTCAACGTCGACCTTGCTGGCACCCTGGGCGGGAACGCAGGTGACGGCGCGGCCGACCGCGTCGTCGTCAACGGCACCGACGGCGACGACACGATCAACGTCAGCGGAGACACCGCTGGTGTGAAGGTGAGCGGTCTTGCCGCGACGGTCGGGGTCTTTCACTCCGAGGCCGCGAACGACCGGCTCGAGATCAACACCCTCAATGGCAACGACAACGTGAACTCAGCCGGCTTGGCCGCCGGTGTGATCCAGCTCTTCGTGGACGGCGTGCTCGTCCCGTAGACGGAGAAATACGCGGGGTCCCCGTCCTGGGGGCCCCGCAAAAGCTGCGCCAACCAACTGACCACTCTCACGGAAAGGACCCCCGATGAAACGCAAGATCACACGAGAACTGGCCCAGCGGCTGAGCGGAACGGTCGAAGTTCTTCTGCTGTGGCAGCCCGAAGCCGACCAAGTGGAGCTTTCTGTCCACGACCTGGCAACCGACGCGGGCTTTCACCTCGAAGTCGCGCCGGCCAATGCGATGGACGCCTTCTACCACCCCTACGCCTACGCGGCCATGCGCGAGGACTCGTACCGGGTAGACCAAGACGAGTGGATGATCGTCAATGGCTAGCGTCGAATCTCTTAAAGAGGCGCTCCGCATGCTCGTCGCAGAGCGGCAGGCACTCCGCGAGCGGCATGCGGACCGCAACGAGCTCGAATCGAATCGACTCGAGCTCGTGGCCCGGCAACAGCAGTTCTCTCGCGCGCTGATCGATCGTTGCCTCACCGGAATGGGAGGGCAACCATGTTGATAGGGATTGCGTCATACATCAAACGCCATCATGTGGCGTTGTTGGCACTGTTCTTTGCGCTCGGCGGGACGGCATTCGCCGCGGGTAACACGCTCCTGCCGGGGAACAGCGTCGGCACGAAGCAAGTGATCAACGCGTCGCTGCAGACGAACGACCTGAGCAAGACGGCGCGCACTGCTCTCAAAGGCAACAGGGGACCGACCGGCCCGGCGGGCGCACAGGGTGCCCAGGGATTGGCGGGATTGGCGGGCTCGACGGGAGCGCAAGGTATCCAGGGAGTCCCGGGTCAGTCGGCGACGACGCTCTTTGTCGCACTGGATGCCGACGGCACGCTCACGAAGAACAGCGGTGCGACGTTGGCGACTAAAGCAGGCACCGGCGTCTACCGCATCTCCTTCAACACCGACATCACGAACTGCGTCTACCTCGGGACGGCGGGACAGGACGCTGGCGGTCTTCCAGGAGACGACTACAACCTCTATACGAGCCGCACCGGGACGACCACGGTCAACGTCGCGATCTTCGATGGAGGTAATAACCTCGTCGATCAGCCTTTCCATCTGGCGGTCTTTTGTTGATCACGGGCGGCGTTCGAATTATTAAGCCCTTGGTGGGTAGAAAATCCGCATAGCCATCAGTGCTTATCCACAAGCGAAAAACCCGCATATGCGGGTTTTTCCACTAGCGGGGGCAGGATTTGAACCTGCGACTCTCCCGCGTGTAAACAGCCGGGCGCTTGAGGGTACTGTTCAGCAGTCGGCCACGTTCTGGAGGGCCAGGGTGCCCGCGGAAGATTCGTTCGACATGGTGGTCATCGGGTCTGGGCCCGCCGGTGAGAAGGCGGCGGCGCAGGCGGCCTATTTCGGCAGGCGGGTCGCCGTCGTGGAGCAATCTGGCGTACCCGGCGGCGCAGCCGTCAGCAACGCCAGCATCCCGAGCAAAACGCTCCGGGAAACCGCGATGTACATCACCGGGTTCCGGCGAAGGGACGTCTACGGGCTGCGCCTCACCCTCGATCCGGAGGCGACGTTGGCGCAGCTCAGGACTCGAACGGCGCAGGTGATCGAGACGATGACGGATGCGGTGCGCGTAAACCTCGAACGCCACGCAATCGAGTTCGTCCACGGACGCGCGAGGCTCGGAACGAATCGGACCGTCCACGTTGCCGTCGATGCCGGTCACGAGCGAGTGCTCAGAGGCGACGTCGTCTTGATCGCCACCGGGTCGCGGCCGTTCCGCCCGCTGGATATTCCTTTCGATGGCCAGGACGTCCACGACTCGACGACCGTCTTGGAGATCGAGCGCCCATTCGGGAGCATTGCCGTGGTCGGGGGAGGCGCCGTCGCCTGCGAGTACGCCTCGGTGTTCACCGCCCTCGGCATGGAGGTGACCTTGGTCGTCGCCGATGGACGCCTGCTGTCCTTTCTCGACCGCGAGATCTCAGAGCTGCTTGCGCAGACATTTTCCGAGATGGGGATGCGGGTCCTGCTGGACGCCGGGAAGCCTGCGGTGACGCGCGACGGGGACGTTGTTCGCGTCACCCTCGAGAGCGACGAGCACATCACGCCGGACAAGGTCCTATTCGCAGCTGGACGGGCAGGAAACACGAAGGGCCTCGGTCTCGAAGAGGTGGGAGTGCAGGTCGACGAGCGCGATCGCATCGTCGTCGACGAGACGTTCCGCACGAGTGCGGAGTGGATCTATGCCGCGGGCGACGTGATCGGGCCTCCGGCGCTCGCCTCGGTATCGATGGAGCAGGGACGGGTGGCCGCCTGCTACGCCTTCGGGATCCCTTTCAAGGAGACCGTCGACCCGATCCCCCCATTCGGGGTCTATTCGGTCCCCGAGACGGCAATGGTAGGTCACACCGAGGAAAGTGCGGTCGCCGAGGGGATCGACTACGAAGTTGGACGGGGTTGGTTCGCCGGCAACGCGCGGGCGACCATCGCCGGCGCAACGGATGGACTCGTGAAGCTCGTCTTTCAGCGAAATGACCGGAAGCTGCTCGGAGTCCATGTCCTCGGGGACCTCGCGCCGGAGCTCATCCACCAGGGTCAGGCCGTGCTCAACTATGGCGGGACGATCGACTACTTCATCCACAGCACCTTCAACGTGCCGACCGAAAGCGAGGCGTACAAGTACGCCGCCTACGATGGGTTGCAACGCCTAGGAGCGCGCTGATCGTATGGTCACGACGGGAGAGCCGGCATCGCAAACGCTTGCCTTCCTGTTCACCGACATCGAAGGCAGCACCCGGCTCTGGGAGCAGTATCGCGACCGAATGAAGGATGCTCTCGAGTGCCACGACGCGATCCTGCGCGAGGCTGTCGAGGGCTCGAACGGGCAGGTCGTGAAGAGCACTGGCGACGGATTCATGGTCGTCTTCGCCTCAGCGGCCGACGGCGTCAGCGCTTGCCTGAAAGCTCAGCACGATCTCGCGTCCGCATCCTGGGGTGAGACCGGATCGCTTCGTGTCCGAATGGCTCTGCATGTAGGAGAGGCTGCCCGCCGCAACGGGGACTACTTCGGCCCGACTCTCAACCGGGCCGCGCGGGTCATGTCGGCCGGGCACGGCGGCCAGGTGCTGCTGTCGGCGGCCGCCGCGGCTCTTGTCGTCGACCAGCTGCCAGAGGGGACAACCTTGCGCGACCTGGGTGAGCATCGCCTCAAGGATCTGGGACGCCCCGAACGCGTCTTCCAGCTCGTCCATCCAGATCTCCCCGCGAGCTTTCCGCCGCTCGCGGCCCTCTCCCGCCGGACAAGCGAATTTCCCGGCGAACCGTCCGCTTTCGTCGGGCGAGCTGCGGAGTTGAAGAAGATCCGAGAACGCCTGGAGGACGAGTCGGTCCGGCTACTCACCCTCACCGGGCCCGGCGGCATCGGGAAAACGCGCCTGGCGCTCCATGCGGCCGCGGACCAGGTCGACAGGTTCGAGGACGGCGCCGTCTTTGTCGACCTCTCGGCCGCCCGGGATAGCGCCTCGATGCTCGCCGCCATCGCACGCCGACTCGGCCTCCACGAGACACGCGAGCCGCTGCTCGACGAGCTCGCTCGGCGAGGCGCTGCACGTTCGCGGCGAGCATCTGTTCTCGGTCCCGCCGCTCTCATTGCCCAGCGCGGCTCGCGGACAAGCGTCGGGCGAACAGCTCGTTCGATACGAGGCAATCCAGCTCTTCGTCGAGCGCGCCAGGGAAGTTGAGCCAGGGTTCCGGCTCACCGACGACAACGCGGCCGCCGTCGTCGAGATCTGTCAGCGACTAGACGGCCTGCCCCTCGCGATCGAGCTCGCGACGGCGCGGATCAACGTCTTCTCACCAGAAGCCTTGCGAGACCGACTGAGCAGCCGGCTGCGACTACTACACGGCGGTGCTCAAGACCTTCCCGCGCGGCAGCAGACGCTTCGTTCGACGATCGAGTGGAGCTATCAGCTGCTGGACCCTGGCGAGCAGCGGTTGTTCGAGCTGCTTTCCGTCTTCTCCGGTATCTCGTTCGATGCGGTCGAGGCCGTGGCGGGGGGCATCGAGCACCTTCGCGCGTCGAGGATCGAAACACTCGAGGGCCTGGCTTCACTGGCAGGCAAGAGCCTGATCCGACAGGCCGAAGCGGAAGCCGGAGCGCCCCGGCTCGCCATGCTGGAGACGATCAGGGAATACGCGGCCGAGCGGCTGGATGACCTGCCCGATTTCAGCGTCGCCGCCCGGCGCGCGCACGCCGTTTACTTTGCAGACCTCGCGCAGAGACAGTGGAACCACCTGACCGCCGACGAGGGCGACACAGCCTTGGCCGCGATCGTTTCCGAGACCGAAAACCTGCGCGTCGCCTGGGCCTACTGGATCGTCGAGCGCGATCTCGACCAGCTCAACAGGCTCGTCGACAGCCTCTGGCTCATCAACGACAGACAAGGCTCATACGACGCGACGATCGAGCTGACGACCGAACTCCTGAACATCCTCGCGTCGACACCGTTGACGCCCGAGCGCGCCATGCAGGAGGCCACGCTCCGGACCAGCCTGGCGAGGGCATTGATGGCGAAGGACGGATACACACAGGAAGTCGAGGACGCATACACGCGCGCCCTCGAGTTGTTCGAGGGACAACGAGAGTTGCCCCAGCTGCTCTCTGTCCTTCGAGCCCTCGCTACCTTCTACAACTACGGCGCCGAGTTCGAGAAAGGAGCGGAAGTCGGGCAAGAGATCCTCCGTCTGGCCGATGCCCAGAAGGACCCGGGGATGCGTGCCGACGGACATCTCGTGTTGGGCTCAAGCCTCGCCTTGCAACACGATCTCCACGGCGGCCTCGACCACCTGGACAAGGCGATCGCCTCCTTCGAATCGGAGCTTCACCGGCCGCGCCGGTTTCGTCTCGGCAACAACCCAGGTGTTGCGTCGTTTACCACCTCGGCCCTCACCCTCTGGATGCTTGGCTTCCCGGACCACGCCCACGAACGCGCAACCCGCGCCGTCGCGTTGGCCACCGAGCTGGAGCATCCGTTCTCACTCGCGTACGCGCTGTTCCACACCGGATTTCTCCACTTGTGGAGGCGAGAGCCGGAATCGATGCGAGACCGTGCGGTGGGAGTGCTGGACGTCGCAGACGAACATGATCTGCAGATCTGGAGGGCGGTCGGGACGTGCCTCCTCGGGGCAGCGAAAACAGGGCTCGGACGCACCGACGAGGGACTAGCGGAAATCCGCGAAGGAATCTCGCTCTACCGCGGCCTGAGGACTCCGCCGGTGTTCTGGCCGCTGATCCTGTTCGTCCAAGCAGAAGCATGCGGCCGATCCGGAAGACCCGCCGAAGGACTCAGTCTCATCGACGAAGCCCTCGAAATTGCCGACCAAGGGTCCGGGCTGACCCTCCTACCGGAGTTCTACTCGCTGAAGGGCGACCTGCTCCTCAGCGAGGGAAACAGCATCGACGCGGAGTCCTGGTTTCAACAGGCGTTCGACGCTGCCGGGAAACTCGATGCCAAGATGATGCAGCTGCGGGCCGCGATCGGGCTGTGCCGCTCGCAGCGCGAGCGGGGTCCTGCACAGCACGGAAGGGACCTGTTGAGCGCCGTCTATGCGACGTTCACGGAAGGCTTCACGACCCCCGACTTGATCGATGCCACGCACCTTCTCGAGGGCCCGCCGGCTGCTGCCCCCTCCCTCGCGTTCGGCCAACCACGCCAGCGTGACTGAAGGCACCGCCGCGGAAGCCTGAGCTTGCAGAACGCTCGCAGCCGAGGCGGTTCTCCAAACGCCGACGAGCGGAGGGCGCCGTTGCCGGCGCCCTCCGCAGTGGTTGACCCTTAGGGCCCTCCCGGCTTCCTCAGCTGCACGACCTGGTATGCGGCGTTCTCCGGGTCCGGCACGCCGAAGCGGGCGTTCACGGCGTACAGGCGCTTGCCGAGGTCGTCGATCGTCGTCGGGACGGAGAAGTCGGTGTCGCTCAAGCGCGTCAGCACGCGCCCCGAGGCGAAGCCCGGCCTGAGCACGATCACCGCGACCAGGTTCAGCTGGTTCTGGACGACGTAGAGCCTCTTGCCCGTGAGCAGGATCCCGTCACCGTTCGGAACGCTTTCGCCTCCGAGCGAGATCAGCCTCGCGACGCCGCTGGCCGGATTGATCGCGTACAGACGGCCGTTGACCGTTTGGACGGCGACGAGCGTCTTGCCGCTCCGCGTCGCGTCGATGCCGTTCAGGTTGAACGCGCCGGGCACGTGGACGTAGTCGCCTCCGAGCGTGATCGTCTGCGCGTCGCCCAGCGCCCCTGTCGGCCCGATCGGAACGCGATAGAGCACGTTCTTCCGCGACTCGGTGAAGTACGCGGCATTGTGAGTAACAACGACGTCGTTGATGAACGTCGGCGAGGTTCCGAGGTTGTACGTGCGGATCAGCGACCCCGTCTTCGCGCTGTAGACGTACGCGTCTCCGGTCGCTGCGCCGGCCACGAAGAGCCTCTTACGCGAGTCGAGCTCGATCCCGGTCGCAGCTTTGCCGACCGCTCCCGGAATGAACACCGCGCCGGTGCCGGTGCGGAGTTTCCCTCGGAAGATCGCTCCGTTCGCAACGGAGCCGACGTAAAAGGTCGTTCCCCTGCCGACCTCGATTCCCTCGGGCTGGAAGCCGGTCGGGAGTTGGATCACCTCCGGAAACGGCTTCAGCTTCTTCCCGGACGAGGCCGGCGAGCCACCGACCAAGACGCCGCTCAGAGCGCCGAGCAGCGTAAGCATCGAAACGATGCGAAGCATGCCTACCTACCCCCTTTTTCTTCGAGTCCTTCCTGAGACTACGTACCGACTCGCTACTCGGTTCATGGTGGGAGACTGACGGGGTGGCGCGGAACCCCTCGAACTACGACGCCATCGTGATCGGCGCCGGGCACAACGGACTGGTCACCGCGTGCTACCTGGCACGCGCCCGGCTGCGCGTACCTGTCCTCGAGCGGCGGCACATCGTAGGCGGCGCCTGCGTCACCGAGGAGACGTTTCCCGGTTTCAGGGTCTCAACCGCCGCCTACGTCAACAGCCTCTTCCATCCCTCGATCGTCCGCGACCTGAGGCTGGCCGACTACGGCTATGAGGTCCTCGCGCGAAACCCTTCGTCATTCACGCCGTTCCCGGACGGGCGCTCGCTGCTGATGGGCCCGGATGCCGAGCTGACCCGCAAGGAGATCGCCAAGTTCAGCACGAGCGACGCCGAGCGCTATCCGCGGTACGAGGCGATGCTCGAGCGGGTGGCTGCGGTCGTCGAGCCCACGCTGACGATGGCACCGCCCGATCTGCTGAGACCGCACCTCGGCGACGTCCGGACGCTGCTCTCGCTCAGGCGCGCGTTCCGGCGGCTGGGCGACGGCGCCGGCGAGGCTG
>WNFY01001647.1_pt1 | contig 21243 bp, 17 predicted proteins | sample 5400091 | NCBI WGS metagenome assembly WNFY01 (sample SAMN13153364, study PRJNA577476) | soil metagenome | isolation source: 60 cm soil or saprolite under grassland replicate 1 | place: USA:California | collected 2016-06-15
CCATTACAACTGTCCGATGGACCGCAAGTTCCTTGCTGCCTGTGGGCTGGATGCGGAAGCTTTGCGGGAATTCATCGCGAACGGGGCAAACGACGTGGAAGTGGCTGCTTGGATGAGCCAAAACGCTGCGTCTACGCAAAAGAAAATTACTGATTGGAGTAGGCGTTTTCTGGCGAACCCGCTGTGGCGACTGCTTGATTTGGAAGATTGGCTGCACGTGCGGGCGTCCAGCCGCAAGCAGGCTAGGTAGATCGCGTTCGGAAGTAGGGGTAGTCTAGGTGCGAAATCCTGGGCGCGGTGCGCCGGGTGGACATCATAGCGCGATTTTTCCTCCCGAAATGAACGCGCCGCAGGATTGCGCGTCTAATTTGTTCCAGCCAGCGAAGTGACAAATGACTTCGATACATTAAATTAAGCTTGGTATGTTTTATCCATACGGTTTCGGTTTGGGGTCTCACTGGCTGCTCTATATCGGCGTCCCGTTGATTATCGGGATTTGGGCGCAGATTCGGGTCACGAGCGCGTTCCATAAATGGGGCGAGGTGCGGGCGAGTTCGAACATCACGGGTGCGGAATGCGCGCGTGAAATTTTGCAAGCGGCCCAGATTCACGATGTCGACGTTGTGGAGACGAACAATTTTCTTGGGGACCATTACGACCCGAGAGACAAGAAGCTGCACCTCTCCAGCAACGTTTACCACACGCCTTCAGTAGCAGCGCTGGGCATTGCTGCGCATGAGACCGGACACGCTATTCAACACGCGAAGGCATACGCCCCGCTGAAAGCGCGCATGGCGATCGTGCCAGTGACAATGGTCGCGTCGCAAATGCTGCCATTCGTGATCCTGGGTGGATTGTTCTTTCACATTACCGGCTTGATCACACTCGGCATTTATTGCTATGCGATTCTACTGGTCTTCCAAATAATCACGCTTCCGGTGGAATTCGATGCCTCGCGGCGAGCAAAAATCATTTTGCAACAGATGGGGATCGTCCGGCCTGGGGAAGAAGTAGTGGGCGTGAACAAGGTCCTCAACGCAGCTGCGCTCACGTACGTAGCGGCATTCATCGCTGCGCTGGGGAACTTGCTTTGGCTGATGTCGATCCGCGATCGGCGGTGATCGGCTGCACTGTTGGAAATGGATCCCGCTCTCGCTTTACCTGCTCGACGAATTTCCGATTTGTTGTCGTCCGGTCTCGAGGCTCATGCTAAGTCTAGACGCGAGACAATGGACCAGCCGCGGGTCGATCCAGATCAGGAGTTGGTAAAGCGAACGCAATCGGGCGATGCAGGAGCCTTCGATGAGCTGGTCATCAAATACAGCCCGCGTCTTTACGGCCTGGTGTACAACATGACCTCGAACCACGAGGACACGAACGATCTTTTACAAGATATTTTTGCCAAAGCTTACCGTGCGATCCGCGGATTCCGCGGCAAGTCGTCCTTTTACACGTGGATTCATTCCATTGCTGTGAACATGACGCTCAATTTTCTGAAGAAACGCGGCCGGCGTTTTCAGCTGAGCCTCGATGACGTCGATGCCAGCATTCAAAACGACAAGGAATTCCTGGAAAGCACGGCCACGAGCAGCCCGGTGCGCGAAGCAGACTTGTCCGAGCTGCAGCGAAGATTGAACGAGGCCATGATGAAATTGTCTGATGAACACAGAGCCGTGGTTACCATGTTCCATATCCAGGGGATGCCCCACGCGGAGATCAGTAAAATCTTGCGCGTCTCAGAAGGAACGGTACGTTCCAGGCTCTTCTACGCGAATCGGCAACTACAGAATTATCTGGACGAATTTCGGAAAAATCCTGTTTCCTAATCCGCGCTGAAAATGGACGAGTTCAACGACAACGAAATCGCGAGGCTGCTTCGACTGAAGCGGCACGAACAACCGCCGCCCGGTTATTTCGAAAATTTCCTGCACGAATTTCATCGCCGTCAGCGCGATGAAATGCTCCGCCAGCCATTGTGGCGCATTTGTCTCGAACGCGCTCACGGTCTCATGCTCCGCCTCGATGTTCGATCTCTCGCCTCGTATCCGGCTGCCGTCGCGGCAGTCCTGGTCTGCGCCGCAGTAATTTCATTAAAGATTTATCAGCAACCGGAGACGGCTCGCGTCGCTCTCCAGAGCCCGCCGGCTTTGTCGGTGCCGGCAAGCGCGGAAGGGGAATGGAGCCTTGCATCTCCGGTGGCCACGCAGATTTTCAGGACGCAGCCGGTTCGCCGTTTTAATGAAAGCGCCCAGACTCACCGAGCCGCAGCCCCGCCGCGCTACGTGCTCGATAGCGTCCCCGTGAGTTATGAGCCGACTTTCAGATTCTAAGAACGGTGTAGTCCGACCCGGCTTGCGCGTCCCCGTACCGCAAGTTAAGAATCTGCGCCTCATTATGCCTCGTAAAACCGCGTTCGCGCTGATTTTTTGCTTTAGCGCCAGTTTGCTCTTTGCGCAGGAGCAGGCCGCTAAGAAAGGTAGTGATCGGGTCAAGGACACTTTTGAGCGCGTTATGGCGCAGGCGGAGTCGGCTACAGCAGTTAGCCATCAGGTGAAAGACGTCTTTGAGCGGGCCGCGAAGGCAGTGGTCAAGATTCATGGTGTCGATGAACACAGCCCAATTTGCGGGACTGGGTTTTTCATCGATCCCACTGGGACTCTTTACACGGCGTACACGGTTGGAGGTGAAGCGGGAAATTTCACAATTGAATTCGGCGGTAAAAAATACCCGGCGCGTCAGCTTTTGGCAGACATCCGCAGCGGGACCGCCATGTTGAAGATCGATGCGCCTACTCCGGCCCTGCCGATTGGAAAATCCGAAGGACTGGAAGTAGCAACTCCGGTCATTGCGGTTGGTTATCCGTTGGACTTACCGGAGACACCAAATTTCGGGATGATCGCGGGATTCGATCACAAATATCTCGGTCGTTATTTCTCGACAACGCATCTGCGCGTTAACCTGCCTACACAGCGTGGGGAAGCCGGCGCGCCGCTTTTGAACATGAAAGGCGAGGTCGTTGGCATCGTGGTCAGCAGTCTCGAGAACAACTCAGCGTGTTACGCGGTGCCAATCGAGGCAGCCGAAAAAATTCGGGGCGATTTCATGCGTTTCGGAGAAGCTAGACATGGCTGGATCGGGATCAATGTCACCATGGCGCGGCAACCAGTGGAAGGTTCGGTTGCGGAAATGAAGCAGATCATGGAAGACACGCCAGCCGCCCGTTCCGGAATCAAATCCGGCGACATTCTCCTACAAGTCGGCCGGAAGAGAGTAACGCAGCCTGAAGATGTGCTGGATGCCTCGTTCTTCATCACTGCCGGAGACACCGTTCCGATTACTGTGATGCGCGGAAATCAAAAACTGACTTTCAGTGTGCAGGCAACTCTTCATCCCGCCAGCCGGAGCGGAGTGTTACTTGCCTCTCCCGGCACTCCCGCAATAAATCAGCAGGGGATCCCGCTCTCGCTCGGTTCCGACGTGCCACCCACGCCCTAAGTTTCGATCGCAGATTCTTTTCAGCCGCGCATCCGGATAGCGCGGTCAGTTGAGTCACAGCATCTTGCGAAACTCGGGTTCATCGATAATTCGCACGCCGAGTTCTTTCGCCTTGTCGAATTTGCTTCCGGGTTCGGCGCCTGCGAGGACGTAATCGGTTTTCCTACTCACGCTGCCGGCTACATGGCCGCCGAGCATTTCGATTTTTTCTGTTGCTTCTTCCCGCGTCATCGACGGCAATGTTCCCGTAAGAACAAAAGTTTTCCCAGATAGGGGCAATTCCGCCGCTTTTCTTGATGAGACTTTTTCGCTCTTAGGGTGAACCCCGAGTTCTTTTATCCGGCGCCGAATTTTTTTCCCGGCTGCTGAGGCGAAGAAATCCAGAACGCTTTGAGCAACGACAGGTCCCACTTCCGTTGTGATGCCGCGGCCTTTTTCGGCTTTGCTTTTCGATGGCTTCGCAAAACCAGATTGGATGAGCCGATCGGCAATTTCTTTTGCATCCTCCTTGTCATCCCGCTTTTCGTGGTACTGTAAAACATCACGGAGCAGCGGCGAATTGGCGACGTCTTCAATCGTCTCGTGGAACTTCGCGAGTTGCGTTGCTGTTGTTCTTCCCACATCCGGAATGGCAAGTGCAAAAAGCCAACGCGAGAGCGGCAGAGTTCGGGCCCGTTCGATTGCGTGGATGGCTTTCGTCGCATTTTTCTCGCCAAACACACGCGATTCTTCGTCCGTTCCCAGATTCAGTTTGGCCAGTTGTTCCGTCTTTAACTCAAAGAGATCGAGCGGCTCACGTACAAGCCCACGTTCGACGAGTTTGTCTGCCACAATGCCGCCGACACTTTCGATGTCGAGCGCGCTGCGCGCTGCAAAAAACTCGACGCGACGCGTCGTTTGCGCGGGGCACTGAAGATTTTCACAGCGCCAGGCAACGAATTGCGGGTCGCGGCGAATTGGGCCGCCACACACAGGGCACTTGCCGTGAATATGTTTGGCAAAATCGAAAGGCTTGGCATCGCGCGGCCGTTTCGATTTTACGATTTCAACAACGGCCGGGATGACTTCGCCCGCCTTTTCGATTACCACGGTGTCGCCAATGCGGATGTCCTTGCGTTTGATTTCGTCTTCATTGTGCAATGTCGCGCGCCCAACAGTGCTTCCGCTTACGAAGACCGGCTCCAACACCGCCACTGGCGTGAGAATTCCAGTGCGTCCGACCTGGATTACGATCTCGTTCAGGCGCGTTTGCACGCGTTCGGCTTCGTATTTGTAAGCTATGGCCCAACGCGGCGATTTCGCGGTGAACCCGAGGCGCTCGCGTTGCGCAAATGAATTCACTTTCACCACCGCGCCGTCGGTTTGATAGGCGAACTTATGCCGGATGCCGTCCAGTTCGTGAATTGCGTCCAGAATTTCCTCGACTGACTCAGCTACCCACCAGCGCTCGGTGGCTGGCAGGCCCAGTTTTTTTAGGAGCGGGAAAATTTCCGAGTGAACATCGATGTCCACTCCCTCGGTCGCCCCAGTTCCGTACAACACAACACCGAGGGGGCGCTTGGCCACGATCGCCGGATCCAGTTGCTTGAGTGAGCCGGCCGCTGCGTTGCGCGGATTTGCAAACAGCGGCAGATCGGCCTTGCGCCTTTCGTCGTTTAATTTTTGGAAGCCATGTTTGTCCATGTAAACTTCTCCGCGCACCTCCAAAAGTTTCGGCGCAGCGCCGCGCAGTCGCTCGGGCACCGAACGGATCGTTCGAATATTTTGAGTGATGTTGTCGCCCACGTTTCCGTCCCCCCGCGTTGCCGCCTGGCGCAGCCTGCCGTTTTCGTAAATGAGCGAGACCGCAACGCCGTCCACCTTTGGCTCGATCACCACCGGGATCTTTTCGTTAGGCAAAAGCCGCTGGATACGGGCGTAAAAATTTTTCACTTCCTCTTCCGAGTAAGTGTTATCGAGACTGAGCATTGGGATCAGATGCGCAACCTGCTCGAACGCTTTAAGCGGTTTTCCGCCGACTCGCTGAGTGGGTGAATCAGGCGCAACCAGATCGGGAAACTGCGTCTCCAGATCGACAAGTTCCTTGTAGAGGCGGTCGTATTCGCGGTCGCTTATGATTGGTGCAGCCTCTTCGTAATAGAGCCGGTCATGCTTGCGGATTTCGTTCCGTAACTGCTCCATTCTCTTTGCCGCCTGCGTTTCGTCCTTGGACATTGTTCCATCATACCGCCAGAGAAAATCTCGGCAAAGGTGGAACAGGTTGGCGCGGCAAATGCAGTTCGAAAAAACAAACTCGCAGCAAGCGAAGCGCTTGCCCTACAATTTGAATGTGAGCGCAGGCGAGCGCATCCTCGGCGTCGAAGGAGGTGGAACAAAAACCGCCTGGATGTTAGTTGAACGACCCGTAGCTGGGGGCGCTGAACCCGGCTCGCAATGGGTGATTCTTGATCAAGGAAAGCTGCCGCCGTCCAATTTGCGCCTGACTACCCCGGAACGTTTGCGCGAAATTTTTGCCGGATTGCCAAGGGAAATCGATCGCGCAGGGGTTTTTCTTGCCGGTTGTGGCACCGAGGAAGATCGCCAATCACTTGCGCTCATTTGCAGAGATATTTGGCCAAATGCGAAAATTGTGACGGGCAGCGATCGTGATTCCGGAGTTGCGGCCGCCCTCGACCACGGAGACGGCATTGTTGTAAACGCGGGAAGTGGTTCTTCGGTGACCGGCCGGCGAGGCGACCGAGTCGAAAGAGCCGGTGGGTGGGGACATATTCTGGGCGATACCGGCGGCGGTTATTTTTTGTCCATTGAAGCGCTGCGTCTGATCCTGCGCGAGCATGACTTGCATTGCGGTGAGATGCCGTTCACTGCGAAGATTCTCCGCGCACTTTCGTTGAACAATCTTGACGAACTCGTGCGCTGGGCGCAAACAGCGGACAAAAACGAGATCGCGATGCTGGCCCCGGTTGTGTTTGAAGCTTCAGCCGGTGGCGAGACGCGTGTGAACGAGATCGTCGAAGAAGGCGCGCATGTCCTCTGCGAATACACCGAGGCTGTCGCGTCTCGTCTGCATCTGCTTGCTCCCAAAGTCGCGCTGATGGGCGGCCTTTTTTACCGCGACTCGATCTATACGCACGCGTTTCGACGCCGACTAAAAAAGAATCTCCCCGACGCTCGCGTGACTACAGTAGAGCGACCTCCCGAACTGGGCGCGGCGTGGCTTGCGGCAGAAACGCCCGATGCTGTTACGGTTCGGCCAAAGCTCTCTGAAAAAGAAATCGAAGATCTGGCTGCTGCGCTTACCGAGCAACGCAATCCGCGCTCGGAAAACCTGGAAAAGATGAGCGTTCATGAACTGGTCGAGCTCTTTGTCGAGGAAGAGAAATTCGTTCAGGGTGCGTTGCGCGCAGTAACTGCGGAGCTTGCCAAAGCCATTGAAATGGTGACCGGATCGCTCCGGAATGGTGGCCGCTTGTTTTACGTCGGCACTGGCAGCAGCGGTCGCATCGGCGTCCTCGATGCGAGCGAAATTCCCCCGACCTTTGGCGCGTCGCCTGATCTCGTGCAGGGAGTAATTGCCGGCGGAGTAACCGCCCTTTATCGCAGCGCCGAAGGCGCAGAGGATGAGGAGAGCGCAGGCGCGTTGGCCATGCGGGAGAGGGGAATAAGAAATAGCGATATTGTCATTGGGATCACCGCCAGCGGTCGGACGCCTTTTGTCCTCGGCGCGCTCGCCTGCGCAAAATGGGTAGGAGCAAGAACAATCCTGCTCACGTGCAATCCAACTGTGGTGGCAGGCGTGTCGCCTGCTGCAGCCGGCACGGTTGCCTCTACAGCGGATGCCGGGCTGGTGATCGCACTCGCTGTTGGCCCCGAGGTCCTGACTGGATCGACCAGGCTAAAAGCTGGAACTGCGACGAAGGTGGCGCTTAATATCGTCAGCACTGGCGCGATGGTCGCGCTTGGCAAAGTGCGCGGCAATCTGATGATTGATCTCCACACCACCAATGCCAAGCTGCGCAATCGAGCGGTGCGGGTCGTCGCCGATTTAGCGCAATGCGATTATGAGTCTGCGCGTCGACAACTCGAAGCAGCGGATTGGAACCTGCGTGCCGTAGTCGAGAAACTGTAGCCGTGACCAGTCACGGAACCCGCTACAAATCCCTGATCGGTGCAGAAATTTTAATTTCCATAAGCGCAGCGGAACCGCATCGGACGAAGGAACATGTGACTTAAGCGAAAGGAACCTTATGCTTTGGACAATATTCGTGATCTTGCTGGTGCTCTGGCTGCTTGGGCTGGTCAGCTCCTACACGCTTGGGGGATTCATTCATATCCTGCTGGTCATTGCGATTGTGGTGCTGATTCTCCAATTGATCCAAGGCCGCCGGCCGTTGTAAGCTCGCACCAATGAAACTGGCCGCGATTGTCGGCATTATTCTCATCATTATCGGGATCCTCGGCTTTGCTTATGGCGGTCTGGGCTGGACGACACAGAAAAAAGACGCCCAACTAGGTCCCCTTGAGATCACTCACAAGGAAAGCCACGGATTCGCTTTTCCGCCGATCGCAAGCGGAATTTGTATTCTCGGCGGAGTAGTTCTCGTAATCGTCGGCAGCAGGAAGAGCTAATCGCCGGCTTTTAGCACGGCAAAAGTTTTGCTGCCTTTGCGATCGAGGTAGAGAAGGACGCCCCGTTTCGGATCGGCTTTAGTCAGCGCCTCGCGGAACGACTTCACGTTAGTGACCGGCTTGCCATCCACCTCGGTGATGACGTCTTCGCGCTGAATGTCCTGAGCCGCAGCGATGCTGTTGTCCTCAACATCGGTTACGACCACGCCTTGCTGGACAGGGAGATGAAGACGTTCGGCAACATCTTTCGTTAGTTCCTGAACCTGCAAACCGAATTTGCCGACACTTTCCTGCGTCGGTGGCGCCGGTTGAATCGGCAACGCATTCGATGCTTGCGCAATCTCGTTTGGCAATTCGCCAGTTTTGATGGGGACTTTGATGGTCTGGCCTTTGCGCCAAACACTTAGCTGGACACTTTGGCCGATTTTCTTTTTCAAAACCTCATGCTGCAACTGTGAGTCTGAGTCGATCGGTGTTCCATCCACATGGGTAATTACGTCGAACGGGCGCAAATCACTTTTGGAAGCAGGCGCATCGGCTTCAATCGTGCGCACCACGACGCCTTTATCTGCGCCTTTAAACAAATCGCGAATCGTAGGGTCGTCACCGAGCGTTTCGATCCGAATGCCCAACCAGGGTCGCATGATTTTGTGACCGGCAATTAATTCCGTACCGATTTCTTTGGCCATGTTAACGGGGATTGCGAAGCCCAAGCCGCGATTCATCCCGTTGATCAGGGTGTTCATACCGATCACTTTGCCATCGATATCGCACAGCGGTCCTCCGCTGTTGCCCGGATTAATCGATGCGTCGGTCTGCAGATAGTCTGAAATGGAGTACGCGCCGGTCTGAAGCAATTTGCTGCGACCTTTGCCGCTGACTACACCGTACGTAAAAGTGTAATCGAGCTTGAACGGCGCGCCGATCGCGAATGCAAACTGACCTACCCGCACCGCATCGCTGTCGCCCAGCTGAACGACCGGCAAATCTTTGGCGTCGATCTTGACGACCGCAATATCGGTCTTCTCGTCCGTGCCAACCATCCTCGCGGAGAAATTCCGGCCGTCTCTCAATTTCACGTCAATTTTGTCTGCGCCTTCGACCACGTGAAAATTCGTAAAGATGTAGCCGTCAGGCCGAACAATAAAACCGGAGCCTTCGCTTTGGATCGGGCGCGGCCCGCCCGGGTTGCGCCGTTGATTATTGTCATCCGGCGCCCCTTGGAAGAACAGATCGTCGAGTGGCGAACTTTCGGCGATATCGTTTTTCTTAGAAACCTCTATAATGACAACGCTCGGCGCGACGGTTTCGAAGACTTTTGCAAACGCATTGTTCAATTGATGAACGACATCTTTGCCTGCCTCGGCCACCGCGGCAGGGACAGTCGGCATGGGGACAACCTCAGGTTGCGCGGCGAACGATGTACTCAGTGCCACGCACAGGGCTAAAATGGATAAGCGCATGGGTTGGAATTTGGACACCACGGAACATGCAACGTTCAATTGGATACGTCCAATCCCGGCTTGCTCAAAGGTGGGCTCGCAGTTCAATCCAGCCCCTATTACAGTGCTGGACACAGCCCGTATAATATCTGGCTCAACCCTGCATATGCGCGTGTTCAAAAGGCGATTTGTCTTTCGGATCGTCGCCGTACTTTTGATATTGTTTTGGGCGACGGCACTTGGACCGGAACCTCCCGCGCGCATTTCCATTTCGCCAAGCGAACTTGTTCGCGCCGTCACAATTCAGCGGGACTCGCTTATCGAATTATGCCTGATCGACCACGTCGATCCAAATGGGCATGATGCTCAGGGCCGAACGCCGTTGCTGATCGCAACGTCACAACAAGATTGGAAAACGGCGCAGCGCCTGCTGGGCGCTGGTGCGCTTGTCGATCTTGCTGACAAGAATGGTTTTACGCCGCTGATGACCGCCGCCATGCACGGCAATCTCGAAATCTTTCGGGATTTGCTGGCCCGCTCGACCAATTTTCATGCCGAAGCTCGTTGCAAAGATGGAAGCGATTTGCTGGGAATGGCCCTCGATGGCCGCAATCCGAAAATCGTAGGGTTTGTTATGGAATCTTTGCCCCCACTGCCTGAATGGCGAACCAGTACCCGGCGCGCTCTTCAAGCAGCTTTGATGACTGGAGACAAGAGCGAAATCCAGCTGCTGCTCAGCAAGCACTCCGTGCCTCCAACGCCCGAGGGGAAGAATGTGCCGCTGCTCGCGTATGCCGTCGCTGGAAACGACTCCACCCTTTTTGGCACGCTCCTGGCTTGTGGCACTGATCCCAACACGGCGCTGCCACCGCGCTGCGATAAGGATTTTCTTGCGCTGCTCCCGTCGAAATCGTTCAGCAGTTACGTTGAAGGAGACAAAGGTCTCACGGTGCTGATGCTGGCAGCGGGCCTCGGTCGGGAAGATTACCTCCGCGCTCTGCTTGCGGCAGGTGCTAGCCGGAACCAATTAACCAGGCGCGATAAAATGTCTGCGCTGGATATCGCCGCGGAGACTGGTCACTGGCGTTCCTCGCAAATTCTTCTCGGCGGCGGACCTTCTCCGGACCAATTGCACGTCGAAATTTCTCTTGCCTTGCAACGGGTCGCTCTCGTCAAGAATGGTGTGCCGGTATATCGCACGCAATGTTCGACCGGGCGCCAGGGTTACTCGACGAAAACCGGCGAATTTGTGATCACGAATAAGGAACGGAACCATCGTTCTACCATCTACCACGTGGAAATGCCTTATTTCATGCGGTTGAGCTGCCTCGACTTCGGAATGCATGCCGGGATCGTGCCGAATTATCCGGCATCACACGGATGCATCCGATTGCCCGAGGAAGCTGCGCGCAAATTCTTCTCCGAGATCCCAATTGGAACGTTGGTGACGGTGCAATAAGGTGCGCTGTTGTGACGGTAGTCTATGAACCGCCGAGAGCGCATGAAACCATTAATCTTACTTGCCCCTGGGGCAGGCGCCCCCTCGTCACATCCTTGGATGCAAAATTGGAAGCGTCGCTTGTCTGAGATCGGTGACGTCGAAACTTTCGATTACGCCTACATGCGCGAGAGCCGGAAACGCCCCGATCCATTGCCAAAGCTTATCGCGGCGCATCGAGAAGCGTTGAGCGACGCGAGGAAACGGCATCCCGCCGAATCAACGATCCTGATTGGCAAGAGCATGGGTGGCCGCGTTGGATGTCATCTTTCACTCGAAGAAAAGGTGGACGGCCTCATTTGCCTCGGATACCCACTCTGCGCCATGGGAGATCGCACAAAGCTGCGCGATGAAGTTTTGCGGGCTCTGAATACACCAATTCTCTTTGTGCAAGGCACGCGGGACCCGCTTTGCCTTTTGGATCTCCTCAATTCTGTGCGTACGGAAATGAAAACGCAAAACGTTCTACACGTTGTTGAAGGTGGTGACCATTCGTTACGCGTGCCGAAACGCCAGCTTCAAGCGAGTGGCGAAACCCAGACGGATATCGATCAACAAATCTTCCAATCAATCGCGGAGTTTCTTTCCGCATTAACTGGAAAACAAGAACGTTAGCGCCTTGGGATATGCGATCCTTCGTTGGTAATAAAGCGGCGGCCTGGAGTAATGCTCCACGGAACGTCCACAATGCGAGGCGGGCCAGGCTGAGCTCGCCAGTGGATGAGTGTCTTTAGTGCGGTCACATCCGCAGGCCAATCACCGAAAACTCCCATCTTCTTCAAGATTTTGATCTCAACAACGTTACCTTGTGGACTGACTGTCAATCGATAGATGCCTGTGCCACTGATTTTGGCTAAACGATACTGGACAGGTATATCAGGATACGGGAAATACGTGAAGATTTGCTTGGCTTCAGCGCCGGAATGGACAACGAGATGAACAGCGTCCGTCTTGCCAGAAGTGGGCTTGGTTGCTGCGACTTTGCTTGGTTGCGGGGATGCATGCGATACGTCGTTCACCAGGAGGCTGGCTGTCAACATGGTTGCAAACAGTGCCTCTTTCACGGAGTTTGCTTATCAAATCGGCGGTAACTTTGTCATGATATTTTCGCCGTTATCGCTATAGGTTGCCGATACGAATAATGAGATGAGACCTACTCCCGTTTCTTTAGCGGAAGTCCGCAGACGGAGCGTTAAATCGCGCGCGTTTCATTCCGTCCGCGCCGGCCAGATTGAGTTCGTGAAAGTCAATACCGACGCATGGAGATGGCGTGACATCTATCGCTGGCTGCTTGGTTTGCGGTGGCCACAGTTTGCGGTGTTTGTCGGCACGCTTTATATCGCACTCAATCTTCTTTTCGCCGCGCTTTATGGTCTCCAGCAAGGCAGTATCGCTGGCACCACCGGTGGGCATTGGTTTTTTGATTGCTTCTTCTTCAGTGTGCAAACGCTGGCCACTGTCGGCTACGGCCATATGTATCCGCAAACACTCTATGGCCACATCGTCACTACCATCGAAATCATGAGCGGCATCTTTTTGCTCGCGGTGATGACTGGGCTGATCTTTGTCCGGTTCTCGCGACCGAGTGCGCGAGTTGTTTTCAGTAACTCAATCGTGATCGCACCATTAAATGGAAAGCCCACGTTAATGGTGCGGGTAGGAAATGAAAATCAACACAGCATGGTCGAAGCGGAGTTTCGGATCATGTTTTCGCGCGATGAACCGTTGCTCGAAGGCGGCGATTTCAGGTACTTCTACGTTTTGAAATTACATTTCGATCGGCTCACGGTTTTCCCGGCCGCCTTAACTCTGCGGCACACCATCGATGAAACGAGTCCTCTCTTTGGCGCAACTCCCGAATCGCTCGAATCCAGCCGGGTCCTCTTGATCGTCTCAGTGGTTGGAATCGACCCAGTCATCGCGGCCGCGGTTCAAACGCAAAAGGATTACAGCTGGCGCGACGTCCGTTTTGGCGAACGTTTCGTGGAGATGTATACCGAGGATGGCGGCGGCCGGCTAACCGTGGATTACGGCCGGCTTCACGAGACTGAGCAAGTGGAGTTTGCAATTCGCGGTAACGGACGTGATGAGTCTTCCAGTGACAAGTAAATGAGCGGGCGCTAGCTCCCGAATTTGACTTGTTTCTGTTTACTCTGCTCCGATACATTGCCTTGGCAGATTAGCGCGTCGTCAATCCTTATTCGAAAAATAATCGCAAACTAAAGGAACATTAAAATTATGGGATTATTCGATTCGATACTCAGTGCAGTCAGTGGAAAAAGTGACGCTTCTGGCAAAACGCCTCCGCTCATAGGGATTCTCAGCGGTCTCCTGGCACAGAGCGGAGGCTTGCAAGGCCTTGCCAACAAATTTTCACAGAGCGGTCAGGGTAACACATTCTCATCATGGGTTGGCATGGGTGAAAATCAGCCGGTTTCCAGCGATCAAATTCAAAAAGCGCTTGGTTCCGAGCAAATCAGTGCGCTCGCTGCAAGGATGGGAGTGGATCCGGCCCTTGCCTCGCAATTCCTCGCTGAATACCTGCCAAAGATCGTCGACAAGCTAACGCCAAAGGGAAAGGTGGATCCTACCGCGGACCATCAGCAAGGGCTGGCCGCTCTGCTGCCGTCACTCTTACAAAGCCTTGGTAGCCAATCTTCCGGCGATCAGCCTGCGCAAGCTTAGAACGCTTCGGCCTAAGTCGTCGTCGATGGCTACAGGTAAGGTAGCGTCGATGACTGATCATCTATTAGCCTGGCTCGCTGTTATGTCTCAGGCGGCAATAGAATGATTCGTGCAAACTGAAACATAGCGGCTAGCAGGTGCACGACGATGCCGGTGAAGAACCCCGAAAGTTTTCGGGGCTGCACCAACGCCAAATCCCTGCGGGTGCCGGCTTAACTGTCAGCAACAACAGTCCAATTACGCAAAGGGCAAGGGGCAAGATTGAATTAGTCAGGAGCAACCGAAGGCGAACTTATCAATCGCCGACCAGTCGTGAACGGATTCGCGCCGGAAAACCACGACTACACCTGCAAAACCGGCGAGCGCAACCGCGATCTGCGCCGCCGTGCTGAGAGCTTCACTCGGTTCCATGGTATTTATGTTAAGCAGGCGCGTTGCGCCTCAGGTAGTCCATCGGGCCCCGTAGAGTTGGCTGACCCGACTTAACGAATTGTCGCCTGCATATCAGAAGGCAGTTTACATTTTGCAGCTAGACAGCTCAACCGAGCTTTCCCGAATGAGACGAGGCTGCTAGCGCCCGGCGCACCTGACGTCAAACTCACAATCACTGGCCGTGATCGCGTGCAACGCAAACGCGCTTTCTATCCCATCCAGAGCGCGCAAAGCAGGGTTGCCCAAACCCTCGTTTCTTTGGCCTAGGGAAAAAACTTCTTTCCGCGTTATACCCGATTCACACATCACACCTAACCAAAAACTCAAAGGAGAAACTAATGACCAAAAACGTGCTGAATAAACTCGGATTCCTTGGCGCCGTCTTTGTGGCGGCCGTGGGATTTCCTTTAATTTTTGCATCAACCGCATCCGCTCAGTTGCCCGCACCGGCCGTTCCGGGTAACCCGACGGCGCCGGCGCCGCCTTCGGCTGAGGTGGAGCGCGTCGTGGTGACCGGTTCGAATATTCCCACGGCGGAAGAGACCGGCCCGAACCCGGTGGACACCTACCGGCCGCAAGACATCGAGAAGCTAGGTATCCGTAACGCAACCGACCTAACAACCTTCATACCCCAAGAGGCGGGCGGCACCGTTAACCAAAACATGGGAAATGGTGGTGATGGCACCGTGCAACTCAACCTGCGCGGCCTGTTGCCGAAGGAGACGCTGATCCTGGTGGATGGCAAACGTATCGCCCAGGCTTCAATATTCGGTGGGTACGATATCCAGTTGATTCCCTTCTCCATGATCGATCACATCGATATCCTGAAGGATGGCGCCTCGGCGGTGTACGGAGCAGATGCCGTGGCTGGTGTGGTGAACTTCTTCCTGATCCACAAATTCCGTGGCTTGGAGATCGGTGGCACGTACGGCAACACAAACCTCGGCGGTTCCAACGATATGGGTGAATGGGAAGCGTGGTTGAAAGCCGGCACGGGCGATGACAAGACGGACATCGTGGTGATCGCCGATTTCTATCAGCGCACGGGTGGCCTGTTCAGCCGTGACCGCGACATTTCCAGCAACGGCAATTTTGTTCCATTCGGAGGATTCGACGTTCGCAGCGGAAACGAACCGGGTCGAGTGCACGGTTCACGTTTGATCCCTAGTTTGTTTTTTAGTGCGAACTCTCCGACGCCGCATTCGGCTGCTAATGTCGCAACCTCTCCATTTTATACCAATCCCTTTGCGGTACCCGGCATTATTAATGGTACGCCTGGGGATGGGGACTACCTGTTCTTTAACTTCGCGGCTTTCACGCCAGCGATTCCACCGGCCGACCGGCAGACGTTCTACGGCTCGTTCACCCGGGATCTGTGCGACAAATACCTGACGGTATTTGCCGATTTCAAAATTGCGCGATCCTTTTTCGATGCATCCCTGGCGGCTGTTCCGTTTGTGCCGGATCCATTTAAAACTCCGGGCACTACCGTAGGATTTAGCCCTTCCGGCATCAGCGTGCCAATCCAGAATGCGTTTAATCCGTTCACCGTAGGGGATACGACTTTGGCTATCAACGGAACCCCAGTCCCTGTGACTACTGGCGTCCGGTTTCGTGGCATTAATGACACCGGCCCCAGACACGAGAAGTTTACCTACTGGGATATGCTCTTCGACGTCGGACTTAAGGGTGAGATGGGAGAATTTGGCGATTACTTCAAGACTTGGAACTGGGAATTGGGCTTCCGCTACGCTCGCAACGAGGGGCAGGACTTGTCCATAGGCGAGGTCAGCCAGCCTGGTCTGCGAGACGCGTTGCTCGATACGAACCCGGCCACAGCCTTCAATCCTTTCCTCGGCTTCTTCGGGCGCAATACGAATGCGGCGATAGCCCGGACTTATGTCAACCTGCATAACACGGCCACCTTTGAGCTGCCATTGGCGTACGCCACGTTTAATGGTGATCTGTTTAATCTTCCTGCAGGTCCGGTGTCGTTTGCGATCGGCGGCGAGTATTACGGTGAGAGATGGGACCGCAAGCCGGACTCACTCAATACGACGTTTCAAACGATTGGCTCGGTCGATTCGGAAGGTTCCAGGGTGAACCGGGATGTTTGGTCAATTTACGAGGAAGTGCGGGTTCCGTTTACCAGTCCGACGTGGAACTTTCCCGGCTTCTATAGCTTCGAAGTGGACTTTGCCGAGCGCGAACAGTGGTTCAGCCAGAATACCACTCCCGTGCTAAGCACTTCGTTCCCAGCGGCGCATAGTACGTATGACGCGCAGAAGCCAAAGGTGTCGGTACGCTGGCAGCCGGTTGATCCGAAATATATCGGAGCGGTGACCTTGCGTGGGAGTTACACTGAAGCGTTTCACGCGCCGACAGTGCGTGAGCTTTCGCCCGCTGGCCAGCAAGCATTCCCGCTCGTTGTGGATCCATTTTCTTCCCAGACTGAGCCGCAGGTCGAGGAACGCCAATCCGGAAACCCGTTCCTGCACCCGGAAACAGCTTATGAATGGACCTATGGGATCGTTTATAGCCCGAAATGGATCAAGGGTCTGACCTTGAGCGCCGATTGGTGGCATATCGACATGCGAGATATCGTCTCGCTCCTCGGCGCGCAGTTTATCATCTCGAACAGCAATCGTGCACCGTTCAATACTCTCGTAACTCGTGCGCCCTCGACAATTCCGGGGGAACTTGGCCCTGTTACGCTGGTGATCGACCCGAACGAAAATATTTCTGGTGCGATCTTCGAAGGTCTCGATTACGAAGCGATCTATATCCTGGATTCCACGATCTTCGGCCACGGAGACTTCGGTAGGTTCACGACGACAGTCAATGGCACGTGGTTGTCCCGGGCTGAGCTTCAGCCTGCGCCCGGTACCAAGCGGTTCGGTATCGCTGGCGAATTCCTGCCTACGTCATTCACACTGACCAGTTCGCTGCCGAGAAATCGGGCCAACTTCAGTATTTTCTACGATGGCCCGGCTGACACGTGGTTGGGTGGCCTGGACGTGGGAGCAGTTGTTCACTGGATCGGCCAATATGAAGATGACAATATCGATCTGGTCGGAACTTACGACGGCGGAACGCCCAAACCGCAAACGCCGAGAACTGACCCTACAACCGGCTTGGACGGTTTACATGCGCGAAAAGTGGCGATGTGGACCACGTTTGACCTAATCCTAAACTATACGTTTAACTTGCCGCCGCCCGCTCCAGCCGAGGTTCCTGGCTTTGCCAAGGATGGGGGCAAAAACGTGAGGATGAAGGATGGCAAGGAAAAGAATGTCGTCCCAGTCTCCACGGCTGAGTATGGCTGCAGCAACTGGAAATGGTGGCTTAATAACACCACCGTCACGCTCGGTATGCAGAACGTGACCGACGAGGATCCACCGTTTGTGGCCGGGAACTTTGAGAACGGCTATGACGAATCGCTGACCACGATCAAAGGCCGATTCTGGTACGTCGGCCTGAAGAAGCGCTTCTAAGAATCAGCTAGCACAAATTCACAGCGGCCGGGCTCTTCACAGAGCCCGGCCGTTTTGCTTTTCAGAACGCGCGGACGTCGTCCGTGTGGTTGGTTGCCACGATGGGATAGATTGTCGTGATCAATGCAAATATCCCGTAGACCGCGACTCATTGATGTTCCTAACGACAGCGGTTACGACATCGTCGGTTATTCACGGCTAGCCTCGTCTTTACTTGTGATATGGCAGGCCCAGCTCGTAGAGCGCGATTTCATCCTGAAGCGCGCTGGCCAAAGTGGAGTTGCTACCCCTTTCGGCTACTTGCAATGCCTGCTGTGCGGTTTCTTTTGCCTCAGCGAAACGGCCGCTCTCTGCGAAAGCAGCCGCAAGGGTGCGCAGATAATTGGGATCTTTGCCGTGAGAAAGTCGCACGGCCTGTTTAGCGAGCTCTATTGCTCTATTCCCATCGCGAATCGAAGCATCCGATGAGGTTGCGAGGAGCCAGGCCAAATTGTTGCGAGGCACAGGGTCCTGGGTAGAGATCCGCGCTGCATGCTCGTACTCGGCGATTGCATCTTTCGGTAATTCTCCCTTTAGAAACGCGTTACCAAGAGCAGTGTGAAAGCCCGCGTCGTTCGGCTGGGTCGCAAGCGCCATCTGCCATTGTGCAATCGCGTCGCTAATCCGGCCCTGCTGAAAAAGAACGGTGCCAAGGTTCAGATAAGGATCGCCATAACCAGGTCGCAGTTTTACCGCTTTCTCGTAATGGCCGACTGCTTCACTTGGCAGGCCTCGTCGGGCGAGGGCATTGGCAAGATTATTCTCGATGACTGCCCCGCCAAAGTTGTAATGGACGGCAGAGTTGCGAGAGCGAATCTGCAATGCCGTCTCGAAGTGCGAAATCGCGCTGTCCAATTCGCCGCGTTGCAGGAAAAGATAGCCAAGATTGTTATGTGCTGCATCGTTGTCAGCCGTAACAGCCAGCGCGTGGTTCCAGAGTGTCTCGCTGTTTTTCCAATACGACGTCTGCACAAACGCGCGCCAGCTCAACGCGATGATGATCACTGACGCAATGACGGCGCAGAATAGGGTGGAGCCCGGGCTCTGGCTGCTTCGCGGACTCTCTGCGAAGGCGAGCGGGCCGTGTGCTCGGACTCCGCGTGATCCACGAGTGGCGGATCGACCGCCAGTCGCGACAGATCGCGAGCCAAAGGTGCGCGTCATTATGGGCATTATCAAGTCCGTGATGCCCCAAACAATCAGCGTATACAAACCGATCTCTGGCAGGTAAGTGTAGCGATCCGAACGGGCTTGCTCGCCGGCCTGCACCAGGCCGATCACGGGCACGAGCATTCCGACATACCAAAACCAGCCAGTGAAAATGTACGGCCGTTCCTTCCTCCAACGGATGGCTAAGAAGCTGACTGCGGCGAGAAATGCAATTGCCGAAAAAACCTGCCACAGGGGCAACTGATCATTGGGGTGAGGATAGAAAGCCGCCAGCCGAGCGGGCCAGAACATTTGCCAAATGTAGGCAACGTAACTGACAGCAGCGTTGTTCAGTCGCCATGCGAACGGTAACTGATCGATGGCTCCTGCACTGTATAGCTGCGCCAGCAATGTCACCACCGACGAAAGAGCGGACAGTACAAACAACGGAATCTTTTCCGTTACCAGGCGACCGACCATTGACCACTGACTACTAGTTGCCGCTTGCCGCGCCATACTCTTCGCGAAGGCGGGACCTTTGATCCTGCCGAGGGGCCAGTAATCCAAAAGCAGAAGAACGAATGGAACAGTCACAAGCATTGGTTTCGACATCAGGCCGAGAGCGAACAAGAGCACGACGAGCAGGTAGGATGTGACGGAGGGCTTGCGGACATAGCGTATGTACGCGCCGAGGGTCAGAATGAAAAAGACGGCGCTCAACACGTCTTTCCGTTCGGAGATCCACGCCACCGACTCCACGTGCAACGGATGAATTGCGAACAGCGCCGCAACAAAAGCGCTTCGCCACAAAGTCCCTGTCATTTGTCGCAGCACGAGAAACAGCAGGACGACAGCGATGGTGTGCAAAAGGACGTTGGTGAAATGATGCCCGGCCGGCTTCAGTCCGTACAGCTGACAATCGAACATGTGCGAAACGGTGGTGAGTGGATGCCAGTTACCAGCTATCGTGTGCGTAAAAGCCCAGGAGACCCCTTCCCACGAAAGGCCTGCGGCGACCTTTGCATTCTCATAAACGTACTGTGGATCATCGTAGGTGACGAATTTATGTCCCAGAGTCTGACCGAAAACCAACCATGTGATCGCAGTAAGAACGGCGCATATCCCGACAACTACTCGGTGTTTTGAAGCCATTGACGGGGTGGAAACGCGTTTTGCCATTCCTAAAGACTCAAACCACGAATGGACACGAATAAACACAAATTTTTCTTCCCCCTATTCGTGTGCATTAGTGTGCATTAGTGGTTAGACTTTTTGGGCGGCGAGACTGGCTATGGGGATTTCTTTTGATTGCTCTCGTTTGCGTCGCCTACGCTCGAGTCTTTGATGTCGACTTCATTTGGGATGACGAATCACATCTGACTCGAAACCCCTGCATCGTCGGTCCGCTGGGATTGAAAGAAATTTGGACCAGCGCGCGGGCCGTCTATTACCCATTGGTACTTACGACTTTTTGGACTGTGCATAAGTTCGTCGGCCTCTCGCCCTGGCCATATCATCTTTTGAATGTGCTTTTGCACGCCGGATCGGCTGTCTTGCTTTGGCAGGTCTTGCGACAACTAAATGTTCGCGGCGCGTGGCTGGGAGCGGCGCTATGGGCTTTGCACCCGGTGATGGTTCAATCAGTCGCCTGGGTAACTGAGCTGAAAAACACGCAATCCGGATTCTTTTATCTCTTATCGATCTTCTGTTTTTTGAATTGGGAAGAGAAACCGCGGATGACGCGGATATCACGGATAAAAGGCGCAGATGAAGTTTTAGTAAGGCATCCGCGAAATCCGCGTTATCTGTGGTTCGGTTTATCGCTGCTCTTGTTTCTCCTGGCAATCCTGAGCAAGCCTTCCGTGGTCATGTTGCCTGTGGTACTTGGCCTTTGTGTCTGGTGGCGAAAAGGGCAGCTCTACTGGCGTGATATCGCCGCGCTTGCGCCGTTTGTGTTGATATCCGCGGTCGCGAGCGTGTGGACGATTTTGGAACAGAAGTACCACGCTGGCGCAATCGGCGCTGAGTGGGCGCAGACCTGGCCAGAGCGGCTTATCATCGCGGGACGCGCGATCTGGTTTTACCTGGCGAAACTGGCATGGCCGTATCCGTTAATCTTCATTTATCCGCGGTGGAAAATTAATTCTTCCCAGCTAATAGCTTATTTGCCATTCGTCGCGTCAATAGCTGGCTTACTTGCCTTGTGGTTGATCCGCGCGAAATGGAGCCGCGCCGTATTCGTCGCCGCTGCGTACCATGTGGTTTCCCTTTTCCCAGTGCTTGGATTTTTCAGCGTCTATTTCTTTCGCTACTCGTTTGTGAGCGATCATTTTCAATATCTGGCGAGCATGGGTCCGCTGGCATTGGCTGGCGCAGGCAT
>WNFY01008880.1_pt1 | contig 21243 bp, 20 predicted proteins | sample 5400091 | NCBI WGS metagenome assembly WNFY01 (sample SAMN13153364, study PRJNA577476) | soil metagenome | isolation source: 60 cm soil or saprolite under grassland replicate 1 | place: USA:California | collected 2016-06-15
AAGTGACGATGCCTGCGGCATTGTTATCCTGAGCGCAGTCGAAGGATCTCGCATTCTACAGACAGCGCGGCCTCTCTCGCTCACGCTTCCTAATTCTTTTTCGCTACTTTCTTGATCCAGCTCTGGTTAACCACTAAGACATGAAAATGATAAAACTGCGTTCCTTCGTTTTGGCTGCTTTCCTATTTGTTAGCCTGCCTTTGGCGTCTTCGTACGCACAGGTAGATATATCGGTCAATTTTGCTCCACCGGTTCTGCCGGTATATGAGCAACCGCCCTGCCCGGTTGCAGGTTACATCTGGACTCCAGGTTACTGGGGTTATGGTTATGATGTCGGGGACTATTATTGGGTCCCGGGTGTCTGGGTCGCTCCGCCATCAGTGGGCGTGCTTTGGACACCGGCCTGGTGGGGCTGGAACAATGGCGTGTACGCATTTCACGAGGGTTACTGGGGACCAACTGTCGGTTTTTACGGAGGCGTTAACTATGGCTATGGCTACACCGGAAATGGCTACTGGGGCGGCCGATGGAGTGGAAACACTTTCCAGTACAACACCGCTGTGACGCGCGTGAATACGAATGTTGTCCATAACACCTATGTTAATAAATCGGTGACCAACAACCTGAACGCTAACCGCGCCAGCTTTAACGGTCCTAATGGAGTGAATGCTCAGGAGAACGCGGCACAAAAAGCCGCCGCGGCGAACGCTAAGAAAATGCCGCCAACCTCCCAGCAGCTCGAGCGTCAGCAGGCGGCGAGCAAGGATAAAAATCTCCGCGCGTCTGTGAACAAGGGCAATCCGAACGCCGACGCGATCAAATCATTCAACAAGGGGGAAGGTGTGGGGCAAGGCGAGGGCGGCGCAGAGGGACTCGGGGCTGCGGGAGGAGCGGGTGCGGGCAAAGGTGAAAACAAAATCGGGAACGCATCCGAACTTAATCGCCATGGCGCAGGCGCCGGGCAAGGCCAAGGCGGAAAAGGACTCGGAAATGGAGCGGGAGCAGGGAAGGCTGGAGCAAACGGGAACAAGCTCAAGGCCGGAAATCACGGCAACATGCGAACCGCCGGGGGAAACCAGGCCAAAATGCATACCGGCAAAGGAGCTGGGGCTGGAGGCGCCGCTCACGGACCCCATGCGATGAATCAAATGTCGCGTAATCCCCAAATGGGCGTGCGTAACGCTCAAATGGGAGGGAAACATCCGCAAATGGGAGGCGGAGGTAATCGCCCCCGCCCGGCAGGACAACAACAGCAAGGCAAGAAGAAAAAGCCAGGCGAACGCTGACGCTGCACAGCACCGCTAGAGGCAACGCCTCAAACGGTGACCGTAACGCGGAGGAAAGTTGCTGGAATCGAAGTAGCAGCCTGACTCTTGTTCTGGCTGTCGAACAACTCTTCCAGTTCTTTCTGTAGCTCAGTCGCTCGGCCTTTCTTTTCCGCGGCTTCGAACGCATTCATGGTCGGCCCATAATATTTCCTGAATTCATCCACCAATGCTGAGGGCGTACCCGGGAAGTTGAAAGTGAACGTGTCCCGGGCAAAGGAAATGCTCTTCGCCGGAACTCCTGCCGCGCCAAAACGATCGATCACATTGCTCTCAACGCCCCACGTCACTGGGCTAACGAAGCCTTCCGGCGGTGGCGGCGTGTAGTTTGAGCTGATCCTCAAGATCTGCGCCACGAGTGTCGGATCATTGGGAATCCAATTGCCCATCACAATGCGACCTCCCGGTCGCGTCACGCGCACCATCTCTTTTGCGACATCGAACGGTTTCGGCGCAAACATCGCGCCGAAGACGCTAACCACGAGATCAAATGACTTGTCCGGCAACTGCTCGAGGTTGGACGCATCCCCTTGCTGAAACTTAAGGTTGGTCAAGCCTTCCTTCGCCGCTCGTCTGTTCCCGGCCTCGACTAGATTCCGCGCGATATCCACGCCCAGCACATCTGCGCCGAGTTTCGCCTCGGGCAACGCCGTAGTGCCATCGCCGCAACCAAGATCCAGCACTTTGAGTCCTTTCGTGATTCCGAGTCGCCGCACAAGCGCCTCTCCGCTTTCGCGCATGGTATCGGCAATACGCGTGAAATCGCCTTTTTCCCAGAGTGCTTTGTTTGGGTTTGCAGGAGCATTCATAATGTGAGGTTATCGGTTGGTTTGTGTGGTCGCAGTTATTGTGAGCCGTGACAAGACACGACGATCGAACCAGCCGCAAGCAATTCGCCCTATTCGTTCGGTAACGCGGATGTTACCGAAATGTATCTCGCGTTTCGTCCGCTGTAGTGGCGGCTGTGTCAGCCGCAAATCCTATCGGCCCGTTTGCGCGGGGGGACACGCGCCACTACACCTTGTCGCCTTTCGTTACCGCAATGTTACTGTAACACGCGAATATCGATAGTAGTGTTCTGTTCTCACCTCGTGAAAGAAGAACCGCTCGATACCCATTCCAAGGCGCTCAAGATCAACCTGGATCCGCGCTGGTACGGCACGTTTGCCGAGATCGGCGCGGGACAGGAAGTGGTACGCTGGTTTTTCCGGGTCGGCGGCGCCGCGGGAACGGTCGCCAAGAGCATGTCGGCTTACGACATGCAGGTGAGCGACGCCATCTACGGGCACGCAGACCGCTACGTTTCGCGCAACCGGCTGCAGGCCATGCTCGACCACGAATTTGGGCTCGACATCGAGCGACTCGGGCCGGAGCGCGGCGATAATACTTCGTTCTTCGCTTTCGCCGATACCGTGGTGGCGCGGAGTTATCGCGGCACCGCCGAGTGCCACGGCTGGATGGGGATCAAGTTTCAGAGCCGCGCCAACGATCAGCCCAGCCAGGTGGTGATGCACGTGCGCATGCTCGACGAGGAAGCGTCGGCGCAACAGGAGGCGCTGGGCATTGTGGGCGTGAATCTTTGTTACGGCGCATTCTTCCTGAGTCACGTGCCGGAGGAACTCGTCGAATCGCTGCTGGATAACCTCACCACGCGTCGCCTCGAGATCGACATGCTCGAGTTCAGCGGAATCGAATTTCGCAACGTGGACAATCGAGTCATGGCGCTCAAGCTCGTGCAGATCGGGTTGAGCGGCGCAGCCATGTTTGGCCCGAACCGCGAGGTGCTGCAGCCGTCCGACATGTTGCATAACAAAGCCGTGCTGGTCGAGCGCGGCAGTTTTCGTCCGGTCACCTACGTCAACCTCGACATGTTCCAGTCCGCTCTGGTGAAGTTTAAACAAGACCCCGCCGTGGCAAACAAACCCATCCTGGGTCTTATGGAATTGACTATGCGCAATTTGCTGGCGGGCGGCAAAGAGGTTGACCGTCGCGATTTCCTCGCCCGCGCGGAAGTCCTGGCAGCGTGTGGCATGACCGTGCTCATCTCCGATTACTTCGAATACTATCGGCTCGCCGCTTATCTCGCCTGGCGAACGCGCGAACGCATCGGCATCGTCATGGGTGTGCCGAGTGTTTATGAGTTGTTCGACGAAAAATATTATGCCGAATTGCCCGGTGGCATTCTTGAGAACTTCGGACGCCTCTTTAAGAACGACCTGAAAATTTACGTTTATCCGCTGCAGCGCGGTCCCAAGGACGAACTACAAACCATTCACACGGTGCAGGTGAAACCCGACCTGCAACCGCTTTACAGTTATCTGCTCGGTCGCGGCAGTTTCGTGCAGCTCGATAATTATAATCCCAAATATCTCCCGATATTTTCCCGGGACGTTCTCAAACGCATCGCGGCTGGCGACGAAAGCTGGGACGAAATGGTGCCGCCGCAAGTTGCCGACATCATCCGCGGCCGGGGTTTCTTCGGATACAAAAAACGTTAAAAACGACATCTTCTTACATCGTCGTTGAGACTCGCTCGCTGCCCGCGGTCGAGTGATGGAGGAAGGAGCCGAGATTGAATGAAATGACGACAACGTCTCATTGTCACGAGCGCGCTGTTTTCTTTTCAACTCGAGGCCATGCATAGCCCTTTCAGCTGTCGAACCGCAGCAGGAATCTGATTCGCACGCGTGTTGCCGAAGCCGAGCACGAACCCGTGACGCGGCGACCTGCCGGCATATGACGCGGAGAGTGGTGATAGCCACAATGATTCTTTGGCAGCACGGGCGGCGAGCTGTTCATCTTTGCGCAGTTTCTGGAGCAACAGCGTGAGATGCATGCCGGCTTCGTCGCCGATGATCTCGGCGTCTTCGCCGAATGCGCGCGCGAGCTCGGTAACGAGAACTTCGCGGCGTTCGGCGTAAATCGGACGCATCCGGCGGATATGACGAGCAAAATGACCTTCGCGGATGAATTCGAGCATGACCGCTTGCGGAATATGCGACGGACAGAGGTCCATCGATTGGCGCATTACGGCGAAGCGTTCCACCAGATCAGGCGGGATAACGATGTAACCGAGCCGCAAAGCCGGGAACATGATCTTGCTGAAAGAGCCGATGTAAATGACGCGGTTGTGGTGATCCATTCCCTGCAACGACGCGATCGGTTTGCTGTTGTATCGATACTCGCTGTCGTAATCGTCCTCGACAATCCACGCGGCGGCGCGCTGCGCCCATTCGAGCAACTGCAGGCGTCGCGTCGCGCTCATGGTCACGCCTAATGGATATTGGTGCGAGGGCGCGACGAAGGAGGCACGCGCTTTGCGGTTGAGCCTGATCCCTGCAGCAACGTTCAGACCTTCAGCATCGACCGGCACGGGCACGGAGCGGCAACCGGCCGCGCGCAAAACATAATGCACGAGCCAGTAACCTGGTTCCTCCACCCAAACGGCAGCGCCAGGATCGACAATGACTCGCGTCGTCAGATCAAGTGCCTGTTGTGAGCCGCTCACGATCATGATCTGACCAGCTTCGCAGTGCACACCGCGCGCGGTACGGAGATACACCGCGATTGTTTCGCGCAGTTCCGGTAATCCCATGGGATCGCCGTACTGCAGCCCTTTGACTTGTACGCGGCGCGAGTAACGCGCGATGAGCTTCGACCAGATGTCCATCGGAAATGAATGCAGGTCCGGCTGGCCGACCTGGAACGGGCCGAGACTTCCCGCCCAGACCGGGCGCTGGTACGCAGGCATCGCTGCAGCGCGCAAAGAGATTCTGCGTGGCGTGCTGTCGATCCCGGCCGCCGCTGCGCCTGACGAACCCGCAGCGTGCGCCGGCAGCGAAGTTGCAATGAATGTGCCGGCGCCGACACGACTCTCAAAATATCCTTCCGCGAGAAGCTGCGCGTAAGCGTTCAGCACCGGCAGCCGCGACACGCGCAGCTCGCGCGCAAGCCAACGGCTCGAGGGAACGAGTTCCCCTGCGCGCAACTCGCGCCGAATGATGCGATGCCGGAAGGAATCGTATATCTGTTGATGGAGCGGTTTTCGCACACGGCGATCGACGCTGATTAGCGCCACGATACCGCGAAGCTCGGTTTTCAAAGTGGTCATGTCGAAAGTAGCAAGATTGGTTATTTACTATGACCACTTTCGCGGCGACAAAGCAAGATGATGAAAGCAATCTCGCAGTTTTCGGCGGTAGCGGCGGCGGTGTTGGCAAGCCTCGCGCCAGAATCGACAATCAGGGGAGCGTCCCAGGCGCAAAATGCCTCGGCTGGTGCCGAAACCGCCGGACCGGCATCGGCCCACGACGCCCAGCACGACTTCGATTTCGTGATCGGCACCTGGAAGTCGCACGTGCGACGCTTGCAGAAGCCACTGACAGGATCAACATCCTGGATTGAAGGCGATGCCACTGTCTCAGTTCGAAAGATCTGGAACGGCCGCGGTGATCTGGAGGAGATTGAGCTCACAACTCCCGCGGGCCATCTGGAGGGACTGACGCTGCGTCTCTACGATCCACAAGCGCGCCAATGGAGGCTCTACTGGGCAAATGCGAGTCAGGGCGTGCTGACGTCACCCGTGTCGATCGGCGAATTTAGAGACGGCCGCGGCGAGTTTTACGATCAGGAAACATTGGACGGCAAAATTATTTTCGTCAGGCACAGGTTTTCGGAAATAACACCGAAGTCGTATCATTTTGAACAGGCCTTCTCAGCGGACCGCGGCCAGACCTGGGAGGCGAATTGGATCGCTGACGTAACGCGCACGAGCGACGAGCCGACTGCCCCGTCACTCAGCGCGGAGGATCGCAACCGCGATTTCGATTTCAACATCGGCCACTGGGACGTGGAGGTGAAACGTCTCACCAATCCGTTGAGCGGTAACTCGAACTGGACCGACTGGAAAGGCACGGGCGAGGTCGCGCCGGTGTGGAACGGGCGTGCAAGCGTCGCTGACTTCGAGCTCGACGGTCCGACTGGTCATCTCCAAGGCGTCGGATTGCGTCTTTACAATCCGGAAGCCAAGCAATGGACGATCAGCTGGGCGAACAGTCGCGACGGCGCCATCGGTGTGCCCGTCGTGGGCCAGTTCAAGGACGGTCACGGCGAGTTCATTGACCTGGAGCAATTCAATGGCCGGCAAATTTTCGTGCGCAACGAGTTCTCGAAGATCACGCCGGACTCCTGCTACTTCGAGCAGGCGTTCTCGGGTGATAACGGCCGGACGTGGGAACCGAACTGGATGATGACGTTCAAGCGACGCAAATGATCCGTGGATTTTTAGATTTGTTGCTGATCGTGAGCGCAGTCGCCGCGCTCGCGCAGGAAAAAACGGCGCAAACTGCCCGACCGGCATCTTCCACCGCCTCGCCGGCATCGGCGCGCGATGGGCAGCATGATTTCGATTGGGAATTTGGAAACTGGCACACACACCTGTGGAGACTGAAACAGCCGTTGAGCGGGTTTAACGAATGGGTGGAGTACGATGGCACGACGGTCGTGCGAAAAATCTGGGACGGCCGCGCCAATTTGGTGGAACTGGAGGTGGATGGTCCCACTCGCATCGAGGGACTAAATCTGCGTCTGTATAATCCGGAGACGCACAAGTGGAGTTTGAACTTCGCGAGTAGCAGAGTTGGCACGCTCGGCACGCCAACGGTTGGCGAATTCAAGAACGGCCGGGGCGAGTTTTACGATCAGGAAAATTTCAACGGACGACCCGTCCTGGTCCGCTTCATCATCTCGGACATCAAAACAGACTCCTGCAAGTTCGAGCAGTCGTTCTCTACGGACGGCGGCAAGACATGGGAAGTAAATTGGATTGCGATCGACACGCGTGTGCAGGAATGATCACGCGTTACGAACTGATTAGTTATCAGCCGATTCAACGCTTTCCTGGCACGCCACAGCCTTGGCGACGGCGGCAACGATTCAACGAATCCCGCGGCGACAGCCCTAGTTGCAGACATCATCCGCAGCCGCGGCTTTCTCAGATACAAAAAACGTTAAGAACGACGTCTTCTTACATCGTCGTTCCTACTTCCTACGTTCCTGTTTCTAATGCCGTTCCAGTTCGACGCGCATCCCAGATATGCTGAGCTCAGTCGGCAGGAAACCTGTGTCGGTATAGGTGATGCTCACACTCTGCCCGCCTTCTTTTGAAACAGAGACCGCGCCGCTCATGCCTGTGACTGCCGCGACGTCTTCTTTCCAACCCGCTTCGCGAAACTGTGTCCGCAAAGATTCGACGGCTGCTTTGGCTTTTCCCTTGCCGACAGTGAACTTGATCTGGTCCTTGGTCTCCTTCACGGCTTTCGCATCCGCGGGCAGCGTGATGGCGACTTTCGGCACTTTGTTCCTTTCCGCCAACTCAGCGGCCTCCTTCGCTGCTTTCGCTTCGGCAGCGGCGCGGAGTTTCGGAGCCTCTTCTTTTATTCTCCGATCGAGCTCGGCGATTTCCGCCGCGCTTTGAAAACGAACCGAAAAAACAAGGTTGTCGCGAAGCACGCCGGAATTCGTAAGCGTCAGCATGTCTTTCGCGGGATTGCGAAAAATCATGGTCGGCTTCTCATCGATGTCGACCATGTGATCCAACGTAGATTTCCAACCCACGGCGGCCAGAGTCTTTCGATAGAAATCGACGATGGCGTCCTGGTTCGCCGCGGTTTCGAAAGTTAATTTCGGCGGCTCATCGACATAACGCAAATCCTCAACGTTCTGCGGCGCGGGAATATCAGCCGACATTTGCTGAGTCGAATACTGGATCATGGTCTTCCCGCCTTGCGCAGGTGCGGACGAGACAGTTGCGGTGACAAGAACTGCGTTCTGTTTGAACATGGCGGAATCCCCGGCGTTACCGTACGGCACCCAGCCTTGCGCGATGAAAAGATTGCGGCAGGAGTCGGCAGTCGCGGGGACGGCGGCCTCAGTAGCATACATCGCGGTGGGATCGCCGACATAAACCGGCTTTACGCCTGGAGGAACCGGAAGCTTGCCCGGCTTCACGTTGCCCTGATTTTGCAGCGCGATATACAGGCGGCCGGCGTCGCCACTGGGAGAGACCGAGAGCGAAACCACGAACCCGTCACGCGAGAACATCGCGCTGGCCGATTGCGCGGTCACGGAGCTGTTCGGCAATTCTTTCCAGCCTTGTGCGATGAGCGCCTTCCGGTTGAATTCGAAGGCCGTCTTCACATCGCCGGTTGCGAGATAGGAAAGGTTCGCCACGTGGCGCGACCCCGGGGGCATCGCGCCGTCCACGAGCGGGAACGTTGAGAGATCGAGGACGTGGGCCGCTTGTTCCACTGTGGCCGGCGTTTTGATCGCGTTGCCGGAGGTCGTGTCGTCCTGCGCCCCGTTTTTCTGTCCACATCCCTCGCAGCCAACTGCCAGTCCGGCTCGGACCCTCCTATGTCGCTCATCCCACTCGCTCCATTCTGGCTTCTAACTTTCCTGACGAGCGCCATCTTCGCGACGAGCGGGAATACGCATTCCCGGACTGCGACTACGCTTGACCGAAATGAGTGACAACGCTTCTCGCGTTGTGCGTGTCCTGACCGAAGATTGTAGGGCAAGCGCATCGCTTGCCGTTTTTAGAGAGACGCGGCCCGTCGCGCCCGATCTTGAGTCCGTGACCCACGCCGGCTATTAACGGGTTCCGAGTGTATCAAGGAATCCCACTTTTTAAAATTGACTTACTTATCGCCATGCGCTTTACTTTTAGCCATGGCGGATACAACCAATCGAGAGATAGTTTCATTCACCGTGAAAGGGCAAGTCGTCATTCCACGGCGGATTCGCCGGGAGTTTGAAATTGAGAAAGGCACCAGGGCCGTCGTGCAGACAACACCGGAGGGAATTTTGCTGAAGCCAATCACCGGGGCGGCCATCAAGCGCGCGCGGGGCGTTCTAAAACGAAAGCCTGGCGAAAAGCCATTGCGCCAATGGTGGTCGGATTACAAGAAGGAGGAAAAAAAGCTCGAGGAGGCCAGGTATGCCCGGCTGCGTCCTCGATAGTTTTGCGCTTATCGCCTACTTCCGGGATGAAGCCGGCGCGGACAAAGTCGAGACGTTGCTGCACAAGGCTGCGACCCGTCACGAACCGCTGCATATGACTGAGGTCAATTATGCGGAAGTCCAATACATTATCATTCGAAGAAACGGCCTGGCCGGTTGGGAAACGGCTGCAGCTGGTCTTGTCTCACTCCCGATCGCCTTTCACCCCGTGACGCGCGAACTAGGCGACCTCGCGGCGCGACTCAAAGCTTCTCATCGAATCAGTTTGGCCGATGCTTTCGCCGCTGCGCTGGCCAAACACCGAAATTGCGAACTTGTCACGGGCGATCCTGAATTCAAAACAATCGAAAGCGAGCTGAAGATCGCCTGGCTAAAATGAGACAATGTGAACTCCCCCTGTCGATCAACGATTAATCTCAACTCTCAACTATCAACTCCCTCGGCGAGCCGTAGCCTTGGCGGAGGCTGCTCAACTCTCAACCGTTTTCTTCTCCTGACGAGCGCCATCTTTTCCTGTAGCGGCGGCTGTGTCAGCCGCAAATCGTGTGATAGCCTCATCGCGCAATGGCTTCGCGCGCACAGAACGAACGGAAATTTAAGTATTGGGAAGAATTGCCAAATGGAGGTCGAAGGTACATCCGTGAATTTGTAGGTCGCGCCGGTGGCCGCGCTCGTTACGTCAAAGAGGTCGATGTGGCCGAACGAACGACTAGATTCGCTCAGGAAATTTACGATGCCCGCGATCGCCCTGTCGCCGTGCACGAGAAATTTCCCGTCGATTTAGGGCACAAGCAGTTGTAAAATTCAGCCGATGAAAATCACTCGCCAGATCGTCGCCGATAAGATCGCTGACTACCTGTACGGCAAAGTCAGCCAGGCAGAACTGGTAGATTGGGCCGAGCGCGCAATGATGGCTGCCGACTTTGATGAAGCCGACACCGACCTTCTCACTGACATCGTTGGCCGACTCGGACTAGCTGATGTTGCTGAATTCGGATTGCGTTGGCAGGACTGCGAAGAATTTCTGCGCCGTTTGGGCTATCGCGCCAAAGTAATTGTGTCGAGCGAATGAGACGCAGTCTTCCCGGTCCATCGCTTCAACCTTTCAACGAATCACGTGGCGAGAGTTTGAGTGAAACGATCTCTGCACGCTTCAACGCTTTAACGATTCAACCGATCACGTGGCAGCCCGTTCTTAAGCGACGGGCACGACCGTAGCGGTCACCATTTCCTCGGGACGTATTTCGGCCTTGTCGGTAATCAGCCTGCGCAGAAACGGAATGAGCACGACGAGCAGGACGCCGACCGCGAGGCTGCCGGCGCCGAGTTCGGCGAAAAGCTTCACATACTCAGGGTTGGTCGCGACCGCCGTGGTGCCGTTCGGCTCGGGAATCATGCCCGAGAAGTCACCGGCGAAGAGCGACGCGAGGCCTGTCACGAGCATCCAGCTGCCCATCATGATCCCCTGATACTGCTTCGGCGCGATCTTGCCGATCATCGCATATCCGATCGGCATGATGAGCAGCTCACCGATGCTCTGCAGCACGTAGCTTCCGAAGAGCCAGACGAACGCACTCTTGCCGTCGACCCCGGCCAGCTTGATGCCAACCGGCAGAATGAGAAAGGCGAGCGCCATCAGGAGCAGCGACGTCGCAAACTGCTGCGGGATGTCGATCCTCCACCCGCCCGCGCGCATCCGGGTGAACACCCACGCGAGCAGCGGTCCGCCGAGCACGATGCAGACGGTGTTGATGTTCTGGATCCACTGCGGCTGAATCTCGACGCTGCCGATCATCAGGTTGACGTTGTGGACCGCGAACAGCATCAGGCCGTTCGGTGCCATTTGGTAGAGCGACCAGAACATCAGCGAACCGATGGTCAGAATCAGGTAAGCCGTCATGTTCCTCCGCTCGCGTCGATCGCGGTGGCGGACCGTGAGGTAGATCAGCGCGAGCGCGAGCGCGGCGCAGATCGCCTTGAGTATCGTCTCGGTGCCGCCGGGCCGCTGGAGCATGAACCAGACGACCGGTACGAGACCGATGAGAATGGCGAGGCCGGCGAGCTGGCGCAGCTGGAACTGCTTTCGCGTCGCGTCGAGCAGCGTTGTGTTGCGGTCGGTCAGCGTCTTCCAGTTGAACAGGGCGAGGACGATAGCGCCGAAGTTGCCGAGCGTCGCGAAGATGAAAAGACTCGAGTAACTCTGGGTCGCTTGGAAATAGCCGGCGGCGCTGAACCCGACGAAGAACCCGACATTCATGCCGGCGTAGTTCCAGAGGAATGCTCCCTCGCGACGCGGGTCCTCCGATGTGAAGCGCTGCGTCAGCATCATGTTGATGCAGGTGACGTTCAGGCCGCTGCCAGTGAGGAAGAGAGCGAGACCGATGTAGAACAGCGCGAGCGTGCCGGTGGCAATGCATCCGCAACCGAAGACCTGCAGCGCCATGCCACCGACGAAGAGATTCCGGTTCGAGAGGAAGCGGCCACCCAGGTAACCGCCGAAAAGGTGCAAGCCATAGTTGAAAGCGCCGAACACGCCCATCAACGTAGTAGCCACTTTTACCGGGAGCTGCAAATGCTTCGTCGCGTAGAGGACCAGCGTCGAGTAAAGAACGGCGAAGCCGAGCGTCGAGAAGATCTGAATGAAGAACAGCGCGGTCGTTCCCTCCGGAGCCGCGGAGAAAAGGCGTTTGAAAGAGTTCACCGGGCGCTCATTTGGGCTGCAACCCCGGGCGATGTCAAGCCCGCCCATGATGCCGGAAGCGAATGGAGCCCGCCTCAGGCGGGGAAGCGGTGCGACATGGACGGGAAGCCAGATGGCGCGTGAGGGGTTCGAACGAGTCAAACGGTTCGGCGGAACTGACACCATTCGCCGCGTTGAGCTCGAAGGCGTCGGTACATGACTCTGCCTCCAAACCGTTACGAGCTGATCATTTACTGGAGCAAGGACGACGAGGGCTTCATTGTCGAAGTGCCGGAACTCCCCGGCTGCCATCTGATTTAGCGCTTTCGTCGCCGCGTCTCGAATTATTTCGAGGCTGCATCTACCGCGCAGCGGGGCAGTTGAATGTTCGATCGTCGATTTCGCAGACCTGTAACACGACTGTCATCTGATTGTTGCTTGAGGGATCGAATCAAGTCGCAAGAGTTTCGCTCCAAAACACGGTCCAATTACATGAATACAATACGTCTCATTTCCTGGTTTACTGCCGCGCTCGCTTTGGCTCCATCGCTCAGTCAAGCGCAACCTACGCTGATCGCGGTAGGCTCGCTTACCGAGTCGCGAGCTGGCGCGAATGCGGACCTTTCTGGCCTCACTTACGCTCTCGAGAACCAAGCTCCCGCGAACCTGCTGGGCGGCTTGGGTTCGGCCATCACGTACGACTCGGGCAGAAAGTTCCTGCTACTGCCGGATCGCGGTCCGAATGCCGTCACCTTCGACGCGCTAATCGATAACACGGTTAGCTATGTCAATCGGTTTCATACCGTGCAGGTGGATCTGGATGCGAATCCCGCTGGGCCACTGCCGTTCACATTGACTGCGCGACTCCAAGACACGACGCTGCTGTGGAGCGATACTCCGCTCGTGTACGGCACCGGCGCGGGATTGGGGGTAGGTTCCGGCGTTCCCCCGATCAATGATGCACATCATCATTTCTTCAGTGGCCGCTCGGACAACTTCGATCCCGCCGGGAACTCCGGCAATCCGAATAATGCCCGCTTCGATACCGAAGGCATCCGCGTTTCGGCCGACGGGCAGAGCGTATTCATTTCTGACGAATACGGTCCCTACGTTTACCAGTTCGATCGGTCATCCGGAGCCAGGCTCCGCTCCTACGCGCTGTCGGAAAAGTTTTACGTGAGCAACCTGCATCCGGTCGGCGCCGATGAAATCAGCGGCAATACCATGGGCCGGGCAGCGAACAAGGGTATGGAAGGTCTGGCGATCACCCCGGATGGCAACACGCTGGTTGGGATTATGCAAGCCGCGCTGATCCAGGACGCTGCCCAGGGCGGTGCCGCTGCGAATCTTCTGCGCATCGTCGCCATCGACGTCGCCAGCGGAGCCACTCACGAGTACGCTTACCTGCTCACCACCGGATCGGGCGTCAGCGAAATTTTGGCTATCAACAATCACGAATTCCTGCTGGATGAACGCGACGGCAGAGGGCGCGGGGGCGCCAGCGACGGGTCGAGCAACGACGCCCGCGTAAAACAGCTCTTCAAGATCGACCTGGAAGGCGCACACGATGTCTCCGACGAAGACGGCCTCACCGCAGCCACGCACGCCGTCACAAAAACCTTGTTCCTGAACCTCGTCACGGAGCTTACCGATAACGGCATCGCCGCCAATCGCATCCCTGCAAAGATCGAGGGAATTGCGTTCGGTCCAGACGTCCGGGTCAATAACCGCACTCGGCTTCACACATTGTGGATTTCAAACGACAACGATTACCTGTTGCGCATTGCCGAAATCATCGTCGCGTCGTTGAGTCATTAGCCACACGAGCCCGATAAGCGCTATATCTTGTGTCGAAAATACTTGAATTGCCCTACATCTTGCGCAACTCTCTCAAACCAGATGGACCGGCCTATCGACCTTACCGGCCGTACGTTTGGAAAATGGGTAGTTCTGCCTCGCTACGATTCTGAATCGAACCATCGGCATGGTGAATGGTTGGTTCAGTGCGAGTGCGGAAGGCTTAGGGTCGTCGCCGGAAAGGACCTCTTAGACGGGCGGTCCTCATCTTGTGGCTGCGCATCGCCTCGCAAAAACAGTGATAACGGGAAGACCTCAGTGCGCAGTGTGGCGCTGCGAACGCGATTGCACCGTGTTATGAACGAGCTTCGACCAGAGGGAACAGGACCTGAAAAATCTGAAGGTGCGCGGGATGCTGATTTGTTTGATGAGGAGACACAATCGGATCGGCGGATGATTGTTTAATCAGACAAAATACTATCGTCGCCCTGACGCGCGAATTCCTGGCAACGTCTCTGCGCGTGGGCGGGTTGCATGGTCCGCAACCATGATCCGCACCACAAACGGAAGCATTTCGACGCCGGGCTGGAAATTCGCTCTCGACATCACGTGCATTCTGCTTGCGCTGCCATTTTGGTTGCCGCTGATGATTTTGCTTATGCTGGTGACGCGAATCGCTTCGCCTGGTCCGATCTTCTATCGCCAGGAGCGCGTCGGTCTTGGAGGACGGCATTTCTCAATCTGGAAGTTCAGAACGATGCAGGCGAGTGCGGAGACACAAACCCACGAACATTACTTCCGTGAATTAATGGCGGGTGATCGTCCGATGACGAAGCTGGATGCATATGGCGATCCACGCCTCGCCCCTTTCGGCCGATTTCTGCGTGCGAGCGGCCTGGATGAGTTACCGCAAATCTTCAACGTGATTTGCGGTGAAATGAGCTTGGTTGGTCCACGGCCCTGCACGCCACATGAATTTGCTCATTACGCGCCGTGGCAACGGGAACGTGTAAACGGTCTGCCGGGGCTGACCGGACACTGGCAGGTAAACGGCAAGAATAAAACGACGTTCAACGAGATGATCATGATGGATCTCTCCTATCTCGAGAACATGTCGATTTTGCTCGATCTGAAAATTGTGCTCAAGACCGGCGCGGTTATCGTCAAGCAACTCTTGGAATCCCAGCAGGCTGCTAAGAACGCGCTTGAAAAGAAATGGATCGCGATCGACACGCGCGTGAACGAATGACGAGCTGAAGCAACATTTGCGCTTCAAGCTTTTACGATTCGCGGCGCGCAGCCAATTGCCAGGCCGGCTCGGACCTAGTGCGGCGTCATCGTCGCCCAGGGCCCGACACCGAGTGCAGTCTGGACGATTTCCACTGCCAGAGAGCAAAGGATGAGTCCCATTACACGGACGAGGACGGACGCGCCCTGGCGACCGATCACCCGCAGAATCGCATCCGAAAAAAGCAGCAATAGGTAAGTGATGAAGAGTACCACCACAAGGACAACGCCGGTTTCGAGCCGCTGCGGTACCGTATAGACATCGTTATCAGTTAAGACGATCACTGCCATCATCGCGCCCGGTCCGGCTATGGAAGGCACAGCCAGCGGGAACACCGCAAGGTCGCGTCCCTCCTCCGGCAATCTTTCCGTCTTCGCATCCATTTTCCCGAAAAGCATCTGCACACCGAACAGGAACAGAATGATGCCGCCGGCTACTTTGAGCGAATGCATGTGAATGCCGATTGCGTCGAGAATGACCTGGCCAACGGTCCCGGCGGCCAGGAGGATGATAGTGGCATAAAAAACAGCTTTCAGCGCGGTGCGATGCCGCTCTGACCGTGTGAGCGCAGCAGTCAACCCGGCGAAAAGCGCCACGTTCCCGATTGGATCGATCGTCGTCCAAAGGGTCGCAAAATCCTTGCTGATTTTAATTAACAGAGGCGACATGCGAATGGAGCTGAGGGGTTCAGCGACATAGAAGGTAAAGTGACGAGGGTAGGAGCGAGCGAGCGTGGGCAGCGAGCGAGTTTCAAATCTTTGCTGATCTTGATCAGGAGCGGAGACATGTGTCGGAGCGTGTGTTTTATCCGGATACGGATGACGTATCAAGCACGAGCAAAGTTGTTGCGCTCAGCATCGCTCGCAATCGAACGCGTGAATTGATTCTTTCCGATTCAATAATTCAATTCGCGCCGGACGAATGGAGCCAAAGGGATGCGAGCGACATAGATGGGTCAAGCCGAGAGGCCGAGAGGAGCGGGAGCGAATAAGTCAATCCGCCGTGACGGATGATTCAACAGCCTGCCCTGAGCGCCAGTCGAATGGGATTCACGCGGCAAAAGCCATTGGATCGATCGTCGTCTGTTAGGTGTGAGATTGAGCGTAAGAACGCACCAGGTTCCGGATCATGCGTCTACTGCTGTAGCGGCAGGCGTGTCGCCTGCAATTCTGTAGCGGCGGTCTGCGACCGCTGAAATCCTTTCGCAATCGAGACCGCATTGTTACAATTCCCCGCATGCCAGAAATTCTTCGCGTCCGCGGCTTTCGATTTTTCTTTTTCAGTCGCGAAGGTAATGAGCCACGGCATGTTCACGTGGAACAAGCAGAGCGCTACGCAAAATTCTGGCTCGATCCGGTTGAGTTAGCCGAAACGCGCGGATTTCGCGGGTCAGAACTCCGCGAACTGCACTCGATTATTGCGGAACACCGTGAAAAGTTTATCATTGCCTGGGATGAGCACTTCAGCCAGTAAACCGGTTGCAGACGCTGTCGATGTTGCGTGCACCGATGACGAATTGATCGTCACTCTCGTGGACGGTCGTCGCGTATCGGCGCCGCTCGCATGGTTCCCACGCCTTCTTCGCGCCACGCCTAAGCAACGCGCCAACTGGCGGCTCATCGGCCGTGGCGTCGGAATCCATTGGGAAGATGTTGACGAAGATATCTCTGTTCGCACTCTTCTCGCTTGGTAAAAATAATCGCTTTAACGATTCAACGCTTCAACAAGTCACGCGGCGGAGCCCGACTGTGAGGAGTTCGTCCGCCGTCTCGGCTACCGAGCTAAAGTCATCGTCTCAACTGAATGACCACAAACGCAGAGTCGGTTCAACAATGGAAGAAATATCGAGAAGATCTGAATGGAGCGACTGGGGCGAGCGACATGGCCGGTAAAGCCGCGAAGGTAGCGGTCGAGCGCTGCGGGAAGCAGCCGAGATACAATGAAGAACAGCGCGGCCGTTCCCTCCGGAGCCGCAGAGAAAAGGCGTTTCAGAGATTTGACGAGCTTCGTCGCCCCGCGAATCTCGCCGCGCGGGTGACCTTTAATGTCATCTACCCGGCCGCTCCCGCTCGAATTCGTGTTCACCGGGCGCTCATTTCGGCTGCAACCCGGGGCGATGTCAAGCCCGCCCATGATGCCAGGAGCGAATGGAGCCAGCGGGAATGGAGCCGCTGGGAAGAGAGCGACATAGACGGGCAGACCCGAGAGGGTGAGGCTTCGGGGATGAAGCCGAATCAACCAGTGCGACATGGACAAGCGAAGCGCGGCTGAAAGCCGAGAAGTGGGAACGTCGAGTCAAAAGGCGTCGCGTTAGTTCGTCAGCGGAGACTTGTCAAGATTTGTTGCCTGACCCCCAATTCTCCGTACACCGCATTTCGATCAACGGCCAACATTCTGAATAGCATCTTAAGCCTCGGCGTGATAAAGATCGACATGCCGAAAAGTTCAGCGGCGGGAAAAAAGTCACCACCGCGGCACCCCAGAAGAAAGAGAACTGTCGTTAAGGAAGACGAGCAGCTTTATCTCGTAAACAAATTGGGGAATGGAAGGACTGATCAAGTATTATTGCCATACAATCCCCTGCCAAAAACGTTTTTCAGTTCAAGAATCCCGGACCCATTACCACAAAGTTTCACATACCGAGGCTCGTGTGAGAACTTCCTGTGGCACGCAAAACGTCAACAGCAGAAATTCGACCTTATCTTTACAAGCCCTCCTTACAATCTCGGCAAGCCGTACACCAATTACTCAGATGATCGAGATATAGACGAGTACCTCGAGTGGCAAGAAGGGATCATTGCCGATTGCATCGAGTGCCTTGAAGAAAAAGGATCTTTGTGTTGGCAGGTCGGGAATTATGTCAGCAACGGACTGGTCGTTAGCTATTCTCGCAACTTGCAATAGAGCAGTGCGCAATTCTAATCCGAAGGTTGTTGGTCAGATGTTTGTTTCTCGGTGAGCCGCTTGTGCCACTCAAATACGTTGGCGTAATCCAGAAAACTGCACAGGTCGTTTAAGCCGCTGGTTTTGAACGTCGGTCGATTAATTTGGCTGGTGAAACGAGCCCGCCTTGAGTCGTTGGCGACAATTGTGAATCGAGGCTGAAGTGCGGGCATCAGTAAACGCACGTCGTTGAACCGCAGCAAACCAGAGTAAATCGGAGTCGAGTGCTCGATCTCGAACAATGCAGTGAGTTCATTGGACCCTCGCCGAAACCAAATGACATCGATTTCTGACGCGACCTGAGCAATTTCCTCAGATGCAAAAGATCGGTCCGCGAATTCGAACGAGCGTACGACGCCAGGATCCATCCGTGAGCGATCGCCCCGCGGCAGCCAAACTGCGTGACCTTTCACGGCGCCTATTGAACCAAGCAGCGTCTGCACTTGTGAATGAGTCAGTTCTTGATTCCAACGTTCTGATTCGCTGGATGAAATACTGTTTGTCTCATTCCAGCCAAAGTAGCTTTCGACATTAAATCGACCGGCTTTTGCAATGTACAGTTCGGTGCCGGTGTCGGAGGGATAGACCTGTACTTTATATTGACCATCGCTGGCTGGGGTTAGCCCTGCGAAAATTTCTTCGAAATCTCGATATGGCACGAGCAACGGCTCGTTTTGCGTATCCCACAAGAAGCAGATCAACGACTGATGCCCTTCCAGCTGTCGGAGGTCTGTCTGTCTTAACCCGTAAAACGTCCGGCGATCAGGATGAATCTTTGAGTACCGAATATAAATGCGTGCGTGATCGCCAATCTCGTAAAGAGACTGACTCCCGGTCAGTTTGCGGACAGAGATAAACCGCTCATGGAGCGCTGCGAGCAACCTCTCCTTGACGTCATGCGGCATGCAAACCGTTTATCGTTTCGGTGGATCTGTTGCAAGTCGTGTCGCTGCGCCAGTTGCATCGCAGTCGTGAAATGTGCGCGTACGATGACAATTGTGCGGAACTTTGGCAAAACGGGAGTTGCGGTGACGCGCATCTCCGCCCAGTCCGTATCGGCTTAATAAAAGAACACAACGAGCCTAATGGGATTCAACCATTCTTTACACTAGGCTTGGGGATCCGAACGATCGCGGCTCTAATTCCATCATGTATCGACCTACTGGTAATTTGATCCATTTACGAGACCACGTTCACGGTATCCCGATCCCACTAACGGATGCACAAGCGCGCATTTATCGGCTGTGCGCCAAAGAAGTCTATCGTGATGCCGAAAAGGCTCTTCGCAGCAAAGACAAGAACGTATTAAGAAGCTTTGGTCGCAGCTACTTGATTCTCCTTCAATTGGTTTCGAACCCGTCACTCTTGGCTGCGCATCAGGGCCGTTTGGACGACGAATATCTCATCGAATGCCTTCAGTCAGACAGTCCGATAATAACCTACATTTGCTATCGAGCCCGTCAGCTTGCCGCAGAAGGACACAAAATTCTCATCTGGAGTGGATTTGTTCAGAACGTCGAACTTATCGCAGCACGCCTTGCTGATTTGGGTGCCGATTACATTCATGGCGGTGTTGAAACAGGCAGTGAGGAAGAAGACAATACGCGGGAAAATAAGGTCGCACGATTTCACAACGATCCGCGCGCAATGGTTCTCGTTGCCAATCCAGCCGCTTGCTCGGAAGGAATCTCCTTACGCACAGTTTGCCACCATGCGCTTTATTTAGATCGTAATTATAACGCGGCGCAGTTTCTTCAATCGGCTGACAGGATACATCGCCTCGGATTAGATGCGGATCAGACGACGTTTATCGAATTCGCGTTCAGCCCCGGCACGATCGATGAGTCTGTGAACAGACGATTAGCTTTTAAAATCGGCCAGATGGAACAGGCACTCCGTGATCCATCGATTGGTCTTCCAACTCACTGGCTCGACGATCTCGAGGAATTACCCGATGCCGAGGACATCAAAGACCTATTGGAGACACTCCGCGGAAACGAATTATGATTCGGTCTGTTGGAACTCTCTATGCAATTCAAGATCTGTTCGATCATCTTGAACAGCATTTGATTGCTAAGGATGAATTTCTCGCTGGTTTCTCAAAGTACGGTACGTCGACTGCACTCGATGTGTACGACACCGCGTCTGAGCTGAGTTGGATATGTACGGCTGACAGCGGACAACTCGTTCCGACTCTAATTGGCAAAGGAGCAAATCAAGGAATTAATCGTCCCTCCAAACTTCGGTGCCAGCTTGCGAAAATCATTGAAGCGAATCACCCCACATGGGCAGCTTTGCTGCCGAAAGGTCGAAAAGAAGCTGTAGCTGGATTCCCTGAAGAGATTAGGCAGTGTTTCGATGAAGCTCTCTTGCTTGGGGAAATTAGTGAGGACGTTGTTTTGTGGTGGGCTCAATCATCAAGCGTCATGCGCGCAATTGCACAGCGCATGCGTGTTGCTACTGGCGTGCGCGGCGAAAGAAAAAGCCTGTTCTACGAGTATCAACGCACGGGACATACGCCACGTTGGCAAGGTTTTGAAACGAGCTATGCAGGTTACGACATTTTGTCTGTACGCAATACCCAGGATGAAGAAGCCCTCAAAATCGAAGTAAAAGCGTCGGACAGAAATTTCCGCTATGCAGAAATCCATCTTACTGAACACGAGTGGATCACTGCTAGTAAATCGGTCGGAAGCTACTTATTTCATATATGGCTATTTGATGAAGCGCAGCCCCGGTTGTTTATGGTCGACAGCAGTACAATCATTGCACACGTTCCAACTAATCAGGGTCGAGGGCGTTGGCGCGACACTGCAATCCCACTTGGCGCCATTACGCACCCGTCACAGGCGGTACTCGTTCCGGATTGATCGCGAGTCCGGGCTTCTCACGGGCCACTCTTGAAATCCATCGCCGCAAGAAAGAATTTGCGATTCCAGATCAGCGATCATTTATGCATACTGTCGTTGAATTGTATTTCGGCATCTCCCGCTGCGCTCAACCGCTACCTCGCGGCTGTACCGGCCATGTCGCTCATCCCTTTCGCTCCATTGCTGGAAGCCTCCTTCGCACGAGGCTTCCTCCTACGCTCGAGGCTTCGGCGTGACAACAAGACGGCGTGCCAAGGAACGATTGGATCAGACAGAGACAAGTGGTGACTGATGAATTCCGAAGTCAGCTGTTGGTGTCGT
>WNFY01001649.1_pt1 | contig 21230 bp, 14 predicted proteins | sample 5400091 | NCBI WGS metagenome assembly WNFY01 (sample SAMN13153364, study PRJNA577476) | soil metagenome | isolation source: 60 cm soil or saprolite under grassland replicate 1 | place: USA:California | collected 2016-06-15
GCACCATGAAGCGGTTTATATACTCCTCCCGCAAGGCGTATATGAAGGGTCCTCCTTCATCTCTTATACAGCATTAAAAAGAACTTACATCCTTCTCATTCGTGACACACTCCAGCCCTGCTATTGCAAATACTTTTGTGGCGGTTCATTGTTCTTCGTCACCTAACTTTTTTGTCTTGTTATTCACTTGGTACAGAGTGATGCTCATGAACAATTGTCCAATTGTTATTGATTTTCTGCAAACCAATCGTCAATCTAAAATCTAATTCTACAAAATCTTCACTATTACTTTTGTATATGCATTTCATTGTAGCAAAACAAAAAGCTACGTTTTCATCTGCTATTACGTGCAATTCTTGAATGTCGAACACGCCCAATTTTGTAAATGCAAAGAACGTGTCCCAGGTTTTACGATATGCGTCCATGCCAACAGATATAAAAGGTTTAGGTACATCAAACATTACAATATTGTTAGAATGATGTGCAAGTATTTTTTCTATGTCTTTATTGCGAACTGCCTGCGCCCAGTTTTCTACAAGTTCTCGAACTTGGTCTTCGTTTGTATTATTTGTTGATGAGTTATCTGGCATATTTAAATTTTTGATTCTGCAAACTTAATTCGTATGTATAAAAGCTATGTGTGTAGAAACGACAAATAAAGAAGCATTTGCGTCAGGGAGCTATTTAATATGGGTGTCAATAATAGGGCGTGATGTCGCTTTACAATAACCGCCAACGTTTCCGGGTTTGGCGAAGTGCGGGTATTAGCATTCCGTCATGTCGGAACTGTTGCTGACTATTGTTTTAAAAGTTCAAGATAAAATTTTTTGCTCAGTAGAAAATGTGAGCCTGAACTAAAGCTGGTTCTGTGTAATGCCAAGCCCGCATTTTGCCAAACCTTTTGTTGAACCGAACCCGGCAAGCCGGGAAACTTTTGTACCTTGCTTACTGTCGGCAATCCTTTTTAAAATAAACTTTATTTGATTTTCAATTAGTTAAAGCAAAAAGGCTCTACTTTGCACCATACAGTTCCACTGGGTGCCGTCAACAAGGAGTAGAACGAAAAGCCCCGATATAGTAAAAGTATCGGGGCTTTGATTTATGGGGCTTTTCGTCTACTCCACTTAATGTTGTACACAGTGCCTCTTAATTTATCAATAAAAACCTGCACTTGTCAAGGATGATTTTTCTATTTTCTTTCAACGATTTGTCTGGACAGGCTTTTTGCAAAAAACTTACTATGTCGAGTAATGTTTTCATTCTTTCGCCTTCGGCACAATCCCATGTACACCCTGTAATTTGTCCTTGTCCATATACGAATGTCACAAATTGGAATTCCGTTCCGTCTGCACCACATTGATTTGTCTTTTTTGTGTAACTGGTTTTAGAAATTAATTTTTCAAACACTAATTTCATTGTGTCAGTAAAAGGAGTGTCTACTATTATTTCTTTATCAACAATATTAATTTTTGCTGTGTCAGGGGCATTCCAGATTTGTCGTGACGGCTGTCTAAAAATCAAAGCTAATTTGTCGTTTCGCTTTTCAATAGTCAGTAAATACTCTTTTTGAAATGAAGGGAAAACAATAACTCTATTGCAAAATATTTATTCAAATTTTGAAATAAAACTTTCCTACACTTTGATTGATATTCGTCGGAATAGTTCCACGATGAAAAGTAACTCGTAATTGGTTCGAGATGGTCAGTCTGACTTTTGGCTTTTGTCACACAAAGCAGTGTCAGCAAGGACATACTTTCGACTTATATAAGATTTAAAATAAAAATTAAGCTTCCTAAAAAATGATTGTATGAGGGAATATATTTTATAGTTGAAATTCTTCGTCATAATTACCGATTTGTTGTTCTAGTTGTTCAGCTTTAAGTTAAATGTCTTTATGAGTCAAAAGAACTCCACATTCTTGTAAACATAAATTTTATTTCAAAAGAAATTTGGTGATGTTAAAGAATGTTGGTATGTTTGAACATGCAAGTTATGCAAATAGCAATTGATCATAAAAACAAACTTCCTCTTCATGTTCAGGTAGAAGAACTTTTGCGTAAGCTGATCGAATCTCCTCCGTTTAAAAATGGAGCATTTCTTCCAAAAGAAGTTGAATTAGCTAACAGGTTAGGCGTTTCAAGAAACACAATAAGACAAGCCACTAATAAACTGGAGCATGAAGGATTATTAGTTAGAAAAAAAGGAGTAGGCACAAAAGCAGCCGCTAAAAAATCGCTTTCAACTGGCCTTGACCACTGGTATAGTTTTACCCGGGAAATGCGCGAACTCGGAATAAATGTTGAAAATCTTACATTAAAAACAGAATATGTGCCGGCCAACGAAAAAATTGCAACATTTTTTAACATACCAAAAAATAAAAAAGTATTAAAACTTTCCAAACTGAAGGGAACAAATGGAGAGCCAATTGTATATTTTGAAAGTTTTTTTCATCCAAGAATTGGCATTAATGAAAACGACGATTTTTCTATTCCTCTCTATGGAATGCTGGAAGAAAAATATGGCGTGCTTGTGGTAAGATCGAAAGAATATATTACTGCCGTCCTTGCAAATGAAATGGGCAGAAGGCTAAAAATTAATTCAAATGACCCCATTCTTATAAGAGAAAGATTTGTGTACGACCCTGGCGACAGGCCTATAGAATATAATCTCGGCTATTACCGTTCTGACAGATTTACTTATTCACTGGACATTAAAAAATCATAATTTTTTTTAAAGAAAAAGAATATGTTCAAACATTCCAACAATATTATAACACTTGGCGTTGATATAGGAGGCTCACATGTTTCTGCTGCTTTAGTAGATGGTACAGGCAAAATATTAGAGAACACTTTAAACAAACAAAAAATAGATACTTCAAAAAAAAGCAACCAGATTATTAAGGAATGGGCACAAACATTAGAAAATACTTTATCGAAAAAAACATCATATAATTTAAGAGGCATTGGCATTGCTATGCCGGGCCCTTTTGATTATGTGAATGGAATATGCCTGATGAGCGGCGTAAATAAATACCATAATTTATATGGAATAAATATAAAAGAGGCTTTAAAAAACCAGTTAAACCTGGAGGGCGATGTACCCATTTTTTTTGAAAACGATGCAGCCTGTTTTGGTTTGGGAGAAAGTTATTTAGAAGCAGCAGAATATAAAAAGGTTATCGCAATAACGCTGGGAACAGGTTTTGGCGCAACATTTATTGAAAATAATACTTTACTAAAAGAAGGAAAAGGTGTTCCGGAAAATGGGTATCTATACAATGTTCCTTTTAAAAATGGAATAGCGGAAGATTATATTTCTTCCATCTGGATAAGAAATGAATATCATCAATTAACCGGCGAAAATGAAAATTTAACGGTAAAGGAAATTGCAGAAAAAGCTCTAACAACCGAAGATAAAAAAGCAATTCAGGTGTTTGAAATTTTTGGTGAAAACTTAGCAATCTGTCTTTTGCCGTGGATCAAATTATTCACCGCCGAATGTATTGTTATTGGCGGAAGCATTGCAAAATCATCTTTTTTGTTTTTACCTATGCTCACAAAAACATTGGAAGAATCAAAAATTAATATTCCTATAAAAATATCAAAGCAAATGGAATTAGCTGCAATTACCGGCGCAGCAAAGCTGGTAAACACAAGTGAAATAAAAGAAGATAAAAAAGTTTCAGATAATTCTGCGTGGCGAAAAACAACGCAACCATTAATGCCTCAAAGCACTCATAATATTAAACCGGAATCAGGAAAATATAATATCTATCCTTTTTTCGAATTGCCTTTAGGAGAAATTTTTCCGGGATACAATTCTTTGGCTCAATGGATCATCACTAACAAAGTAGTGATAATTGACGGATACATCGGCAACGACTGGAAAGCAATTCAGCAACATTTGTCTTTCGCTTTTAAACAATCTTCTGTAAATGTTTTGTGGTATGAAACCTCAGCATTTTTGCTTTCTGAAAAAAATATTGATGAATTGACGAAACCTTTTTTAGGAACGGAAGGCTCGGTTTGGGGCAAGAAAACAACACTCTCGCTGGCAGATTTTTATCAAAAAGATAAGCTTGAAAATTTGCAGCCCGATGTAGAGTTTGATGTAAATATTTTAATAGGCACTGGCGCAGCGCTTGCAAACTGGAACGCTCCGGTTGTATATGTTGATATTCCTAAAAATGAGATACAGTACCGCATGCGGGCAAACAACATTTTCAATTTGGGTAAAACAGCACCTGAAGATTTTACAGAAATGTATAAGCGCTTTTATTTTGTTGATTGGCCTGTAATGAACAAGCACAGGGAAAAAATAAAAAACCGGATTGAAGTAATTGCCGATGGTCAGTGGAAAGATAATATTAGCTGGGCATTCGGCACTGCAATGGAAGAAGGATTTCGAGCAATAACGCATAGTATAATGCGAGTTCGCCCCTGGTTTGAAGCCGGTGCATGGGGCGGTCAGTGGATGAAAGAACATATTCCTTATCTGAATAAAAATGAAATTAATTATGCATGGTCGTTTGAATTAATTGTTCCTGAAAACGGATTGGTGTTTGAAAAAAATGGCAATTTATTGGAAGTGGCTTTTGACTGGTTAATGGGGTACGATTCTAAAGCAATACTTGGAAAAGATGCAGCAAAATTTGGAACAGAATTTCCTATCCGGTTCGATTTTCTCGATACATTCGATGGTGGTAATCTTTCCATTCAATGTCATCCCCGCCTTCAATACATACAACAGGAATTTGGAGAAAATATTACGCAGGATGAAACCTACTACATATTGGATTGTAAGGATAACGCAAGTGTGTACCTTGGTTTTCAGGAAAATATTGATGCAGGTAATTTTAGAAAAGAATTAGAAAAAAGTGTTGCAGAAAATACTGCGATTGAAATTGAAAACTATGTGCAGGTACATCCGGCGCATAAACATGATTTATTTTTAATTCCAAACAGCACCATACATGGTTCCGGCATAAATAATATGGTGCTTGAAATAAGCGCTACACCTTACATTTTTACTTTTAAAATGTACGATTGGGTGCGCCTTGATTTGAACGGAGAACCGAGACCCATCAATATTGAACATGCTTTTAAAAATCTCGATTTTAATCGTAAAGGCGAAAAGGTAAAGCAAGAATTAATATCTCGTCCTGTCATTCTTGAAAGAACAGATCACTATCAATTAGTGCATTTGCCCACACACGCCGAACATTTTTATGATGTGCACCGCATAGAATTTTTGCATGAAATAAAAGTTTCAACAAGCAACCAGTGCCATATACTTATGTTAGTGGAAGGCGAATCTATTGTGGTAACAACGGATAACGGATATAGCCAGGAATTTAATTACGCTGAAACATTTATTATACCTGCTGCTGCAGGCGGTTATCATATTTTGAATAAAGGAAAAGAAATGGCAAAAGTTGTAAAAGCATTTATTAAATAATTTTTATAAAAATTGATCATGCATCAAAAATTAAACGGTGTACATAAGCGTTATCTTTTTTTTGTTTGCTTTATTGCAGCATTAGGGGGTTTTTTATTTGGGTTTGATACAGCCGTTATCTCAGGTACTTTATTTTTTATTGTCAAACAGTTTCATTTTAGCTCGCTGATGGAAGGCTGGTTTGTTAGCTCCGCTTTGTTAGGATGCATTATTGGTGTGGCTGCTACAGGTAAATTAACCGATTTGTATGGAAGAAAAAAAATGATGCTTTTAGCCGCAGCATTGTTTTTTATGTCTGCAATAGGTTGCATGCTGGCAACAAATGCTTTTTTTCTGATTGCCTGCCGTTTAATGGGCGGACTTGGAATTGGAATAGCATCCATGATTTGCCCTTTGTATATTTCAGAATTTTCTCCTCCTTCTTTTCGCGGAAGAATGGTAGCATTGTATCAGTTAGCGATTACAATTGGTATTGTGGCTGCTTATTTTTCCAATGCTTTTTTATTGAACCTTTCAACGCAGTATACGTTTAGCGGATGGTTTCATTTAATTTTTGTTAGCGATGTATGGCGCGCAATGATAGGTATGGGACTTATTCCAAGTTTCATTTTTCTCATTTGTCTTTTCGCAGTCCCCGAATCTCCGCGCTGGCTGTTATTAAAAGGTCATTATAAAAAAGCATTGTTTTATTTGCAAAAAGTAAATACCAAAGCTGTCGCTGAAAAAGAAGTGCAGGAAATTGAAGAAAGTTTGCAAGAAGAAAACAATAAGAAGAGCAGCATAAGAGAATTGTTTTCTCCTGTTTACCGTACAGCATTAATTATTGGGTTGGCACTTCCATTTTTCTCGCAAGTATCGGGCATCAATGCCATCATTTATTATGGACCAAGCATTTTGGATAGAGCAGGTTTTTCAATAGGTCATGCCTTAAGCGGGCAGGTTACTATCGGCATTATAAATGTATTGTTCACTTTTGTTGCTGTTACAACTGTAGATAAATGGGGAAGAAAACCGCTGTTATTTTTAGGTATTACCGGCGCAGTCACTGCATTAGTAGTTATTGGTATTTTGTTTAAAACAGGCAGCACCGAAGGGCCGTGGATATTGATTTTTATTTTATCATTTATAGCATGTTTTGCTTTTTCTTTCGGACCTGTTTGCTGGATTATTCTTGGTGAAATTTTTCCCACTGCGGTAAGAGGCCAGGCAATGTCTCTGGCAACACTTTCTCTCTGGATAGCCAATTTTTTTGTTGGTCAAATGACACCTGTTATGTTGAAAAGCGATGCATGGGGACCTGCTGCAACTTTCTGGACCTTTGCTGTTTTATGTGTGCCGGCATTATGGATGACGTGGAAACTGATACCGGAAACAAAAGGTAAAACATTGGAAGAAATAGAACATGTTTGGAAAACAAAAAAAGCAAGGGTTATTTATGAAGTATGAAATAAACCTTGAAGGTTTTATTAAACCTTCAAGGTTTTAGCAGAAATTAATTAATTGGTTTGAATTTTTTTAATATGAAACGATACAGCATTTTTTTTATTTGTTTTTTTATCGCAGGCAATATGTTCGCACAAACCAACATATCGCCTGTTAAGGAAGTGAACCCTTTTATTGGTTCGGTTAATTGCCGATGGTTCTTTTTTACTCCAGCATCTTTACCGTTTGGTATGGCAAAGTTAGGTCCGCACACAAATGCACATTATAGCAATGAGCAGGGCTGGGAACCGGTAGGTTACGATTACCGCGATACTTCCATTGAAGGCTTTGGTCAGTTTCATGAATTTCAAATTGGTGGTATTGTGCTAATGCCGATTACAGGCAATTTAGTTACCATACCCGGCGATACAGGCAGATTATTTACGAAAGGCTATCGTTCATCGTTCGATAAATCAACCGAAAAAGCGATGCCCGGTTATTACAGTGTATTCTTAAAAAAATACGGCATAAAAGCAGAACTCACCGCAACAAAAAGAGTAGGGGTACACCGCTATACTTTTCCTGCAAATAAACCTTCTTACATTATTATTGATGTTGGCAACAGGCAGGGGGAAAGCGGTCCTGTTTTAGAGGCAGGCGCAAAAAAAATAAATGATGCTGAAATTGAAGGCTACATAATTACTCAACCGGTTTATGTAAAAAATTGGGATAGCAGCAATGTGGTAAAAATGTTTTTCGTTGCACAATTTAACAAGCCAATAAAAGATGTTGGTTCATTTATCAGAGACAGCATCCTTCCTCATCAAACACAAATAAATGGTGTGGGTTGCGGCATGTATGTATCATTTGAAAATGCTGCAAACAAACCTGTGGAAGTAAAAGTGGGGCTTTCTTACATAAACACCGCCAATGCAAAGCTGAACTTAGAAAAAGAAACTGCTAATTTAAATTTTGATGATTGCAAAAATGCTGCTATCAAAACATGGAATGATGAACTCTCAAAAATTACAATTAAGGGCGGAACAAAGGACGACCGCGAAAAATTTTACACCGGTTTATTTCATGCACTTTCTGGACGTGGTATCTCAAGCGATATAAACGGGCAGTATGTAAAAATTGGTGGCGGTGTTGGGCAAATTCCCTTAGATAAAAATGGATTGCCATCGTACAATCATTTTAATACCGATGCTACCTGGGGCAGCTTTTGGAACCTGCTGCAATTGTGGGGTTTGGCTTATCCCGAAGTATTAAGTGATTTTATAAAAAGTCATTTAGATTTTTATCGCGATAATGGTTGGTTGCCGGATGGTGTAGCCGCAGGCGCTTATTCGCCCGGAATGCCCAGCAACTTTTTAGGATTATTTATTGCAAGCGCGTACAATCGCGGCATCAGGGATTTTGATGTTGAAACTGCTTACGAGGCGGCTTTAAAAAATGAATTAGAATGGAGAGGAAGATCGTTAGGAGTTGGCAAATACGATTTAGAAGATTTTGTAACCAAGGGTTATATACCCATTGAACACACATCCACAAGTGGCTTTAAATTTTCCGCTTCGCATACACTGGAATATGCATACAGCAGTTGGGCTGTTGGGCAAATGGCAAAAGCATTGGGCAAGCAAAAAGATTATGAGCAACTAAATAAATTGGGTTTAGCTTATCGCATGCTGTTTGACCCGAATTATAAAATGGTAAGAGCGAAAGACAACAATGGTGAATTTGTGAAAGATTTTACGCTAATGCAGGTGTGGAACGGTTTTCAGGAAGGTAATAGCTGGCAATATAGTTGGTATGTACCACAAGATGTGCAGGGTTTGATAAACATTATGGGTAAAAAAACTTTTAATGAAAGGCTCGACAGCATTTTTGCCCAATCAGAAAAAAGCCAGTTTGGCGGCGGTAAAGTAATAAACAGTTTTGCGGGATTAGAATCAATTTATAATCACGGTAACGAGCCCTGTTTGCACATGGCTTATCTTTTTAATTTCTCGGGCAAACCATATCTCACCCAGAAATGGGTTCGTAAAATAATGGATGTTTTTTATGGAAATGATCCAATGCATGGTTATGGTTACGGTCAGGATGAAGACCAGGGTCAACTTGGTGCATGGTATGTATTAGCTGCCATCGGTTTGTTTGATGTACAGGGAGGAGCAGCCGCTAAACCAACAGTGCAGATAAGTTCAGCCTTATTTGATGACATCACTATTAAGCTTAACCCAAAATATTATACAGGTAAATCATTCATCATTCAAACAAAAAATAATTCAAAACAAAATTATTACATACAATCAGCAATGTTCAATAGCGAACCGTTGAATAAACCGTGGATATATTATAGTGATATAACGAAAGGAGGAAAGCTGCTCTATACATTGGGCAACAACTCCAATACAAGCTGGGGAACAAAAGATGGTGATGCGCCGCCAGCTAATTATTAAATTAAAAATTAAAAACAACTGTTATGGGATCATCCATTTTCAATTTTCTGATTTTTTCACATTCACCCATTTTTTTCCATCTCCAAATTTAATTTAGTATGAAAAAGCAAACTCGGTTCTTCAAATTTTTAATTTTTTGCATTTGTCTGCTATGCTTCGGTATGCATAGTTATGCGCAGCGGAAAGTTTCGGGTCAGGTAAAATCTTCTGATGGACTGCCTGTGCCTTTTGCCACTATAACGGTAAGCGGAACCACTATTAAAACGGTTTCTGATTCAAGTGGCTATTTTAGTATTTCTGTTCCTGCAGGTAAAACTACACTAACTGTTTCAGCAGCCGGATTTAGTGACGCACAAGTGAATGCCACAGCACCCAATGTTACAGTTGTAATGACTACAAATGTTTCGACTCTGAACGATGTAGTTGTAACAGGTTATACTTCGCAAAGAAAGAAAGAAGTAACCGGAGCTGTATCCGTAGTGAATGTTAATAATATGAAAGCCGTTCCTGCAGGCAATCCTGATCAAATGTTACAGGGGCAGGCATCGGGATTAAATGTGATTTCATCCGGCGTGCCCGGTGGAAATAGTTTTATTTATATTAGAGGAATAAATTCATTTGGAGATGCATCCCCCTTAATAATTATTGATGGAGTACAAGGTAGTTTACATGATATAAGCCCTAACGATATTGAATCTGTCCAGATATTAAAAGATGGTGTGGCATCTATATATGGTGTTCGTGGCTCTAATGGTGTAATAGTAATTACCACTAAAAAAGGAAAACTCGGAAAAGTAAGCCTTACCTATGATGGTTATTATGGCACACAGCAACCCTTACAGGGTAATGTGTTTAATTTATTAAATCCGCAGGAATATGCAGACCTTGTTTGGAAAGTGAGCCTCAATACAACCGGTACTACTCCCAATTCAGCTCAGTACGGTAATGGTCCGCAGCCTGTACTTCCTGATTATATTGCGCCTGCCGGTGCACATGAAGGTGATCCTTCGGTTGATCCTGCATTGTATAACATAAATTTTAGCAGTCCTATTTATCAAATTATAAAAGCAAATAAAAGCGGAACTGATTGGTTTCACGAAGTATTTAAACCCGCACCAATACAAAGTCACACGTTAAGTGCAAGCGGCGCCACAGATAAAGCAAACTATTTTTTTTCTTTTAATTACTTTGATCAGCAGGGAACGTTAATAAAAACTTATTTAAAAAGATACGGTGTAAGAGCCAACACAAGCTTTAATATAAAAAACCATATACGCGTAGGAGAAAACCTATATATTTATTATAAGCAAAATCCTCAGCCCACTGGTTTATTTTCTGATAATGGTCCTATATCCAATACCTTTCAGGAGCAATCTATTATTCCGGTATATGATATTGTGGGCAATTTTGCCGGAGACGCCGCAAAAGAAACAGGCGATAATTCCGCCAACCCAGTTGCAATACAAATTCGTAGTAAAGACAATAAGAATTATGATATAGCCATCATGGGAAATTTATGGGGCGAACTCGAACTGCTAAAACATGTAACAGCGCGTACCAGCATTGGCGGAAATGTGGATAATGATTATTATTATTATTATAATTACCATACTTACGAAAATTTCAATAATAACAGTAGCAATAGCTTTACAGAGGGTTCGAGTTTTTATGGTAGTTGGACGTGGACGAACTCCTTGACTTATAAGAGTACATTTGCAGAACATCACAACGTATCCATTTTTGGCGCTACCGAAGCCATCAGTAATTATGGGAGATCCGTAGGCGGCAGCCGGTCTAACTATTTTACAGACAACCCTAATTACTGGACTCTGAATGCGGGAACCGCTGCCGGGCAAACTAATTTTAGTTATGTATTTGCCAATCAGACATTATTTTCTTTAATTGGTAAAGCAGATTATAATTATGATCAAAAATATCTTTTAAGTTTTATCATACGACGCGATAAATCTTCTGTGTTTGGTCCAAATAAACAAACTGGTGTTTTTCCTTCTGCCTCTATTGGATGGAGAATAAGTCAGGAAAATTTTATGAAGGATATAAGCTGGTTGACCGAGTTAAAAATTCGCTGCAGCTATGGAGTGCTGGGCAATCAAACAAATGTTCCTCCCTATAATTCTTATACTTTTTTTGGCAGCGGCGCAGGAAACTCTTACTATGATTTAAATGGAACAAATAACAGCGCATTTCTTGGATTTTATGCCACACAATTGGGAAGTCCCAATACCGGTTGGGAAGAAGATAAAATAACAAATGTAGGTTTAGACGCAGTCTTATTTAAAAATGCATTAGATTTTACGGTTGAATATTATAAGAAAAAAATCAGTGGTTTATTGTTTCCCGATCAGGCTGGCAGCACAGTGGGCGGCGGAGCACTTCCTTTGGTAAATATTGGCGACATACAAAATTCAGGTGTTGATATTAATGCAACCTATCGCTGGAAGATGAGCAGAAACTGGAACTTTAGTGTGAATGCAAACATAACCACTTATAAAAATAGAATTTTAAATATACCCGGCACCGCAGGTTATTTTGATGCCGGCGTATCAAGGTTCGGAAACTTTACACGTAACCAGGTAGGCCATCCTGTTAGTGCTTTTTTTGGATACCAGGTAGTAGGATTATTTAGAGATAGCAGTGATGTAAATAAAAGCCCTGCACAATCGGGTGCTGCACCAGGGAGGTTTAAATTTGCAGATATAACTGAAGATAAAATTATAGATGCCAACGACCGCACTTTTATTGGCGATCCAAACCCAAAATTTACTTATGGTGTTAACCTGAATGTGGGATATAAAAATTTTGATCTCACTGCTGTTTTTTATGGTTCGTACGATAATGATATAGTGAATATGGTAAAATGGTACATCGATTTTTATCCATCTTTTACAGGAAATAAAAGCAAAGATTTATTATATAATTCGTGGACGTCTCAGAACTTAAATGCAACAATTCCTATTGCAGAAAATGTAACTAATTTCAGCACTAATGGTCAGCCGTCTTCTTTCTATATTGAAAATGGTTCTTTTCTAAAATGTAAGTCATTAATTGCAGGCTATACTTTCTCCTCCAGAATACTCAGTAATGCCGGGTTTGATAAACTTAAAGTGTATTTACAAGGCATCAATTTATTCACCATTACTAAATACACAGGCTTAGATCCCGAACTGCCTGGTGGCAGTGCTGCTTTTGGAATTGATTATGGAAATTATCCTAATAATCAGAAAAGTTTTATCATAGGTGTTAACCTTATGTTTTAAACAATAAGTTTTTAGAAACAAATATATTTTTATGAAAAAGATACTAAAAATCAGTGTATTAATCGGTGCAATTTTACTGGTAATATATGCATGTAATAAAAGCTTTTTAAAAAAGCCACCGCAAGGCTCACTAGACGAAGCTGTACTGGCAACTAAAGATGGTGTGCAAGGCCTTTTAGTAGGCGCTTATAGCTTATTAGATGGCGAAGGCGGGGCGAATGGTAATATCGGATCTTCCGGCAGCAATTGGATCTACGGTGGGCTTTCAGGTGGCGATGCGCATAAAGGATCGCAGCCTGGAGATAACGGAACGCTTTTATATCCTTTTCAAACATGGACAGTAGAATCGAATAATGCCTACATCGAAGAAAAATGGCAAACAATGTACGATGGTATTCAACGCTCTAACGATGTATTGCATGTAATGCGAATAGCCACTGGTCTTTCCCCATTAGATACCTTGGAATTTTCGGCCCAGGCGCGTTTTTTACGCGGCTTTTATCATTTTGAACTAAAAAAAGTATTCAATAAAGTTCCTTATATAGATGAAAATATAAGCTATGCAAATGGTAACTGGAATCAGCCAAACGATAAAGACATTTGGCCAAATATTGAAGCAGATTTTTTATACGCTATGAACACTCTTCCTGCAATACAACCCTATAAAGGGCAGGTTAATAAATATGCTGCAGAGGCTTTTCTTGCCAAAGCATATATGTTTCAACAAAAATATACCGATGCACTACCCTTATTAAATGACCTTATAACGAATGGGGTTACTGCACAGGGAGAAAAATATGGGCTTCAGGACCATTATGCTGATAATTTTAATGCGGCATTTGATAATAGTAAAGAATCTGTTTTTGGATGCCAGGCTTCCGTAAATGACGGCGCTGGCGGCAACAATGGTAATTACGGCGATGTTACAAATTTTCCTATAGCTGGCCCGGGTACCAATTGTTGCGGATATAATCAACCTTCATATTCTTTAGTAAATACCTTTAAAACTGATCCTGTATCTGGTTTGCCAGACCCTATACATTATAATGATGTGGATGTAAAAAATGATGAAGGAATTTTATCGTCTCAACCATTTACTCCTTATACTGGCACACTTGATCCTCGTTTAGACTGGACAGTAGGAAGAAGAGGAATTCCTTATTTAGATTGGGGAATTATGGCAGGTAACGATTGGATCCGCGACCAGGCAAGTGAAGGGCCTTATCTTCCTGTTAAGAATGTAACGTATAAAAGTCAGCAAGGTGTTTATACCGATAACAGTAGCTGGACAAATGGGCTTACTGCAATTAATTATACATTTATTCGGTTTGCAGACGTATTGCTTTGGGCAGCAGAAGTGGAAGTTGAAATTGGAAGCCTCGACCAGGCCGAAGCTTATGTAAATATGGTAAGAAACAGAGCTGCTGATACATCAGGTTGGGTAAAAGCAATTCCGGGTTCACAAAATTATAATGGCTATGCCGCCAACTATTTTATTAAACCTTATCCTACAGGATATTTTGCTGCACAAGGTCAGGATAATGCCCGCACATTGGTTCGTTTTGAAAGAAGAATTGAATTTGGAATGGAGGGTCATCAGTTTTTTGATCTTGTTCGCTATGGCACTGCAGAAACCGAGTTAGATGCTTATGCTTTGCACGAATCAACTATTAGCGGGTACACAGTAATGAGTGGTGCAAAATTTACGAAAGGCAAAAGCGAATATTTCCCTATACCGCAATCAGAAATTGATAAAAGTGTAGTTAATGGAACTCAGGTGTTACAGCAAAATCCAGGCTATTAAGACTTTTAAACAAAAAACTATTTATATGATATGGAAAGCATTTTTTTGTAATTGCTTTTTCTTTCCTTATTATCGGCAATATTTTCCAGTAAAAAAACAACAGCTTTCCAAAACAATCCATCGGGTGTAGATTAACTCCTATTGCTAATACAAGTTCTAATTACTACTGGACAAATGCACAAGAAACGCATAATTATGTGTAGAGTCTTTTAATAGTTATAAAGCAAATGCAAGCTTACCTACAACTGCGTATGAATGATATAATGCCAGCCAGATTTATGTTGATGCAGCAATGGTTTTATATGGAGATACAAAATACGTTTCTTACATGAACAATACTTATGAATGGATGAATAACATGTGGGACGCAGGCAGTGCAATTGGAAGATATTTTTCCGCAGCAAATATAGATGGCACCGGTCCAGGAGAAGATAAATATGTAGATGATAATTCGCTTACAGGCAATGTATGCCTTGACTGTTACAATGTTATAACAGGCACCGCACAAACTAATTATTTAAATTCTGCCGAAGCAACTGATAACTAGCTAATGAATAGTGGTCTTTGGAATAGTACGTATAGCGGAGGCTTTTGGTGGAGCACCGCTAAAATGATTCCAAAGTATAGGTAAACCATCTTGAAAGTAAAAAATCAAAAACTATCAAATCAATAAATAACAATTATCAATCGTCATCAAATGTCATTTGTCACCTTATCTTTCACCAGTCATCCGGTAACTTAATAAAATGAAAACACATAAATCCTATTATTTTTTATTGCTTATTTGCTTATGCCTTTTATATGCTGAAAATACATCCGCCCAAAACGCTTTAAGCAAAACCAATCAGCATTCTAAAACAAATAAATCCTATAAACAAAAAGCAAAAGAAGCGTACGATAAAATCATTGCATACTATGATATTCCCTCCACTAATCTTTTTAAGGAAAATTTTCCGCCGCAATCAAACGAACCAAAAACTGCTTATTTCTGGTCACACACCTGTATGTTAACTGCAGCCGTTCTCTTAAAATCTTTAGGATATGATGATTCTTCTTTAAAAAAATGTTTTGACGGTATGGAAGATTATTGGGATTCTATTAGGTTGCCGGCTACATATCAAAGTGCTCCGGCTACATATGGAGATAGTGAACGTTTTTATGATGATGCCGCTACCGCCGGGCTTGATCTTATTGAAGCATACGAAGTAACTAAAGAAAAAAAATATTTGGATAAAGCCGAAGCCTGCGTAATTTTTGATATGTCAGGCGAATCGAAGGACGAAGGTGGGGGATTATTTTGGTGTGAACAATACCGCATGAATGCTGTGAACGATTCGCGTGCAATTAAAGCTACAAATGCAACAGCTTTCGCCGCAACGCTTGCTTTAAAGCTCTACCAAATTGATCATAAAAAGGAATATTTAGATTTTGCTGAGAGGTTGTATCATTGGAATAAATCGGTGATGCAGGACCCTTTGGATAATCTGTATTGGAATGATATTTCATTACTTACTCATCAAATAAATAAAACAAAATGGACTTATAATGCAGGAGAAATGTTGAGCGCCGCATGTCTTCTATTTACAATCACAAAAGATACATCGTATTTTTACGATGCAAAAGAACTTGCAAAGAATTCATTCGATTATTTTACAAAAAGCTTTGCAAACAAAGGACTTTTTTTCCCTAATCACGATCCCTGGTTTACTGTAATATTATTTAGAGGGTATCTTGATTTTTATGCGCTTGATCCAAATAAAACCACAAAATATATCAATACATTTATCGACAATGCAGATAATGCATGGCTACATGCCCGAACATCCGGTGGTTTATTTTATGAAGACTGGACAGGCGCCGCCAAAGGCCGCTATTATTGGATATTAAACCAGGCGGCTATGGTTGAGGCCTATGCACGAATTGCTATTTATAAAAAGAGTAAATAGATTAAGTCTAAAAAAATAAACAAAGATTTAGATTTAAAAGAAAATTTGGTTATCATTTATTATTGTGAAAGAATGATTAGGCATTTAAATTATTAGAAAAAATACAAGGTGAAATGAAAACCTTTAAGCAGCAAAAAGCTCAGCCAATTTTTTTAAATCTTCTAAAAAATGGTTCGACATTTGTTCGATAGGCTCCTCCAATTTTGAAATTTATTCGGTGTCAATTCAAACATAAAACCCTCAGGAAAACGCTCAATATTCTTTTTCACTTGTCTCTTCAACCCAAATTTTGCAATTAAGATGCTGTGAATAAGTATATCTCAATGCGGATAAGTGTTTTCGTAAATTGATGGCAGTAACAAAAAGTTATTCATATGCATCATGAGTATACTGACAAAATGGTCACACCCTGGGGTGGGATGAAAGAAATGAAAGAGCTGATTGATAAGAGCCGGATCAGAGAGAAAATGGCAGAGTTGGGATTGCCGGAAAGTAAAAGCAACAACAGTATACCAGCCCTGGATATTATAGAGAGTTTCTGGGTAAGTATATGGATTGGATGTTACCGGTTCAGTCATACTGCTGTTGTTCGGGTAGATGAGGTATTACGTCAGATATTTGGATGGAAGCGCGTAGCATCGGGAACGACATTTGGAAGATTTTTTAAAAAATTTACCCCATCATTATCACATGAATTTTTTCCTTCTCTTTTTAGTTGGTGGTTTAAACAATTAAAATTTGATAATTATACTCTTGATGTAGATAGTAGTGTAATAACACGATATGGCAATCAGGAGGGAAGTAAACGAGGTTATAATCCCCATAAAAGAGGGCGCAACAGCCATCACCCTCTTTTTGCATTTGTAAGTGATTTGAGAATGGTGGCCAATTGCTGGCTGCGCAGTGGTGACACAACAAGCAGTAGCAACTGTATTCATTTCCTGGAGGAAACATTTTCCATACTGGAACATAAAACGGTTGGGTTATTCAGAGCAGATACCGGCTTTTGTTCCAATGCAGTACTGGATTTTTTAGAACAGCGTAAGATTGCTTATGTGATTGCCTTAAGATTATATGCAAACTTGCAGGCAAGAATATATGAAATCAAAAACTGGCTTGCTCTTGATGAAGGTATCTGGATTAGTGAAATAGAATATAAACAGGGAGGATGGAGCAAATCGCGAAGAGTGATTGTAATTAAACAAGATGAAGAAATAAGAGTGCAGGCAAGGGGCAAAAAACCTAAAACCCTTTTTGACAATATTGGCAAAACAGATGATAAAGTATATAAAACGCGCTATCATGTTTTTGTTACTAATCAAACATTGCCTGCCCGTCATATATGGGAACAGTATAAACAAAGGGCTGATGCCGAAAACCGGATAAAAGAACTGAAAGAAGATTTTGGAATGGAAGGTTTTTGCATGGATGAGTTTGGAGCAACAGAAGCAGCAATGCGTTTTGTAATGATGGCTTATAATCTGATGAGTTTATTTCGTCAATTAACGCATAGAAATCAAGCCCAGCCTAAACTTTCTACTTTAAGATTCAACTGCTGCAGTAGGAAGTTGGGTAAGCAACAGCAGTAATAAAAAGATATTGAAAATGTCTGTACCGCTCAAACGACGACAATGGTATGAGGGTTTATTTGCTGCAATTAACGATGCTCAACTGCCATTTAGTCTTTCAACTTAATTATCTCTACTGCAAAATCTGGGTTCAAATCAAAATTTTGTTTTTCTTACTGGTCCGAATATGGCAGGAAAAACAGTTTTTATCAAAGCTGTTGCTACGGCGGTTTTTCTTGCACATATCGGTATGGGTATTCCGGCAACAGAAGCAAACATTCCATTGTTTGATGAAGTTTTCAGCAGCATTAATATCGCAGATAACCTCCATAAAGGTGAAAGCTTTTTCCTTGCAGAGATATTACGTTTAAAAGAACTTGGAAAGATCTTACAGTCAGGGAAAAAAGTATTTGCTGTAATGGATGAGTTGTTTCGGGGAACGAAATTGAAAGATGCAATGGATTGCACTTTGTCAACAATTGAACTGCTGGCTCAGTGGGGAAGCAGTTTTTTTATTTTGACATCTCACATCGCAGAGTTGTACAATGAATTAAAGAACAATCGCCATATGCAATTTTTATATTTCGGGTCAGCCAATATAAACAACGAAATTATATTCAACTATAAATTAAAAGAAGGATTTACAGGTGAAAGATTAGGATTAACGATTCTGAAAAATACAGGCTTACCGGAATTACTAAAAGTAAAAGAGATTTATCAAAAATGATTAATGAATTGTAACAAGCGTTAATTTCCTTTTATAACAAAGTGGCATCATTTTTCTAGTCAAATTCTCGTTCCTCTTTTAAATTTTATAAAATCAACAAGGTGCTAAAAACCCCTGCTCTCCCGTTTTATTGATTCGATTAACTGTAGGACTTACATTTCTTAGCGAAGGCATTCAAAAATATATTCGCCCCGAAGATGTTGGTGCAGGACGTTTTGCAAAAATTGGTTTTAGCAATCCTGATTTTTGGGCACACTTCACCGGAACATTCGAAATAATTTGTGGTACATTAATGCTGCTTGGTTTGTTTACAAGATTCGCAGCAATTCCGCTTTTGATCATCATGATCGTTGCTTTCATCACGACCAAATATCCGATATTAATTGACACAGGTTTCTGGTCTTTTGCGCATGAGTACCGCACAGATTTTGCCATGACCTTGCTTTTGATCTTCTTGTTTATAAACGGCGGCGGAAAAAATTCGCTCGATATAAAATTGTATAACTCTTCAAAGTTTAACCATGAAAACAAAGCAAAATCTCAAAGCCATGAAACCAATGCAGCATTCAACAGAAGAGGCTTTATTGAAAAAGGTTTAAAAATAACCCCTGCATCGGGTATTGCAGCAGCTGTGTTGCTGCAGAGTTGCAAGGAAAAAGAAGAAGATAAAGATAAAGAAGTATCGCCACCGGAAGATCTTATGCAGGAGCATGGCGTGCTTAAGCGGGTACTGCTTATTTACGACGCATGTCGCATACATCTTATCAATAAAGAATCATTTCCAATTGAGGCTGTTACGAACAGTGCAAATATTGTCGGAACATTCGTAGAAGATTATCACGAAAAGCAGGAAGAAAATTATTTATTTCCTCGTTTTAAAAAAGCAAATCAATTAACAGATTTGGTTAAGGTGTTGTATCAGCAGCACCAGGCAGGCAGAAAAGTAACCGATGAAATAATGCAGCTTTGTAAACAAAGCAACAGGAGCGATACCGAAAATGAAAGACTTATTCAATTGCTGCTTGCTTTTAACACCATGTACAATCCGCACGAAGCAAGAGAAGATACGGTGTTGTTTCCTGCATTCAGAAAACTTGTTTCGCAAAATGAATATGATTCATTGGGTGAAGAGTTTGAAGACAATGAACACAAACTTTTTGGTAAAGATGGCTTTGAAACAATGGTGAACAACGTTGAAGAGATTGAAAAATCGCTGGGCATTTATGATCTTGCACAGTTCACACCGAAAGTGTGAAAAATGTTTTCAAAAAAAAACAGCCATGAAAAATACAACGAATATTTGCAGCACTAATTGGTGGGGTAACTGTTACCATAGGAGCATTAAGATTTATTCCGAATATGTCAAATCCTATCGTGAACATACCTACATCAGATGGAATAATTCACATTATCACGGGCGTAATTTTTATTGCAGGTGCAAGCATCAGCAAAGGAAAAAATGTGCGTATAATAAATTCTGTTGCTGGGAATTTTTTATATAGCATTCGGATCTTTTGAACTCAATTTGCCTCACGTTATATTAGGCTTAATTGCTGTAGCAATTAGTTTCATATTCAAACCTGCTAAAACAATTTGGTGAATCACTCCAATGCAATCTTTTATACAAAAATATTTTTCAGGAATTGCAAAAGGGATGATATTGCTGGCATTCACTGGGGTATAAAATTTGCAGTGCTGGCCATTTAGTTCTCCAAGACAAAGATATAACGCCGCGGCAATTTTTTTATTTGATACCTCTTTTGTTGATTTGGTTTAGAGGTATACTTCTTAACACTATAGGATGCTACTCTCGAAAAAAAGCTGTCTCAAAAATTATTTGGTTGGCAGATGAATTAAAATGAATATTAAGCTTATGCTGTTTGTAAGCCAGATAGAGTTGTTCTTTCGTCTCAAGGTTAGGTGTACTTTTTTTATTTTTCAACCAAACAATTTTATTGTCAGGCGTGATTTTTAAAATCATAATCGGCCCACCTATTGAGTAAGTGAGTTTATCTCTTTGAGCATGTCTGTAAATTGATGCTTCAATTAATTTAGCAGCTTCTTTGCATGTTAACTTAGGTGAATAATAACCTGCAAAATCATTTGCACTATCGGTTTGAATTGACCCCGAATCTACTGCACACCTATAATGACCATTTTTAATGCCGCAAATTTCAGGCTTACGGTTTCCATAACCACACCAAAATATTTGAAGGTCCAAAAATTCTTTTCCGTATGAACGATATGACGCACTACTGCCAATACCAGTATATGCCATAAATTCATGCCTTTACGACCCGTTTGTTTTTTGCCTTTACAAATCTTTTGTTCCAGTAAACGAAAAACTTTTTCATTCAGATGGGGTGTTATGAAAATATATTGCAACGCTTTTAAAACGGGTGGCAATTCATCACGACTTTTTAAAAAAAATTTTACATCTGCAATTGCAACGGTGCGAAGATTCATTTGTTGCTCAAAACGTTGACGCATGGGTTAGTATTTGGTTGTGAATATGTGACAAAAAATATGCTGTAAAGCAGTAAAATCACATCCTGTGGATAAATAT
>WNFY01003052.1_pt1 | contig 21218 bp, 16 predicted proteins | sample 5400091 | NCBI WGS metagenome assembly WNFY01 (sample SAMN13153364, study PRJNA577476) | soil metagenome | isolation source: 60 cm soil or saprolite under grassland replicate 1 | place: USA:California | collected 2016-06-15
ATGCCGCGGGAGTTATAGAAGGTAATGGGGCCGGCAGTTGCCGCCGTTTGGTTGTTGTTGATCAGATTGGCATATATGGCAGCCGAATCTGTATTTTGAATAAAAGATATGTAACTAATCTGAGCATTGCCATTATTTAAATTAAAGTCCAATATTTTTCCAGAGGGATAAATAGCATTTAAAGTAAAAATAATTCTCTGATTGCCAAATAAATTTCCGTTTGCCTGTTTTACCGTTAGCACCGTTTTATTAAGATTTATTGGGTCAAAGGCCGAGACATAAAATTTAATATTTCCACTTGACACCACTGCTTCAGCATTTTGTGGATAATAGCAATATCTGTTTCCAGGCGCCGGTTGACAAATACTTTCCAGGTCTGATAAAATCATTATCGCAAACAGAAAAAGCCATTTTATTTTAACCTTATTTCGCATTTTGTTTTGTAAAAGATGTTTGGTTTTGATATTAGTACTTATTCAAAATATTTTCCATTCCGGGGTTAGATTTTGGATTTTTGGCTATGTGACCGTCGCTAAAGTGGAGAAGTGCGATCATTTGTTCTGAGAAAAATAATAAGAGTTTTTGGAATTTGCAATAGTGTGCAAATATTTTCTTCATTATCGCGCCAAAAAAATTCCAATTTGCTAATAAACATCCGGATATTCCTCTCTGCGAAAAATTGTTTTTTATAATTCACCAATTGTGGATAATTGTTTGCTAAATTTTTTATCATTTCTGCAAAACCTTATACTTTCGTTGCTTAATCAGCTTATGCCTATGTCTGCCGTCTCCATACAATTGCCTTTAAAATTTAAAACATCAGAGGATCCTGTAACTGCCCGCGAAATTTTCAGTGCAGGCAGGGTTTTTATTCTCGCAGAGATCAATTTACACGGGGCTAAAGAAAAACTGTCGTATGGACAGACGCTGGTTTTATTTATACTTCAATACTACCCGAAGAAACAAGAACGACACATGGAGTTTATTATACACCGCCCAATTTAACGGCAAAATTAATTGACCTGGCAGAGAAGGCAGGTGTTAACTGGGAAACGGCTACGGTACTTGATCCGGCATGCGGAGGAGGTGCTTTTTTAGCACCGGTTGCCTTAAGAATGGTCTCGTCTTTAAAAGAAACAGATTCTGGGCGGATCATAGAACATGTGGAACAGCACCTGCACGGTTTTGAAATTGATCCATTCAGCGCGTGGATGTCACAGGTTCTTGTTGAAGCGGCTTTAAGCAGGTACTCTTTGCAGGCAGGCAGAAGACCAAAAGTAATGGTAGAAGTAAAAGACAGCTTGGACATAGAAAACTCCAAACAAAAGTTTGATCTTATCATTGGCAATCCACCGTATGGAAAAATAAAATTAAGCGATAAGAACAGGCAGAAGTTTGTTGCAAGTCTTTACGGTCATGCAAATCTCTATGGATTATTTGTTCAACTTGCTTTTGAACTTGTAAACAAAGACGGAGTGATTGCTTTTGTAACCCCCACAGGTTTTCTTGGCGGAGAATATTTTAAAAAACTGCGCGAGTTTATCTGCGTAAAAGGGAGACCTGTTGAATTTGATTTCATTTATTCCCGCAAAGGAATATTTGAAGATGTTCTGCAGGAAACAATGCTTACCACTTACAGAGCAGATGCTGATGGGCAGGATCTGTTACAGGTAAATGAAATCATTCCTTCTTCCGATAAACAATACGAGATTAAGCATGCAGGTGTTTTTTCTTTGCCTTCTGATTATTCAAAACCCTGGATCATTTCACGCAACAGGGAAAGAGCAGGGCTTGTTCAAAAGCTTAGCAACTTTACATGCACACTAAAGGATTGGGGATATGAAGTAAAAACGGGTCCTCTTGTATGGAACAGGCATAAAGGGCAACTCACGGACAGAAGGGGTAAAAACAACTACCCCCTTATCTGGGCAGAGGCAATAACCCTGGATAACAGGTTTATCTGGAGAGCAGCCAAAAAGAATCATACTTTATTTTTTACATTCAAAAAAGGGGATGAGTGGCTGCTGACAAATGAATCTTGTATTATCCTTCAGCGAACTACTGCCAAAGAGCAGGAGAGAAGATTAATACCGGCGATTATTCCTGAAGAAATGATGCATCAGCAAAAATAATTTATCAACCAATGCTTTGTCCAGAATACATATACTTAAAGCAGGTGCCTTTGCATCCGAAAATAAAGTACTTGTTACTCTTCCAAATAAAGAAACAAGATTCATGGATGCAGGACCAAGCACACAAATAGCGAAGGCAGTGATTGAAGAATTTGCATTTAAATTTTTGAAACACCCCTTTCTTTTGTGGCTGAGTGAAAGCGGAAAAAAAGTGATTAAAAAAGATGATGATCTTGCAAATCAATTAGGCATTAAAATAGATGCTTCAAAGCATTTACCCGATATCATTCTTGTTGACGTAGAAAATGAAAAAACTTTTTTTGTTTTTGTTGAAGTGGTGGCTACGGATGGCGCAATGACAGAAGCACGAAAGAAAGCTTTTTATGAGCTTACCGACAAGGCAGGTTATGAGCGTTCTCAGGTTTTATTTGTAACGGCTTACCTTGACAGACAATCGGCAGGATTCAAAAAAACCATTTCTCAACTTGCGTGGAATTCATATGCATGGTTTGTTTCAGAACCGGATAATTTGTTTGTTTTGAAAGAGGGGGCGATTAAATTGACAGAATAATGTGCTACATGGAAATCCTATTTTTATTCGCGATAGTTCCTTTTTTGATTAGGTTTTTTGTTTGACCTGCATATCGCACTCACTTAATTTAGTAGAAATAATAGATACTTTCCAATATCATGCAAAAAGTTGACCCCGACTCACCATTGCGGTTGTAGATTTCCAATTAAAAAAAATAGCAATAGATGAAGGAACAATTTATAAAAAATATTAGAGTAATTAAGGCCGCAATTGCAGAGAGAAAATTAGTGATTTTTGCTGGTTCTGGAATTTCGGCTGATGCTGGTGTTCCTACTTGGAGTGATCTAATAGATGAGTTGCGAAAAGATATTGACATTTCAGAAAATGAATCAGACTTTCTAAGAATCGCACAGCTTTATTACAATGAACGACAGCAGAAAGAATTTATTGATAAGATAAGAGAAGTGTTACAACATAAGAAACTTAGATACAATGAAATTCATGAAGAAATTTTTGATTTGAATCCAGAACATATAATAACAACCAATTTTGATGATTTGTTAGAACAAGTGATTAAGTCTAAAGCCCATCCTTATTCAGTAATAAAAAAAGATTCTGAATTTCCATACTCACGCAACACAAAGCTTCTCGTTAAAATCCACGGAGATTTAGATGAAGCTAATTTAGTTATCAAAGAAGATGATTATTTAGAATATTCTTCAACTCATCCTTTAATTGAAAGTTTTATTAAAGGAATATTTGCAACTAAGGTTGTTTTATTTGTTGGTTATAGTTTTTCAGATTTAGACTTAAAAATAATTCTTCAAAGTGTTAGAAACGTCTTAGGAAAAGATTTTCAAAATGCTTACTTATTATCAGTAGATAAGGAATTTCATCCTTCCCAGAGACAGTACTTACGCAATAAAGGAATTAATGTTATTAATTATTTTGATGCCGGGAAATTGTTTGATGATGATTATATAAATCAATATCTTTTGGTAGGACGAAATGCACTAAACCATAGCACGATAAAAAAAATTAATTCCCTTTCAGAAAAGGGAAATAGACTTTTGAATTTACTGCAGTTCATTATTAAGTATAATGATTTTGCAGAATCTATATTTAACGAAAACGCTCTTTCGCAAATGGTTAAATCTCTTAATAGATTTAACAATATTAGAGTACTGCCACCTAAATTTTTAGGGAACCTTTACCCCTTTAATAACCGGAAAGATTATATACACAATTATCACGATTATATTTTAGGGAGCAGTAATCAGAAGATTACTAATTTTTTCTTTGAAGAAATTGACAGAGAAACATTAAAGCTTAACGAAAAATTTTTTGAGAACAATTCAATCGATATAAATAAAAGACCGGCGCTAGATGAACTTTTAGAAAAAACCTTACGGAAACTTAATTACTCAAGCATTTTTTACTTTGGGAGAACTAAGAATAAGGTTGAAACATTTAATTACCCAAAAGAGTTTGTAGAAAAGATAGATATTGATTTACCCAGTAAACATTGTGATTGCTTATCCTGTAAATACAATGAGTTTAACTTCAAAGGCTTTCTTAAAGATATTAAAGAACAAACAATAACTGAAACATCAGATCTGCAAAATGACATGTTAATTGCTTATTCCAACTACAAAGCTGGAAATATTAAAACCTCAATAAATCAATTTGAGGAAATTGGCAATAAGGCTTGGCAACTTGAAGATTATGTCACGTACTTTATTTCTCAGCACAATGTAAAAATTTTGAAACATTTACTTGATTGGAATTTTGAGGACTTAAATAAAGAAGGAATGAAAATTATAAGAGAAAGAATTGAGAGATTGGATTTAGATAAACTAATGTTTCAAGTACCCAAATTAAATGATGATGTGTATGAGCTTTTGAAAATCATAAGAGATGATGAGGTTCTTATAAATGCAGAGAGAAAAATAAATGAACTTTATGACAGAATTGTTGATGTTTATGAACATTTATAAGAAAGGCGGTATAATATCAGGTCCTTATTATCCTCAGCAAATTCTCGAAGAGTTTATAAAAACCTTTCTTTTTTATACTTATAACTACATAGTAAAAGACGAGTTTTTAGAGTTCAAACGTGTTTTTGAGAAAGGAATAAAGGCTTTACTTATCTGTTATTCCATTGATAAAAGATATGCATCACGAATTACGGAATTTGATTCGTGGGTAATTAGGTTTATTTTATTCTATGCAGATACTGATGAAATAGAAAAAACATTAAAGAGATACTCTATAAAAGAAATCAACATACAAGATAAAGAAATAAATGTTTTAATTGGATACTTTAATAATTTATTAGAATCAATTTTTAGTGAAACTACTTTTCTTAGAAGAGAAGTTAAGTTGGATAATGAAATTCTAATTCAATCCACAAATTTCTTTTTTCAAGAAAAGCTTCGGACAACAATTCATAATGCATTTTTGATTTATAGTATTATTCCAATATCAGAATCATATGGAAGACCCCTAATTAAAAATTTTCTAAATTTTCTTCGTGTTGAAACATTCGTTTTCTCTGATAATTGTTTTAATGGTTTCCTTAATAACATTATAAAATATTTTTCTTTTGATGAAATATTGGAGTTATTGAAAATTTCTTTAAGTAAAAACTTTCTCATTGGAAGTCGCCAATTTTTTGAAATCATTTCTAATACAATAAAAAATTACCACAAAGAAAAATGTATTGAGGATAATGACTTGATTGATTCATTAATTGAAAGCTCTATAAACATAAAAGAGAATAAACATCAAAGAGATTTTATGCATCTTTGGGAGGTGTCAAGTGAAAGAAACAAAAAAGCGATTTCTGAAGCAATAAGTGCCGATCTTTCTATTCGTTTCTACTCTTTGGATTATTTTATTGCTTGTGCTTTAAATGTCATTGATCCAAGCATGTTTTATTCAAATATTCTTAAAGAAATAGAAGGAACATTGTCAAAACAATTTAGTTTAGATGGAGATAGATCTACTGAATCAAATTTAACTCTTATGAACTTTTTATATATGCTGTATAATAGAGGGCTTTTAAGATCTGAGGTTCACTATTCCAAATTTGAAGAACTACCAGATTATGCAAAATTTTATTTTCGTCCTTTTGATTTTGACTATTCTAGATTCGATGTGAATTGGCTATTACCTTTAAAGAGTAAAACATTTTTTGATCATTTAAAACTTATTCCAGAAATAAAAAAAGCGATAGAAGAATCTTTAAGAGGTAATTATCATGAAAAACTTAATGAAATATATGGTAGATTTTTTCTTTGATTTATTCTATTCTTTATGATTCACCTTGAATTAATTATTTTCTTTCCTTTTCGACACAATAAGGCTTGATTTATATAACCTACAATCGAAAGTGTGGAACCCATCTTGCGCAGCGAACTATGGATACAAATGAAAAGCCAGTCTTTGTCTGGCATTCAATGTTTCAACAGGTGCAGTAAGTGACCCCGTTAGCGCAACACTGATGTGTAGCTTTATGCAAAGCGTCTTGTGAGAGTTGATTAACGAAAAGATTAAGATGCTATACACATAACGTTTGCCTCAATCTTAAGGCAGTGGAACGATTGCAATTTCATGGAGCAAAGTTGCAACAAAGCAATCAGTTCAATACCCATTCAAAAGTTTGTTTAGCTGCATAAAGAACAGAACGCACAAGTGAGTGATCCTGAAAGGAGTTCAGGGCAGGCTCCACGGAGCTAATAGGCACTTCAGCTAAGTACACACCCCCAATAAAAATATTCGCTCATCAATTTTTTTTCGTCACCCGCAGAAAGAATTCTCAAGATGACCAGACTTGTCAAAGGCATGCGAAGGTTATAATTTCCCTGATGCTATGGGTACATTATTATTTTGAAAGTGTGAGTCATTAGTCGTTAGTAATCTCTACACCAGCCGAGCTTTTGGAACTTAGGATAATACATAGCCCAAGTTTGCCCGCAACCTGCCTACGGTATTAAAAATGCTTGTGTCCGTTATTTTCTGATTTAAGAGAAGTAAGGAAATAAATGCCTCCACCCCCCAAGTTTGTCTAAAAATTTTTGTAGCGTCTTATAAGATTTCCCTTGCTGTAAAAACTCGAATGGCTAAAACCAGGTTGGCTGCATCTTTAGTGGTTGAGGCGTTATCATCTATAGTGCTATTGATGCTTTTTTTCTTTGTCTGAAACACGAGTTCAGGTCAGACTCCATGAAAGTTTAATAATACCATTACAGTCAAGTACCCAACCGCCAAATTTATACTCGTCGTTCAAGCTTCATGCGATATTGAAAGTATTTGTCGGACACTGACTGTTATGCGACATTGGGCGAAACATAAGGGTAAAAATCCCGAATAAAAATGTGAAAAACACCCTGACGTTTCAAGTATCCCTTCTTCAACTTTACCCTAAATTTAAAATCACCGTTATGAAAAAAAATCTCTTCATTCTTCTGATAGCACTTGCTACTTGTAATTTATCATATTCGCAATTTGCCATTCCCACGATCGCTTTTGCCGGTAAAACGGTTAAAGACATAATAAATGAACTGGAAAATTCCGGCAACAGACTAATGCAGAACGCCCAAACAGCTGGAAATAATGTTGCCTCAAAATTTGGAAATGAAATATTAGTGGCTACTCAAAATATCAATTATTACTTTGGGCAGAATATAGATAAGACTTTCAATAATTTAAAAATAGAAGAACAGAATCTTTTTGTTGAAATAAACAAAATTATTGACCAGTTCAACAATTTAAATCAGACAATAACGACCGTATCTGAATTAACGAATCTTGATCTTATTGAGTTTACAAACAGGATAAACTTACTCACCAGAAAAGTTGATTATTACATCAGTTCTGTTAATGGAACAACAGTTATAAATTCAGATGCTGGTTACCTGCTCAGCATCACCGGCCTGGGATTTGGACTTACGGATAGCCGGCAGAAGTATAATACCACCGTTTATGTCAATAATAAACTGTTACCGGTTACATCCATAGATCTGACTCAACGAAGGCAAATGCGGTTAAACATTCCCAACGTTTTGATCAAACCGCTTTTTAATGATAATAAGATTGTCTTTATTCCGGTCAAAATAATTTCCGAAATAACAAAACCGGTTGGCATATTCGGATGGAGTACTTCGACAAGCAAATATGAAACCAACTTCAACCTGGTATTATTGCCAACGATTGCTGGCGAAATATCGGTTTCTGAAATTACCGCCACGCGGATACTTGATGACCAAGTCTTAACACAATCTATAAGCCGTTCTTTTCAAGGCTGCAAAACTGATCAACCCTGTGAAATGATAGAATCATGGAGTTGTAACCAGAATCAAAAAATCGTTGGTGTGCGATATGCCTGCGCGGGACAATGCGGATGGAGTTACAATAAACGTAAGGGCGGTTACGACCCTGATTATGATATTTTAAACGATGGAACTTCTGTAACGGTTTACAGGCATCTGGATGGAGAAAATCCAACAACGGTTACCTATTATATTGATTATAAAAATTACAGGAGCGACTATAAAACAATTGATAACGGAACAATACAACTTAAGTATGGAGACCCGTTTGATATTATTCTAAATATTGATAATTCGGATTGCAATTATTCTATTGTTGGAAAATTAAAAACAGGTCAAACTATTAATTATAACAATAACACAATTTCAAATAGCCCGTACTTAAAACTCCTGGGTGTAGGAAGGTCCGGAAATATTTGTAAAGCATCATTTAGACTTATTGCTCCTTAAATACAAAAAGAAATTTCGTATCCAAGGAAATTTGATGATGCTACTGCTGTGTCCGCATATCAGTAACCTGATGCTTTTACAACATTTTGTTTTTCGGAAAATGCAGCAAAAGAAATATGCCGGGATAAAATAGGTATTTGTACGCTTGATAAAAAATATGAGGCATTGTAGTTTAGTTTTTAAAAAAATGCCAGTAATAAATCAACTATAACTAACGTCCTTTACTATACTACAAATTGAATTGAACAGTTTATTGAAAACAAAACAAAATTTATACTTATGAGTAATTCAATTTTAAAAAACAAATTAATTCTTCTTCTTCTTTTGATATTGTCAGGAAATTTATTTGCTCAACAAGTAGCTGTAGATAGTAAAGGGAAAGATATTTTTGATTTTTACAAAGCCAAATCATTAAGTATTCCGATTTCAAATTCAAACAATTCATTTCAGGTAACAGGTACTGCTAATATTGGAAGAGGTATACAATACTTCGTTTCGGCCATTCCTAACGATAGTATTCATATCAGTACAGTGAACGGAAAGCAAATCTATCCTCACATTGATTCGTTGAAATTTACCGTTTCTAAATCCAATGCAGTTAACTGGACTATAGGCGTGAGTAATTTGGGAAAAAATTTAGCCAGGATATCTACCTTTCATCCTACTTATATAATTGGTATTGGTTATGCAAATACGCTTGATGCATTTAACAATTGGAGTAATATAGAAACACTATCGAATAAACTTTTACATCCTTCAACTTTTAATGTAAATATTTACGCAAAGTTTGATAATGTGATAATTTATGATACGCTTGTTAAAGATCAGTCGCGAAAACACCCAATTACAGCAGGGGCACTAATTGGATATACCGTATTTCCTTCAAAATGGATAGCTTTTTCAGCATCACTTAACTATGAAAGAAACTGGAATACTTCAAACCTAAAAACCTTTCAAAAGAATAATCCATATTATACTAACACTGATATTATTTCATTAGGAGATTTTGTGGGAAGATTGGGTGATTTGAAGAAACAAAATTTTTTTAGAGAAAGACTTTCGATTCCGATTTTTTTTCCACCCTTCCATATCTTTCATTCCGAACAGGTTTTACCGCCGGTAATCATCCCCTATTATTGCAACTTTGGAAATGCAAATACTCAATTCTCCCATCAAGTAGGATTATTTTTTAGTATATTATCCAAAAGTCATCATGAAAATAATTCAACAATTTCTCCAGGAGCCGGAGTAGGAGTTGACTGGATCAAAAGTTCAAACGGCTGGTCTAGTGCAAATATTTTTGTAGCCGGGAGCGTGGATATATTTACATTCTTTGCACATACAAAAGGGAAGAAAAGTTGATTATGCATATTTGGGAACCTTATTAAACACGTTCCATTATTTTAAAGGGTCTTTCTGCTCTACCCGATTCAGGAATAAATAACATTACAAACTCTCAAAAATTCAGTTTATGAAAAAAGCATTAATGCTAAAAGGAATTTGTTTAGGGATATTCGTGTCCTTGGTAGTTAATAGTAAAGGGCAGGATACTACACATAGACATCCTAAACCTTATATGTGGATAGATAAATATAGAAGTATCCAACGGGAAGCTAGTTATAACCTAAAACACTATTTAATGAGCCAATATTCGGGTATAGATCAAACTGATTCAATTTATTATCCTGATTTTTTTGAGATGATTAAATATTTTATCAGTAAGTATAAAAATCAGTTTGTTTATTTACGTGTTTATATTGCAGCATATCCTCCAAATGATCCGATGGTCCCTAAAAATTGGGGTAAGAAACTTACTTTAATTTTCGCACCTGCTGATAAAGATTGTAAGGATATTCCGGATGCCTATTATACAATTCAGCCTAACGGGAATTTTGATGCAATAAATGGAAAAATAAACACAACTAAGATGAAAATTTGGACAAGACGCTACATTAATAAACTTATGCCTTCAATCTTAGGAACTATAGATTCAGATGATGAAGATAATCTTATTGGCGAAGAAATTTTATCCGATACCCGATCGATAACTTACCCGGCAAGCAATATTAAGGAACTATTGGGTGAGCTGACAAGGGATAGCCACAGACGAGCAGGTGAGCCAGTTGCAATAGCAGGAGTAAAAGCTTTTTTTGCCGCCTATACTAATCAAGGAAATGAAGATGAAAAAAATATTTATAGAAACAGGCTTCATATAGAGTTTGAATTCACAGATAAAGATGGTAATATTATTTATTTAGATGACGATGTTGAGGATCAATTTAAAGACGGTAAAATTCATCCTCAACCTATAATAACTGATTGTTTCGGCAAAAAAGGAATTAATAATGGCCAGCTTTGCCCTGCAAATTGTCCATAAGAGAATAAAATGCTGAGAACCTATTTTAATATTACTGTTATTGCAGAGTGGTTCACGTTTATAGCAGCCTTAATCCTGTTAAATAAAAAAACGGGAGTATGGCGTCTTTTTATATTATTACTTTTTTTAGTGCTTTGCACTGAAACGATTGGATGGTACCAGTCGTATATAGTAAGAAGCTCAAACAATTCATTGCTCTTTAATTTTTTGATGATTACTTCAATAGGCTTTTTTTTATGGCTGATGGCACAGGCAAAGTCAATGAGGAAAGTTCGAAAGTATTTTTACGGGTTATTTATTTTTTTTATTTTTTTCGCATTTGTGAATTTGTTGTTTCTCCAGGGATTTCAACAATACAACGATATTACAGAAGTTACAGGAGACATTCTTTTAGCCATCAATAGCGGATATTTAATACTGGGATTGATAAAAGAAGAAGATGATGAAAGGAGTTTATTTTCCAATGAATTTCTCTGGCTTGCGATAGGATTATTATTTTCGGCATTGGGAAGTTCAGTTTTATACACATTTTTAAAAGAACTGCAAGCGTTTAGAGACAAAACACACATAAACGTGTACGGCTATATCAATTATGTTGTAAATATTTTATTATATGCCTGTTTAATAATCGCATTTATATGTCGACGGAAAACAAGATCATTGCAGGAATTGTAGTCATCACCATATTTTTACTGCTTGTCGTTTTTTTTATAATTGTCTTAGTGGCCTATATTAATAAAAGGAAAAAGAGCTTTCTCGCTGAGAAAAAAAATCTTCAATCATTGTATGAAAATGAACTCTTAAAAACCCAACTGGAAATACAGGAGCAAACCTTTCAGGATATCAGCCAGGAAATTCATGATAATATTGGTCAGTCACTAAGTTTTATTAAGCTGACAATTAATACGATTAATATTGATGACCGTGATAATGCAAAAGATAAGCTTTCTGAATCCAAGCATTTATTAACCCAGGCAATTCAAGATTTAAGAGATCTTTCAAAAACATTAAGTAGTGATCTTATCACGCATATTAGACTGCCAAAAGCTGTGGAACAGCAATTGAACCTGCTTCAAAAGAGCAATTTATATCAAACTCACTTTGTTGTAAATGGTGAACCTATACAGTATGAGCAGAAACAAGAAATTGTATTATTCCGTATAGTGCAGGAATTATTGAATAATGCTGTAAAACACTCTGATGCCAAAGAGATTGCAGTTGAAATAAATTATTCCGATAATGAGCTGATCATAATTGTTTCTGACAATGGCAAAGGGTTTGATATTTCAAAATTATCTCATGGTAAGGGGCTCGGTCTTGATAACATGAAAAAAAGAATGAATCTTTTAAATGGACATTTTGAAATACTAAGTAATGAAAATGCGGGAACCAAAGCTGTAATACGTTTGAGAAATGAACATAAAGAAGGTCATGTCCGTTCATAAGTCAAGAGCATTATTGCTTATAAATCGCTCGATTAATATCAATAGTAACAGAAATCAAAACAAAAAGCTGTAGTAGAACTACCAAAATAAACTTTGTATGAAACCTTATAGTGTAGCGCTGGCAGATGATCACGTGCTTATCCGCAATGGATTAGCTGGTCTTATAAATACTTTCGATGACTACAAAGTTTTGTTCCAGGCTGCAAACGGGCAAGAGTTTATTGATAAAGTTTCTGCACAAACATTTCCCGATATCGCCCTTCTTGATATCAACATGCCAAAAAAAGATGGATATGAAACTGCATTGTGGCTTAAACAAAATTACCCCGAAATAAAAGTCCTGGCGCTAAGCATGTATGATAATGAGACTGCTATTATTCGTATGTTGAAAAACGGTGCCAAAGGATATGTTTTAAAAGATGCCGAACCAATGGAACTAAAGACCGCACTCGATTCTATGATGCATAAAGGTTATCATTATTCTGAGTTTGTAACAGGTCATCTTATCAACACCATCAACAAAATTGATAATAATGCAAAAACAAAAAGTGCCTTATTCTTAAGTGATCGGGAAATGGAGTTTTTGCAGCATGTATGCAGTGAACTTAGCTACAAAGAGATTGCTGATAAAATGTTTGTAAGTCCGCGCACAGTTGATGGCTACCGGGAAGCACTTTTTGAAAGATTGAATGTAAAAACAAGGGTAGGTTTAGTGTTGTATGCAATAAAGAATGGTCTTGTAAATCTTGATAATAAGTGAATAGTTCGGTTTGGTTTAAACCATGCCACTTAACGGAGCCTATGTTCATCTGACCGCAATGATAATAGTAACAAGGTCTAATAAGTTTGGTCAGCATCATAATTGTTTTCTGATGGATCGGGCAAAAACGACCGATTGATCAAAGATGTATAAACCAACTCTAAAACCCTTCTGTAAATATTTCATTTTTAATTTACTGCTTTCATTACTTATTTATACAAACAGTACCATAGCTCAAAAACACACCCCGGTTCTTTCAGACAAAGGTCCATTTTGATTTCACTTAAACGCCGCGCGGAAAACGCACAAAAGCATGATAGTATAAGTGGACTGATATTGAATAAAATTGTTTCAGGTAAGCAAAAAATAGTAGTGGTGAAAAAGCCAACTTTATAACATCCTGCTGCCGCGCATGGTCCAGGACGTACAAGGTCTAATGTATGAGAAAGGTTTCTGCTAAAAAAGTGTAAGTTAGTTGAACAAAATTTTTACAACACTTTAAAAACAGAAACCGTGAGTAAAAGTAATCAATTAGACTTCACAGGAATAACAATTCATAGTGGAGTAGATGTACATCTTAAACAATGGAGAGTTAACATCCATGATGGCAATTTTGAACTGGAAGATTTCAGCCAAGATGCTGATCCTGTAACCTTGTACAAGCATTTGAGCAGGAAGTATCCGAATGCAACTTATAAGATTGGCTATGAAGCAGGCTTCTGTGGGTTTAATGCACAACGGATACTAAGTAGTTTGGGACCCACTTGTTATGTGGTAAATGCGGCTGATGTGCCAACAACAGATAAAGAGAAGCAGCAAAAGAAGGATAAGTTAGATGTCCGTAAATTGTGTGATTATATGCAAAACAGCAAAGCAAAAAGTATTTACATACCAACGGTGTCGTGGGAACATGCTCGTTCCCTGGTTCGCACCAGGGAGCAGGTAGTCAACAATCAGACTCGTTGTATAAATCGTATTCGGCACCTGCTGCACTTTAGCGGATTGCATTTACCGGTACAATATGAAGAAGGAAGTTATTGGAGTAAAAAAATGATTGAGCATCTTGAGCAGATGGATTGCGGCAGTGAACATTTACGCATAGCATTGGAATTGCTTATTAAAGATTATAAACAAACACGTTCCTTATTACATAATCTTCTAATAGCCCTATCAGCCTGGTATATTTTGGTTACGTAGCATTCCAGGTATAGGATTGATAAATGCTGCCACAATTTTATTTGAAATACAGGATATCAAACGTTTTAAATCGTTGGATCATTTATATAGTTATGCAGGTCTTGTGCCTGATACAGGTGATTCAGGAAACAGGAAAATAACAAAAGGCATTACTGTTCGCCGTAACGAATATCTGAGGACAGCTTTGGTAGAAAGCAGTTGGACTGTGGTGCGAAAAGATCCTGCATTGCTAATGAAGTATAATGAACTTCGTAAGAGAATGCATTACAATAAAGCTATCATTCGTATCGCCAAACATTTGCTGTCAAGAACACGCTTTGTATTGCTGAACCAAAAAGAATATGTAACAGGTGTGGTAGCTTAGAGCGTATGGGTTTTTTGAGGAATTGGTTTTCCAGAGTTATTATGAAAAAGTGTTGACCTGAAAAATCAAATCAACACTTTTAAAAATCATAATTAACTCCGTATAAACACCAGCTTATCCCTTGTAAAGTTGCTCCCCAGCATTGCTTTACTCCGTTTTAGCTGGTGATATAAAGATATTAAAAATCGTTAGGTGTATTGATAAAAAAGCTTTTTAAAACCCCCTCATCGTTAAGTCACTCCTGCAGCTCAAAGGGTCATACCGGAGATGTCTGTTCGTACAAGGATACAGGGGCATTTTATAAAACTTAAAAGAGACCTTGCAGCTCCAAAAGCACCAAAATGTTTAGGATGTCTGTTTATTGAAGTGTGCTTTTTTAAATCGTTTGCCTAACAAAAAATTGCATTAATATGTAAGAGCGGGAACCTCATATTCAAACTTTGTTCAGTAAATGATGCAGCGTAATCTCATCATTGAAGGGAGTGACACAAGAGACGCCTAATCATAGTACCACAGATAAGTACACAACACAAAAGAATACTTCCCGCATTTTGCACCTTATTATCCCGCACTTGCCACCTTCCTTGAAAAGGTCGAACAAAAAATTCCCGCGAGTTTATTCAGTAGACCGCAATTCGAAGGTCGGAAATGGTAACACTTACCCACGATTTCATTATGATTCTAATGAAGCAATGGCGGCTTATTATTATGAAGGTGCAGTTATGCAACTGCTTACAATGACACTCAACCGATCTCTTGTTAATAATAATGGAAAAAATTTTCTGCCTATGATATTGAGAGAGTTTGCAAGGCAAAAGAGCTTATCAGTTCTGACCCCGGAAAGAGACATTCAATAAAAGAGCGTGCGAAGAAGGCTGGTGTAAACCACATTAAACCCTAGGAGTGTTTTAAACATCTTTTTTGGAAGCGCGATTTATCAGTATGCGTAGAATACAAGACTGGAAAATGCAAAGCAACTTTTAAAGGATCAGATTTATACCATGCAGGATGTTGGTATGATGGTTAGATGGTTTGACTGTGCACTATCAACTAAACAAGCTGTGCATGAGTAAGATAACGAATGAAAATAGAACGTTTTTTTAACCTTTAAGGAGGTAAATTTGCACATTAAAATTATACTACTCGGAATCACATTATGGCGTCTATAAATAAACCCCACGTAAAACTCAATACAAAAGAACAAAAAGATAATCCCGTAAAATTAAAATTCAATTATGGTTTTGGGAAAGAAGAGGAGCATGAAGATGAAGAGGCAAAAAATTACTATCCAATAGCTCAGGCATTTCGGGTTTTTATGAACCGCTTTGAATCGGATTATCGGCAACGTCTTGCACAAAGAAATCCGGCAATAGAAGTGCCGGCCCATATTGAGTACTTTCAAATCTTATTTCAATCGCAGTTTGTTATTTCAGAATTTTATAGCCAATGGTATAACGAATTTGGTCTCCTTGGTGTACACTTTTCTAAGTTCAATAACGAGATTCTTTTTGCCATAGCTGATAGGGATAAGTTCACTATTTTCCTTAACAACATTAATAATTTTATAAGAAAAGAGTTGGGGGAAGATTCTCAGCTGGAATACTCTGCCAAGATCATTTACATAAAAGAGTTCAAATTACTTTCAACAGCAGACGTTTTACAGTTCAGGCAGGCGGGACAATTAATGAATTTCCGGTTTGTCGATGATTTCCCGTTAGGCAAAGAGACATTCAGTCGTATATATTCCTCGTTGGAAAAATATTTACGGGAAAAAGGAATTGAACATAGATTTATAGAGCAGTCGAACAACATGGAAGTGCTCAATGCAACTGATAATCAGATTGTGGAGATAGTTCAAAACTTTGATATAGTAATAAACGATCAGGGCTACAACCTCACAGGCAGCAGTGTATTTACCGATAATGTTAATCATGGGACCGCTATTGCAGCACTCGCTGCTTTGGGTAAGAAGGCTTATTCTAACGGTTTCAAGGGGAAAATTCAGGCTGATGCAAAATTGCTATCCATAAAAGTAATGGATACAAGTTCAAATTATTTGTCGCAAAAAGAGGTATTGGATTTATTATATAAAGCAAAGCAGCAGTATCCTTCCATCAAAATCTTTGTTCTTACCATTTGCTACGAATCGCATAAACGCAATAATGAAGACTGTTCTGCCTATGCTTATGCACTTGATAAATTTGCGCATGCCACCGATTGCTTGATTTTCATATGTACCGCTAATAATAACGATGCAGCAACAATGAATAGTTCATACGATCTGAACTACTTTTTTACAGAAGGAACCAACATTTGTACCCCAGCAGAATCAATGAATAATATTACGGTAGGTGCTGCTGCAGATTCATTGCGTGTTGGTAATTTTGAAGGCATATCTGCATCAAGAGAATTTCCTGCACTCTATTCAAGAAAATGTCATATTGACTTACCTGCATTATTTCCTAAAAATAAAATCAATAAACTTTATTTTAAGCCGGATGTTATTGACTGCGGTGGTGATTATGAATATACGAGGAGTAACCGGTTTATCGGTTCAGGAATAAGAGCTTCAATGGAAGTATTATCTGCTGATCCTAATGAAAGCTTTTACAATCACATTGGGACCAGCTTTTCAGCCCCTTTGGCTGCAAATGTCGGTGTGCAGATACAAAAAAATTATCCAGGAATTAAGGCACAATCCATAAAAGCATTAATTGTAAACAGTGCATCTCTAAATCTGATTCGTTTTCAAAGACCATTTGCCGCCTTACTTAATAAAATAGCAGGTCACGGATTAGTTAGTGAACAGAAAAGTGTTTTCTCAAATGATAACGTAATTACGTTATTGCTGGAAGAAGAAATTGAACCGGAACAACTAAAAATATTCCCGTTAAATCTCCCAAGTTATTTGTCGAATGATGATTTGGGAAAGAAAAATGGTGTTTTAAGAATTACCGCGACACTCTGCTTCAGTTTTGAGCCTGTATTAAATCAACAGTTAGCTTATTGTCCTGTTCATATGGGCTTTTCCTTTTTTAGAAATCAAACAGGAGATCAGATACAGGCAACAGAAGACGAAATTAAATCGCTTCTCAAATCAACCCTTCGCTGGTCACAAAGCGGAAGACATGTTAGTAAACCAATGCCTTACACAAATACTCAAAAAATAGGTTTTTCTGTCAACGTGCAAGACTTGGTCAACGAGCATTCTACTTTTAAACTGGCGGTGAATTGCAGGATCAATCCACAACTTCTACCTGGGACAGAGCATCTGTATCAAAAGGCCCACTCTTTCTCATTGGTTGTCACAATTGAAGAAAAACTTAAAGAAGATACACTCACAGGAAAGTTATATAATGAAATGTTATTGTGTAATTCAGTTGAGAATATCTCCATAATTGATCTGGAAGCAGAAGGGACAGCAGAGGCAGAAGTAGAAGTTTCATTATTATGATTTTTCCATTGATTTTTTCTCTTGCAAAATCAACTCCTTCCAAATATCTGTCTGTATAGTTGCCTGTAACGGAATTACCTTTTCAGAAAGATTAAATATGCTGCGTTTAATAGCAGTAATCAAAGTTTTCTGAATACTGTAATACGATAAACCAGATGCTATTTTAACTATAGGTCCAAGGCTCCGTTGTTTATCAAATGTGAATTGTCCGTTTTTTAAAGTAAGCCGTATAAGCTCTTTAATTTGCTTCTCATTTGGTAAATCAAATTTTATATTAAGGTCGAATCTCCTAATTAAAGCGTCATCAAGCATGTCCTTTTGATTGGTTGCAGCAATAACGATACTACTTTGAGGAAGATAGTCAAAAAGTTGCAGGATAGTATTTACAACTCGTTTCATTTCGCCATGGTCTTGATTGTAATCTCTCACCTTGCCTAATGAATCAAATTCGTCAATAAAAATAATACAGTCCTCAGAAGCAGCTTTTCTAAAAATTTTTGCCAGGTTTTTGCTTGTTTCGCCAAGCTTTGAAGAAACAACTGCGCCGAGGTTAACGACTACCATCATTTTATGTAATTCGCCTGCTATTACATAAGATGCAAGTGTTTTGCCACAGCCAGAAGGACCATGCAGTAACACTTTATTTGCAACTGGTAAATCAAATTTCCGAAGTAAATCTGCAGTCTGGTGCTCTTTAATAAACAATTCTAGTTCATACCTTATATGGCTGTTTGCAACAAGGTTTTCAAATGTATAATCAGAAGTTAGCTTTTCTAAAATCAGCTCATTTACTTCCTTATCTTCAATTCGATTAAAATAGTTTTCTGAGCCTACTTTGGTTAGTGTATTGCTTTTTTGTTGATGGATGGAATCCTTTAATATCGATTGCAACTGAAGAGCGAAATTTATTTTTTTTGTTTTTTTCGAATGCTCAATTAATTCATTAAGCGCTGACAATAACTTTTCCTGATCATTCTCTAACCCAAATTTTGCTATATCTTTTATGTACTCAAACTGGCTCATCTAGACTATAATATAGACAAAGTTATATAATTAGCTATACGTTTGTGTGCCTGTTTAAAAAAATGCATTTCTTTAATTTTTATAGAAAGTTAAATCCAGAAGTTGCATAATTAAAGCATTGTTTTCTAAAATTGGTTAAAAGTATTTTTGCCGAAGCCGGTACTAGTTATTACTAAGTATAGCCAGGGGCATAATTGTTTAAAATTCTTTCTCTTTAAATTTTTAAAAAAATGTTCAAAGTTTATATTTGCGTTGACTGCATATTGTGTGCTGAATAAGGTTATGAACGTACAAGGTCTAATGTATGAGAAAGGTTTCTGCCTTAAAAAGTGTAAGTTAGTTGAACAAATATTTCATCACACTTTAAAAACAGAAACCATGAGTAAAAGTAATCAATTAGACTTTACAGGAATGACCATTAATTGTGGTGTAGATGTTCATCTTAAACAATGGAGGGTTAACATTCACGATGGCAATTTTGAATTGGAAGATTTTAGTCAAGATGCAAATCCTTTAAGCTTGTATAAGCATTTAAGTAGAAAGTATCCAAATGCCACTTATAAAATTGGCTATGAAGCAGGTTTCTGTGGCTTTAATGCACAACGAATATTACAAGATTTAGGAGTTATCTGTTATGTAGTAAATGCTGCTGATGTGCCAACAACTGATAAAGAGAAGAAGCAAAAGAAGGATAAATTAGATGCTCGCAAATTGTGTGATTATATACAAAGTAGCAAAGCAAAAAGTATTTACATTCCAACAGTATCATGGGAGCATGGGCGGTCACTGGTACGAACCCGGGAGCAGATAGTCAATAATCAAACCCGTTGTAAAAATCGAATTCGTCACTTATTGCACTTTAGCGGATTGCATTTGCCAGAACAATATAAAGCGGAAAGATACTGGAGTAAAAAAATGATTAACTGTCTTGAACAAATGGATTGCGGCAGTGAACATTTGCGTACAGCACTGCAATTGCTTATTAAAGATTATAAGCAAACACGTTCATTATTGTTGGAATCAACAAGGGCTATCCGCAAATTGTGTAAAGAACTTGCTTATCAGCCTGGCATTTTTTGGCTACGCAGCATTCCAGGCATAGGATTAATAAATGCAGCTATAATTCTGTTTGAAATACAAGATATCAAACGCTTTAAATCGCTGGATCATCTCTATAGTTATGCCGGTCTTGTGCCTGATACAGCTGATTCAGGAGAAAAGAAAAAAACAAAAGGCATCACTGTTCGTTGCAATGAAAATCTGAGAACAGCTTTAGTAGAAAGCAGTTGGACTGTGGTGAGAAAAGATCCTGCATTGCTGATGAAGTATAATGAATTGCGTAAAAGAATGCATTACAATAAAGCTATCATACGCATAGCTAAACATCTGCTTGCAAGAATACGTTTTGTATTGCTGCATCAAAAAGAATATGTAACAGGCGTAGTAGCATAATAGCGTAATAGGTTTTCTTAGGCATTTGTTTACCAGAGTTATTATAAAAAAGTGTTGACCTGAAAATCAAATCAACACTTTTCAAAAGTTATAAATTAACTCAGTATAAACACCAGCTTATCCCTTGTAAAGTTGCTCCTCAGCATTGCTTTACTCCGTTTCGGCTGGCGATATAAAGATATTTAAAAACGTTAGGTATATTGATAAAAAAGCTTTTTAAAGCCCCTCACCGTTAAGTCACTCCTGCAGCTCAAAGGGTCGTACCGGAGATGTCTGTTCGCACAAGCCCCTCACCGTTAAGTCACTCCTGCAGCTCAAAGGGTCGTACCGGAGATGTCTGTTCGCACAAGGATACAGGGGCATTTATAAAATTTAAAAGAGACCATGCAGCTCCACAACATAAAAGTTTAGAATGTCTGTTTATTGAAGTGTGCTTTTTAAAATCGTTTACCTGACATTAAACTTGCATAATATGTAAGAGCGGGAACCTCACATTCAAACTTTCTCAGTAAATGACGCAGCGTAATCTCATCATTGAAGTGAGTGACACAAGGGACGCCTAATAGTGTCCCTCTAAGCGGGCTGAGGTTTCGCCAATTACAACAGTCAATTCATAGCTTCGTAAAAAGTCAAAAGCTCTCTGCAGTAAGACCTTTGTACTACATGAATCAAAGAATTCATTTAATAGTGTGGTTCTGC
>WNFY01003011.1_pt1 | contig 21217 bp, 23 predicted proteins | sample 5400091 | NCBI WGS metagenome assembly WNFY01 (sample SAMN13153364, study PRJNA577476) | soil metagenome | isolation source: 60 cm soil or saprolite under grassland replicate 1 | place: USA:California | collected 2016-06-15
GTCTTCACGCCGGAGAAGGAGAAGTCGAGCCCGGGCACGCGTGCGACGGGGAAGTCGTATGCATCGGAATCGCCTTCGCCGGCGAGCCGGTCGATCGCCGCTCCGCCCGGGTAGCCGAGGCCGAGCAGCCGCGCGCCTTTATCGAAGGCCTCACCTGCGGCGTCGTCGAGCGTCGTCCCGAGCACCCGAAAGGCCCCGTGCTCGGGAACGTCGATCAGCAGCGTGTGGCCGCCGCTCGCAAGCAGGCAGAGAAACGGCGGCTCGACCGGCTCGGGCTGCAGGTAGAGCGAGGCGACGTGACCGTGGAGATGGTCGACGGGGATCAGCGGCAGTCGGTTCGCCCAGGCGACCGCCTTCGCGGCCGAGAGACCGACGAGCAGCGCGCCGACCAGGCCAGGCCCTTGGGTGACGGCGACCGCATCAATGTCTTGGAGCTCGGTGTCCGCCTCCCCCAGCGCCTCGCGCAGCACGGGGACGACCAGCTCGAGGTGACGCCGTGAGGCGACCTCCGGGACGACACCCCCGAAGCGGGCATGTAGCTCGGCCTGTGAGGAGACGACGTTCGAGAGGATCTGCCCGTCCTGCGTGACTACCGCGGCGGCGGTCTCGTCACACGAGGTCTCAATCCCGAGGATCAGTCGTCCGGCTCGCTGATCGGGTCCTTCCACATGATCAAGGCGTCTTCTCGGTTATCGGTGTAGTAGCCACGCCTGACGCCCCGGGGCTTGAAGCCGAGGCGCTCGTAGAGGGCGACCGCCCCCGCGTTCGAGACGCGCACTTCGAGCGTGTAGCCGCGCCGGCCTCGGCCGGCCGTTGCCCCGAACAGCCGCTCGAGCAGCATCGTGGCGATCCCGCGGCGGCGGTGCTCAGCCGCGACGGCGACGTTCATCACGTGCCAGGCGTCCACGTAGCGGGAGATGACGAGATAGCCGACGAGCTCGAGGGTCTCGAGATCGAAGGCGCCGAGGCAGATCGAAGACGGCTTCGCGAGCTCGCTCGCGAACATCGAGCGCGACCAGGGCGTCGGGTACGAGGCGCGCTCGATCCGCTCGATCGCGTTCAGGTCCCGCATCTCGAGGCGGCGCAGCTCGACCCTCGTCATCTCCTTCATCGCGCCTGCTCCGCGTCGGGGAGCCGCAAGTAGAGCGGCTCGACAGTTTCCGGATCGACGAACTCGCGCGCGAGCTCGACGTGGAATCGAGCCCGCGGCAGGTGCAGCTCGCTCTCTCGCTGCGGGATCTTCGCGCCCAGCGCTTCGAGCACCTTCCGATAGCGAACGGCGCCGTCGCCGACGCATTTCGTCCCAGGCTCGAGCAGCAGCTCCTCGGGAGCCGCCACAGCCGGATTGCCGTCGACGAGGGTGAATACCTCTCGGCGCCCCGCGTCGACCACGGGCAGAGCGCCGGGCGCGCCGGCGGCGAGCGCATCGAGCGTCGAGACGCCGGCGAGCCGGAGGTCGAGCGCCAACGCCAGCCCGCGTGCGGCCGCGAGCCCCATCCGGACACCTGTGAAGCTGCCCGGCCCGGTGCCGACGACGAGCCGGTTCAGCTCGTGCGGCTCGGCGCCGGCCTGCTCGAGCAGCTCCTCGGCGTCTGCGAGAACGCTCACGGCCCGGGAGGCGCGTTCGCCAAGCACTTCTCCGTCCCGGACGAGCGCACTCGTGGCGACGCCGGTGGCGGTGTCAAACGCGAGCGTCAGCATCGCCGGAGACCTCCGCCAACAGCTGCCGGTCGTCGCTTTCGACCTTGATCAGTCTGTGTTCGCGATCCACGTGCGACAAACGTAGCGCGACGCGCACCGGCGGGAGGACGTGCGCAGCCGCCTCGGGCCATTCGACGAAGCAGATCGCGTCGACGAAGTAGGGCTCGAGGTCCCCCCACTCCGCCGGCGAAAAGCCCTGGAAACGGAAGAGATCCAGGTGCGAGACGTCCGGGTTTCCCGGGTAGCGGTGGCCGACGGTGAAGGTCGGGCTCGTCACGGGCACTTCGATGCCGAGCGCGCGGCAGGCGCCGCGAACGAAGGTCGTCTTGCCGCTGCCGAGCTCGCCCGAGACGGTGACCACGTCGCCAACCCTGAGGCCGCGGGCAAGCCGCGCGGCGATCGCCTCGGTCTCCGCCACCGAGGCGGAGGTCAGCTCCACGGAGCTCAGAAGAGGCCGAGCTGAACGGCCGGCTCGGGCGTGAGCGGCGCGTGCGTCGGAACCGGCTCCGGCTCCTCAACTGTTCGTCCGAGCAGCTCCGGTAGACGCGCGAAGTCGGCTTCGAGCACCTTCAGCATCGCCGGCGTATAGAGCGCCGCAGCCGGGTGGTAGAGCGGGTAGAGCAGCACGGAGCGGCCGCCGAGGGTCGCTTCCTGCTCGGCGCCGTGGACTCGCGTGATCCCGGTCGGCTTGCCTGAGAGCAGCTTGGTCGCGAAGTTGCCGAGCGTGGCCACGACCTTCGGCTCGATCATCGAGATCTGGCGGAAGAGGTGGCCCTCGCAGGCCTCGATCTCATCCGGCTGCGGATCACGATTACCCGGCGGCCGGCATTTGAGCACGTTCGCGACATAGACCTGCTCCCGCCCGAGCCCGATCTCCGCAAGCAGCTTGTCGAGCAGCTTGCCGGCCTGGCCGACGAAGGGCTTGCCCTGCTGGTCCTCGTGGAAGCCGGGCGCCTCGCCGACGAACATCAGGTCCGCGCTCGGATCGCCGACACCGAAGACGACCTGCGTCCGGCCTTCGGCCAGCCGGCACTTAGTGCAGCCGGCGACTTCGCCGGCAAAGGCGGCTAGCTCAGTGGCAGCCACACGAACCGCCGCAACAGCCGCCACCGCCGCCGAAACTCGGTTGCTGTTGCTCGGTGCCGTGAGCTGCGAAGACGGAGAACTGCTTCCGCACGTTCGGGGCGCCGCAGTCCGGGCAGTCAGGTTCGTGACCGTTCCGGACGAGCTCCTCGAAGTGCGATTCGCACTCCATGCACACGTACTCGTAAATCGGCACCTAGGCCACAGACCGTAGCATCGGCTCGAACTTCACGGGGTCGGATCATCGAGATCGCACCGGACGACACGACGCCGACTCAGGGCAGGAGGTCCCGCAGGCCGATTGCGCCCCGCAGCAGGCTGTCGAGGGGAGCGATTTGGACGAGGCGGCGCAGAACCGGGGCGAGAAAACCGGGAACATCGCCGCGGCGCTCCGCTTCGTCCAATGACCGCAGCACACCTGCGCGAATCGCGGCCTCGACCGTGTCTCGGTCAGAGTGGCGGAGCCGAACGCCTGTGCTGGGCCGCAACGAGAGCACGAGCTCCTCGCGGGTGGTCCCCAGCCGGCAGGCGGCGCCGTCGAGCCCGTCCAAGAGGATCCGCTGAATCATCGCGTCGAGTCCTGTGCCGGGGAACGCGGGACGGGAGCGGCAGGGCTTCGCGAGCGGCGGCGAGACGCTTCGAGCGGCGCCCTTGCCGAGCTCCACTCCAACGAGCACCAAGGCCGCCACGAGTAGCGCCACCAGGATCGCGGAACCGCGTGCGAGACGTGGAGTCATTGGAGGACCCGGCGCCTGAAGAAGAGCGCCAACGCCAGCGCGAGCGCAGCCAGCGCCGCCGAGAGCGCGAACGCCGGCCGGAACGCGCGCGTGATCGTTTCTTCGATCGCGACCACCAGGGTGTCGCGCGTGGCCGCGAGCTTCGGATCGCTCCCTGCACCGTGGTTGTCGAAAGGCTTGGCGAGATCCGGGATCGCCCCGGCGCGGGCGCGGGCGAACTCGCTAGCCAGGTCGAGGGCGACCGGCACCTTGATCGAGAGTCCAAGAGGAGCGTCCAGCAGCACCGCTGTCGCCCTCAGCTTGGCTTGATCGCCCGCTGCGGGGAGCTCGCCCGCCAGCAACGGCGCGATCGAGGCGAGCGCGAGCACCAGCCCGAGGTGGCGGATGCCGACAGTGAAAGTGCCGCTGCGTGCAACCCCGGCCGCTGGGTCGAGCGCAGCGCCCGACAGGGTCGGCACCGCGAGCCCGAGGCCGATGCCGCAGAACGCAAGGGCCGCCGCCGCGAACCAAGCGCTCGGCGAGGGAAGCAAGGCGAGCGCTACGAGGCCCGCCGCAACGAGCGCCGCACCGCCGCAGATCGCCAGGAGCGGACCGAGCAGCCGGCCCAGCGGCCGCGCCGCGATGGTCGCAGCAGGAAGGACGCTGACGATCGCGGCGCCTGCGATCGGCGAGTACCCCCAGACGGTGATCAAGAGCAGAACCGCGAGGAAGAGGACGCCGACCAACGCCCCGAAGAGCAGACCGAGGCAGGCGTTCGCCGGCCAGGTGCGGGCGAGTGACGAGCGCCAGCCCTCCTCGAGGGCCGACCGCCCCGAGGCGGCGAGCGCGGCGATCAAGCCGAGAACCGCGACCGGCGCCTGCGCAGCGAAGATCGCACGCCAGTCAAAGAGCTGCGTCAGCACTCCTCCGAGCGCCGGCCCGAGCGCAAGACCGAATGTGCCCGCGAGAGTCCAGATCGCCGCTCCCCTCGTGACCGATCCGGTGAGGTCAACCAGCACGGGGAGGGCGCCCGCCAGGAGCAGCGCCGCTCCCACCCCCTGGACGCAGCGCGCGGAGATCAGGAAGGGGAGGCTGTCCGCAAGCGAGCAGGCCAGTGACGCGAGAAAAAAGGCGAGCAGGCCGGCGATCAGGATTCCTCTGGCGCGAACGCGATGGACGAGGACGATCAGCCCTAACGCCGCCACCGCGACCGCCGCGTTGTAAGCGGTCACAACCCACGAGACACCCTCGATCGACGTGTGGAAATGGGCGTAAAGCTCCGGCAGTCCCAGGACGACGATCGATGAATCCGCAAAGGCAACACCAACCGCCACCGCGACGAGAGCGGTCAGAAGAGAGGTTGATCGGACGATTGTTATGGCCGGAGTTCTACAACCGGGCTCCTGACGGGGGGATGCTAGGCCGGCCCGTGAACTACCCGTCCACTCAGGCGGCCACTGAGCGTCGACGCCCCGACCGCGAGCCGCCCGTGGGCCGCCTTCGTCCCGTCCACGCGCACGGAGCCCACGAACCTCGCCGGGAGAGGCGAGCGTGACTCCGGCCGGTAGAGGCGGAGGCTTCCGCTGATCCGCACCCCGGCGACTGTGCTGTAGCCCTTGAGCACGAAGCTCGTTCCGGACGCCCGGATCGTGCCGCCGTAGAGGCCGGCGATCGCTTTCACTTGCGTGAAGCCGGTGAGCGAGAACGCCCACGAGGCCGTGGCTTCGCGCACGGTTTTTGCCACCGCGGCGAGCGTCCGGCCGCGCACGCCGCCGGTGCGGCCGGGCTTCAGCGTCGCGAAGGACGCCGGGAAGGCACCGATCGGATTGACGAGCATCGGCGAGCGCGGGCAACGCGAAGGCGGCACTCCGCCCGAGAGCCAGATCGACACGGCGGTCTGCGCGCAACCCGTGAAGTCGGTACCGAGGACGCTGTGGCCCACGCCCGGCACGGTCACGAGCCGTCCCTGCGGGAAGCGCGCGGCAATCGCGGCCGCATTCGTGGCGGGTGTGCGGAGGTCGCGCTCACCCGCGAAGACGAGCACCGGCACGTTCGGCAGCGGCCCCGAGCCAATTCCCGGACGGCGCGCCTGGGGCGGCCAGAGGAGGCAGAAAGGGGCCGGGCCGAGGTCGGTCGCCCAAATGCCGAACGGACCGGTCGAGCCCCGCGGCAGTGCGCTCCGGGCCGACGCGAGCAAGCCCGGGCGCTGCCCGAGCGGCGTCTCCGGAGCCCACGGGAACGGCCCGTCGTCGCAGACAGTGGCCGTGAACAGCCCCATGCTCAGATCCCCCGCCGACGTGATTGCCGTCTGCCGGTCGAGCTGAACGAGCCGGAGCAACGGGCGCGTCCGACCCCGGAGGGCCGCGTGCACCGCCGCCGGCAGCTCGGCGGCGAGGCCCGCGTTGAGGTCGGAATCGAGCACAGCGCCGCCCAGGAAGTCGAAGCCGGTGGCCCGCACGGTCCTCGTCCCGCCGGTCGGCTTCGCCACCTTGCCCGTGACCGGATGGGCGGCCATCCGGTTCGCGAGCTTGACGAGCTCGCCGACGAAGTTCGACGTTGCCGCTTTACACAGCCCGCCCGAGCACAGCGACGCGAGCCCCTTCGGCATCTGCTGGAGGTCGTCGAGCGCGAAGGGATCGCGGCCCTCCGGGTCGGCCACCGAGTCGAGGATCAGCCGTTCAACGTGGCTCGGGTAGGTCAGCGCGTACGCGACCGAGAGCTGCGTTCCGTACGACGTCCCCTCGAGAGCGATCTTGTCGACGCCGAGCGCCCGGCGCACCGCGTCGATGTCGTCGGCGTGGTCGCGGGTGGAGTAGAAGGCACGGCTGGGGCCGATCTCCGTCCCACATTTCGCGACCAGCGCCTGCACCCTCGTCAGCGCCGCGAACGGATCGGCCTGGAGCTCGGGACAGCGAAGGAGCCCGGAGCGTCCGGTCCCGCGAGGGTCGAAGGCGATCAGCGTGTAGCCCGGATACTCGCTGCGGAGGTCGAGGGCGTTCGCGCCGAGGCTGAAGGCCCCTGCCGATGCCTGACCGGGCCCGCCGGCGATCAGGAACAGGACTCCGCGAGGGACGCCCGGGGCGGGAAGCTCCTCGACGTGGAGCGACACGGTGCCGGGCGTCGCGCCGCTGCGGTCGAGCGGCACGTTCACCGTCGCACACTGCAGTCCGTTCGCGCCGCAGGGCACGAAGAGCGTGCGTGCGGCCGGCGCGGCGTTGGGAGCGCCGAGCGCCGCACAGAGCGCGATCAGGACGATGAGACCCCGTAGCCGCATCGAGAACCAGCCACGATACCGGCAGGTACGCTTTCTTCTGCCCGGTATCCGCTACGGAACTGGAGCGAAACGATGTTCGAAAGCGTCAACGTGATCGGTCGCGGCCGGGTCGGTTCGGCGGTCGCCGCGCGGCTCGAGGAGCGCGGCGTCGCACTGGGCGACGACGGCGCTGAGCTCGTGCTGCTGTGCGTCCCCGACGCGGCTATTCGGGACGTGGCCCGGGACCTGGTCCCGGGACCTGGCTGGATCGCGCACGTCAGCGGCGGCACGCCGCTCGCGGCGCTCGACCCACACGAGCGGCGTTTCGGGCTCCACCCGCTGCAGACGTTCACACGGGCACGAGGGCCCGACCAGCTCGACGGCGCGTTCGCCGCGGTCACGGCCGAGACCGAGGAGGCACGCGAGCGCGGCTTCGAGCTGGCCCGGCTGCTCGGCCTGAAGCCGTTCGAGCTCGCCGACGAGGCCCGGCCGCTCTACCACGCCGGCGCCGCGATCGCCTCGAACTACCTGGTCACGCTGCACCGGGTCGCGTCCGAGCTCTTCCGTTCCGCCGGCGCGCCGCCGGAGGCCCTAGTCCCGCTGATGCAGCGAACGATCGAGAACGGTTTCGAGCTGACGGGCCCGATCGAGCGCGGCGACTGGGAGACCATCGAGGCCCACCGCGAGGCGATCCGCGCCACCCGCCCCGACCTGGAGGCGCTCTACGACGTTCTCGCTGAGGTGACGCGCGTATGAAGACCCTCCGAACGATCGGCGACCTGCGCGCCGAGCCGCGCGAAGGATCCGTCGGCCTCGTCCCGACGATGGGCGCCTTCCACGAGGGCCATCTCGCCCTCTTCCGTGCCGCCCGCGCCGAGAACGACCTCGTCGTCGCGAGCCTCTTCGTCAACCCGGCGCAGTTCGGCGCGAACGAAGACCTGACCACGTACCCGCGCGACGAGGAACGCGATGCCCGGGTCGCCGAGGAGGCCGGCGTCGACATCCTCTTCGCGCCCGACGCAAGCGAGCTCTATCCGCCCGGCTTCCAGACCTGGGTCGAGGTCGAGGAGCTCGGCAGCCGCCTCGAGGGAGAGCACCGGCCGGGCCACTTCCGCGGCGTCGCCACGATCTGCCTGAAGCTCTTCAACATCGTCGGACCCGACCGGGCCTATTTCGGCCAGAAGGACGCCCAGCAGGTCGCCGTCGTCAAGCGGATGGTTCGTGATCTAGACCACGAGGTTCAGATCCGCGTCGTCCCGACAGTCCGCGACGCCGACGGGCTCGCTCTCTCGTCACGCAACGCCTACCTCTCGCCCGCGGAGCGCGAGCTCGCACTGACCTTGCCGCGGGCACTCGCGACCAGGGATCCGGCCCAGGCCCGCGCGCGCCTGAACGGCCTCGACGTCGATTACGTCGAGATCGCCGACTTCGAGCCGCGCGTGCTCGCGGCTGCGGTTCGCGTCGGCAAGACGCGCTTGATCGACAACGTCGTCCTCGAGAAGGAGAAGGCATGAGCACTCGTCCCAGGAAACCCGGCCCCGCCACACCGGCACCCGGAAAGCTGGCCCTCCCCGAGCTCCTCCAGATGAAGGCGCGCGGCGAGAAGATCGTCATGGTCACGGCGTATGACGCGCCCGGTGCGAGGCTCGCGGACGCTGCCGGGATCGACCTGATCCTGGTCGGCGACACCGCGGCGATGGTCGTTCTCGGCCACGACTCGACCGTGCCGGTGACGATGGACGAGATGCTCTTCCTGACCCGCTCGGTCGCCCGTGCAGCCAAGCGGCCGCTGATCATCGGCGACATGCCCTTTGGCACGTACGAAGCCTCGGACGACGACGCCGTCCACAACGCGGTGCGCTACATCAAGGAGGGCGGCGCCGACGTGGTCAAGCTCGAGGGCGCCGGCCCGTCGCTCTCACGCGTACGCGCGATCACGGGCGCCGGCATCGGCGTCATGGGCCATGTCGGCCTGACGCCGCAGTCGGCGACCGTGCTCGGCGGCTTCAAGGCGCAGGGGCGCACGGCCGACCAGGCCCGGCGGCTCTACGAGGACGCGCTCGCCCTCGAGCGCGCCGGGTGCTTTGCGGTCGTGCTCGAGGCCGTGCCCGCTCCGGTCGCGGAGCGGATCACGAAAGCGCTGACCGTGCCGACGATCGGAATCGGCGCGGGCGCCGCAACGGACGGCCAGGTGCTCGTCTACCACGACCTGCTCGGGCTCTACGAAGGCCGGGCGCCGCGCTTCGTCAAGCGCTATGCAGACCTCGCCACCGAGATCCGAGGCGCACTCGAGCGCTACGCCGCCGACGTGCGGGAGCACCGCTTCCCGGAGGAGCAGCACACGTATTCGATTCCGGACGAGGAGTTGGCAGAGTTCGAGGCCGAGCTAGCCGCCGAACAGGTTCAGCGCTAGGTCGGCGACCGCGACGAGGACGCCGAAAACCGCGATCGCGCCGACCGTTTTCGGCCATCCCCAGCCCTCGACGACACGAATTCCGATCGCGAGCAGCGCGACCGACCAGAGCCCAAACCCTGCCGCGAGCACCGTGAAGACGTGCGCTCCGGAACCGGAGTCCGCACCGCCGCTTCGGAAGATGTCGCCCCCGTAGAGCGCTAGCCGCACAGGGAGGAGCACCAGGGACAGCGCGACCGGCACCGCCGCCAGCGCCAAGAGGTGACGCGCCTGCCTGTAGCTGCTCTTCGCCCCGAGCCGGCTGAGGGCGAGATAGAGCGCACCGCCCGCGAGCCAGTAATTGACCAATCCGACGAGCAGCCCGGCGATGAAGAGCCAGACCGGGATCACGATTCCGGCCCGAAAAGGGTCGTCCGCGAACGACGCCGCCTGCGAGCTGAACAGCGTCAGCGCCAGCCCCGCGAAGAAGGCGACCGCGGCGATCGCGTCCTGGCGATCCTCCGCGGCCTCCCGCGAGTCGTCGCGAAGCTCCGCGAAAACCGCCCGCGGCGCATGCGGGACGAGCAGGATCCGCTGCCACCACGCTCGGGCTCCGTCCGGATGCGCCCGGTCAGCCTGGATGCTCATGCCTGGAGCGTATGGGACGCGCTGTACTGACTCTCAAGTCAACTCGCGCAGCTGCCGATGACCCATTTGCGTCACAAGCGCACCGGGATGACTTGGCGAGCCCCCCGAACCCCTAAGTGGAAGTCCGGCGTACGTCGGCGGCGCTCGCCTGGTCAGAAACTGCTGCTGACGATCGCCGTCCTCGGCGCAGCCGCGAGCATCGCCGGCCTCGCAACCTTCGCGACCTTCACCAGCTCCACCTCGGCGAGCCACACCGTGTCTTCCGGCACGGTCACGATCGCGCTCGGGGCAACCGGCGCCTCGACGAACCGGCTCAACGTCGATGCGACCGCGATTGCGCCCGGCGACACGATCCAGCGCATCGTCGATCTGATCGATCAGGGAACGATCAACCTCGCCTCGGTGACGCTGACGACGTCGGCGACGACGAGCTCAGTGCTCGACACCGACGCGACGAACGGACTCCAGATGGTGATCGACAAGTGCTCGCAGGCCTGGACCGAGGCCGGACCGCCCTACACGTACACGTGCGGCGGCTCGACGTCGACAGTGCTCAGCTCACGCGCTGTGATCCAGACCGCCGTGACGCTGAGCAACCTCAGCTCTCTCACGGCGGGCAACACTGACCACCTGCGCGTGACGCTCACCTTCCCGAGCGGCGCCGGCAACTCGTTCCAAAACAAGTCGTCGACGATCCAGTACACGTTCACCGGCACGCAGCGCGCCGCGACTGACAAGTAGTCGTGAGGGGCACGCGGCTCGTAGCCGACCTTGCGCTGAGGTTCGTCCTCGGCGCGGCTCTCGCCGTCTTCGCACTGCTGGCCCTGATTCCGCACACCGGGCTCTACCGTCCGGAGACGGTCCTCTCCGGAAGCATGAAGCCGGGCTTCGGTCCGGGCGACCTGGTGATCGTGACGCCGGAGCCTGCGCGAGATGTTCGTGTCGGCCAGGTGATCAGCCTCCACGTCCCCGTCGGTGACCACCACGTGCAGACGCACCGGGTGGTGCAGGTCCTTCGCGGGGGCGAGCACCCGGTCATCCGCACGAAAGGCGATGCGAACAACGCGCGCGACCCCTGGACGGCGAGGCTCGACGGCTCGACCGCCTGGCAGGTTCGGGTCGTCGTTCCGAAGCTCGGCTGGCTGATCGTTTGGCTGCGCAGTCCTTGGCTGAGGCTGCTGACCGTCTTCGTCGCGCCCGCGCTGTTCGTGATCATCGCCATCCGGCGAATCTGGAACGAGCCGGATGAGGACGAGATCGAGAGGACGCCCGATGCGCCGGCACAGGTCGCACCGCTCGCCTAGGCGACCAGCCCGACTGGGCGCTGTCCGCGCCGGCGCACTCGCCGGAGCCGCCGCGGCCGCGCTCGTCGGAGCGTCGCTTGCCTTCGCCACCTTCAACAGCGCGGCAACGGGTGGCCCAATGACGGTGTCCTCGAAGCGAATCTTCTCCGGAACGCGCTCGACATTTCCCGGCGATCTCCGGGACGCGAGTAGCGGCAGCGCGGCGAACAAGTCCGACCTGCTCGACTACGACGACGCGGCGCCGGCAGTGACCGGGGCCTGGGCCGCCTCCTATTCGGCGACGCGCTTCTACCAGATCGATTTCAACAGCCCGCGGCCGGCCGGAATACCTGCCTCGAGCGTGAACTTCAATATCAAGTACGCAAGCAAAGGCGGCGGTGGCTCGGGCAACGCTTGCATCTACAAGATCGAGGTTCGGCGCGCCTCCAACGACAGCCTCCTCGGCACGCTCGACCATTCGACGGGCCCGCTGTGCAGCACCGGAACCACTTACCGAGTCGTCAACGAGGACATCTCGTCCCTGGTGACCACAACCGACCTGGCGAACGATCTCCGGATCAAGATCTTCGGCTACGAGACGGGAGCCAGGGGCTGGAACATCGAGTACGCGACCGTCACGGGCACGAGCTACGCGAGCTGGACCTTGTTCGAGAAGACCTACACCGACCAGTCGACCGGTGCCGCGACCGTGACCCCCTGGTCGATCGCCACCGCCGAGGGCACAGGCGCGGCCGGGACGATCTACACGGCGGCGAGCACCTGGCCCTCCGCGGTGCCGACGAGCGCGAAGTATCTCCAGGTCACGTTCGACCATCCGGACCTGCCCGCGGGAGGGGTCGTTCAGAGCGTGACCCTTAAGAACATCTGGCGTGACGCCACCGCTCCCGGACTCGGCGGCACGTTGTGTAACTACTTCGAGATCTATAACGGTGCGACCCTCGTGGAGACGCACGGCGGCACGACGCAGGCAACGGCGCAATCCTGCAACAACAGCAACGTGACCTGGCAGACCGACACCGTCACGCTGTCGCTGGTGGACACCGTCGCCGAGGCGAACAGCATGACGATCAAGTTCTACTACTGGGTCGCTCCCCTTTGCGGCGGCGGAGGTAACCCGAACTGCGTCAGGTCCGTCACCGACCAGGTGCAGGCGACGTTCACCTACTACCTCGATTGACGTTCGTTATCCCCCCTCCGGGTGAGGTCTCGCGCGCTTCTGCTGCCGAGAACACAACTATGCGGCGAAATCGTTTTCCTGCTCGGAAGCTGCTGCTTTCGATCGCGGTACTCGGCTCCGCAGCCTCGATCGCGGGCCTCGGCACCTTCGCGACGTTCACGAGCTCGACGAGCGCGAGCCATACGATCGCCAGCGGAACGCTCTCGCTGACAGCCCCGGTCAGCCGCCTCGGCACAGGCGCGAGCCCGATTGCTGCGGGCGACACGATGCAGCGCGCGATCGACCTCAGCTATTCCGGCACCATCTCTTTCGGCTCGGCGACGCTCACCACGAGTGCCACGAGCTCATCCCTGCTCGACACGGACGCCACGAACGGCCTCCAGATCGCGATCGACAAGTGCTCCCAGGCCTGGACGGAGTCCGGCCCGCCCTACACCTACACGTGCGGCGGCTCCACCTCGCCCGTGCTTGCCTCACGGGCGCTGATCGGCAGCGCCATCGCCCTTTCAAACTTGACGCTGACCGCCGGCTCGACCGACCACCTCCGCGTGACTGTCACCCTGCCGAGCTCGGCAGACAACACGTTGCAGAACAAGTCGTCGACGATCGATTACACCTTCGCCGGCGTCCAGCGCAACGCCACCAACCAGTAGCTCGCAGCTACTAAGCAGCTGCGGCGGCGTGCGCGGGCAGCACCTCACGCAGGTATTGCCCGGTGAACGACTCCTCGACCTCGGCGACCTGCTCCGGCGTCCCGGCCGCGACGATCTCGCCACCGGCCTCTCCGCCCTCGGGCCCGAGGTCGATCAGCCAGTCCGCCTGCTTGATCACGTCCAGGTTGTGCTCGATCACGAGCACGGTATTGCCGGCGTCGACCAGCCGCTGCAGAACGTCGAGCAGCTTCTCGATGTCGGCGAAGTGCAGGCCGGTCGTCGGCTCATCGAGCATGTAGAGCGTCCGCCCGGTCGCGACCTTCGAGAGCTCCTTCGCCAACTTGATCCGCTGGGCCTCGCCGCCTGACAGCGTCGTGGCGGGCTGGCCGAGCTTGATGTAGTCGAGCCCGACGTCGTGCAGCGTCTGCAGCTTCCGGCGCAGCTTCGGGATCTTGGCGAAGAAGGCGAGCGCCTCCTCGACCGACATCGCCAGCACGTCCGCGATCGACTTGCCCTTGAAGCGGACCTCGAGCGTCTCGCGGTTGTAGCGCGCGCCCTTGCAGGTCTCGCAAGGGACGTAGACGTCGGGCAGGAAGTGCATCTCGATCTTGATCTGACCGTCGCCCTTGCAGGTCTCGCAGCGGCCGCCGCGGACGTTGAACGAGAAGCGGCCGGGCTTGTAGCCGCGCACCTTGGCCTCGGGCGTCAGCGAGTAGAGCTCCCGGATCGGCGTGAACAGATCCGTGTAAGTCGCCGGATTCGATCGCGGCGTGCGCCCGATCGGCGACTGGTCGATGTCGATCACCTTGTCGAAGACGTCGATCCCCTCGACGGATTCGTGGTCGCCCGGCTTGACCCGCATCCTGTGCAGCCGGTTGGCGAGCGACTTGTAGACGATCTCGTTCACGAGCGTCGACTTGCCCGAGCCCGAGACTCCGGTGACGCAGACGAACTTCCCGACCGGGAATTCGACGTCGATGTCCTTGAGGTTGTGCATCGAAGCCCCTCGAACCCAGAACGAGCCGAGATCCTCGCTGCGCCGCTCGGGCACCGGGATCGAGCGGGCCCCGGACAGGAACTGGCCGGTGACTGACTTCTTGTTCCGCTCAACCTTGGTCGCCGGCCCCTCGGCGACGACGTGGCCGCCGTGCTCGCCCGCGCCCGGCCCCATGTCGACCAGGTGGTCGGCGGATCGCATCATCTGCTCGTCGTGCTCGACGATGAGGACGGTGTTGCCGAGGTCGCGCAGCCGCTCCAGCGTCGCGATCAGCTTGCCGTTGTCGCGCTGGTGGAGCCCGATCGAGGGCTCGTCGAGGATGTAGAGCACGCCGACGAGCTGGCTGCCGATCTGGGTCGCCAGCCTCAGCCGCTGCGCCTCGCCGCCCGACAGCGTCGCCGCCGTGCGGTCGAGGTCGAGGTAGCCGACGCCGACGTTGTCGAGGAAGGTCAGCCGCTCCTTGATCTCCTTGATCACCCGTGAGCCGATCAGCTGGTCGGTCTCGCTCAGCTGCAGCGTGTCGAGGAACTCGAGCGCGCGTGTCACCGACATGCGCGTGAACTCGTGGATGTTCTTGTCGCCGACCGTGACGGCGAGCACCTCCGGCTTCAGCCGCGCCCCGTGGCAGACCGGGCAGGGGCGGAAGCTCATGTACTCCTCGATCCGCTCGCGCTGCTGGCTCGAGTCCGTGTCGCGGTAACGGCGCTCGAGGCTCGGGACGAGCCCTTCGAAGGCCATCGTGTAGGCGCGGCGCCGGCCCATCCGGTTGCGGTACGAGACGTAGATCCGCTCGCCGTCGGTGCCGTAGAGGAAGAGATTCTGCTGCTCTTCGGTCAGGTCCTGCCACGGCTGCTCGAGGTCTATCTCGTAGCGGTCGGCGATCGCCTGGACGACCGACTCGTAGAAGCCCGAGTTGCCGAGCGCCCACGGCACGAGCGCGCCCTCGCCGATCGAGAGTGTCGGATCGGGGACGAGCAGGTCGGGATCGATCTCCTGCTGGTGGCCGAGGCCGGTGCAGCGCGGGCAAGCGCCGTGCGGCGAGTTGAAGGAGAAGATGCGCGGCTGCAGCTCCGGCAGCGAGACGCCGTGGTCGGGACAGGCGAACTTCTCGCTGAAGGTCAGCTCCCCGCCGTCGACGAGGTCGATCACGACCAGACCGTCCGCGAGCTGGGCCGCGGTCTCGACCGACTGCGCCAGCCGCGTCCGCAAGTCGTCCTTGATCACGAGCCGGTCGACCACCACCTCAATCGTGTGCTTGAACTTCTTGTCGAGCTCCGGCACGCCCTCTTCGAGCAGCCGCTGCTCGCCGTCGACCTTGACCCGGCTGAACCCCTCCGCCGTCAGATGCTCGAAGACGTCCTTGTACTCGCCCTTACGGTCGCGCACGACCGGCGCGTTGACGGTGAAGCGGGTGCCGGGCTCCAGCTGAAGGATCTGGTCGACGATCGACTCCTGGCTCTGGCCGGAAATCGGCCGCCCGCAGACCGGGCAGTGCGGCTTGCCGATCCGCGCGTAGAGCAGCCGCAGGTAGTCGTAGATCTCCGTCACCGTCCCGACGGTCGAGCGCGGGTTCCGCGAGGTCGTCTTCTGGTCGATCGAGATCGCCGGCGAGAGACCGTCGATCGAGTCGACGTCGGGCTTCTCCATCATCTGCAGGAACTGGCGCGCGTACGCGCTGAGGCTCTCGACGTAGCGGCGCTGGCCCTCGGCGTAGATCGTGTCGAAGGCAAGGCTCGACTTCCCGGAGCCGGACAGCCCGGTGACGCAGATCAGCGCATTCCGCGGCAACCGGACGGTGATGTCTTTGAGGTTGTGCTCGCGGGCGCCGTGGACGACCAGCTCGTCTGCAGCAGCCATGAACAAGCCAGTTTAGCCGCGCTTGGCCGATCGAACAAGTGTTCGTTCTAGCCGCGCTTGGCCGATCGAACAAGTGTTCGTTCAGGACCAAGTGTTCGGTCAGGACCGGTTAGTCGCCGCTGCCCGGAACGTCCGAGCCGATCACGAGCAGGAAGCCCGCGCCACAGAAAACTGCAACGTAGAGGAGCCCGACGATCGCCGCCGGCCAGACCCCGAGCATGTCCGCCGAGCCGTGGCTGTGCGCAGCCACGACCGCCGCAAGCGCGTGGCCGGGGGCGTAGCGTGCGGCGTCCCCGGCCGCGCTGATCACGCCCTCGCCGATCAGCAGCCAGAGCAGGATCGCGACGATCGCGCCCGTCTGCCTGCGGAACAGCCCGCCGATCCCCACGCCGATGCCGGCCGCGAGCAGCGACGCGCCGACCGCACCGAGGAATGGAGCAAGCGTGTCCCTGCGGACGTGGAGGCTGATGCCGCGTCCGCTGTACCAGAGCTCGGAGATCACCAGGGTGGCCGCATCCGCTAGGACGGCGAGCACGAAGACGACGAGCAGCGCGCCGCCGAGCTTCGCCACGAGCAGCCGCAGGCGCACCGGCACGGCGAGGAAGCTCTGGTTGATCGTTCCGTGGGCGTACTCGGCGGTGACGAGGATCGTCCCGACCAGGACCGCGACAATCGCCGCAATCCCGCCGAAAGCGAACGTCGAGCGCTGGCGCGAGAGCTCGCCCAGGACGCCGGGGTCTTCGGAGCCGATGTGGATCGAGAGGACGAGCAAGAGGAACGCAAGCAGCCCCAGCCCGAACCACAGCAGCAGCCTCGTCGTTACCGCCTTCAGGAGCTCCGCCCGTAGGGCGCTCACGCCTGAGGCTCCGCGGTCAGCTCGAGAAACGCTTCTTCGAGCGAACCGGTGTCGGCGACGAGCTCGTGCAGGGGAATCCCGGCCTCGGCGGCGAGGTCGCCGACCCGTTCGGGCGGCGCATGGACGGCGAGCCGCTCACCGTCCGCCTCGGCGTCGATCCCGGCGGCCCGCAGCCGCTCCAGGAGGGCCGCGGCCCGCGGCGAGCGAACTCGCGTCGCCCCGGCCGCTTGCGCGATCAGCTCCACGACTGGCTGGTGCGCGACCAGCTTTCCCCGGTGGATGATCACGACCTCGTCCGCGAGCTGGGAGACCTCTGCGAGCACGTGGCTCGAGACGAACACGGTTCCCCCGCCGTCGGCAAAGGAACGCAGGAAGTTCCGCAGCCAGCGAATCCCCTCGGGATCGAGCCCGTTCGCGGGCTCGTCGAGCACGAGCAGCTCGGGCTCGCCGAGCAGAGCGGCGGCCACGCTCAGGCGCTGCCGCATCCCGAGCGAGTAGCCGCCGACCCGGCGCCTGGCCGCATCCGACAGGTCCACCTCGGCCAGGACCTGATCGACGCGAGCGTTTGCGATCCCGGCCGCCGCGGCGAGGACCCGGAGGTGGTTCCGACCGGTGCGGGCCGGGTGATAGTTCGAGGCCTCGAGCACGGCGCCGACGGTCTTGAGCGGTGCTTCGAGCTCGCGGTAGCGCTTTCCGGCGACCGACGCCCGGCCGCTCGTCGGCAGCGCGAGGCCGAGCAGGACGCGCAAGGTCGTCGTCTTGCCGGCGCCGTTCGGCCCGAGAAAGCCGGTGATCCGGCCGCGCGGGACGCTGAAGCTGAGGTCGTCGACCGCTGTGGCGCGACGAAAACGCTTGGTCAGGTGCTCGACCTCGATCATGAGGCGTCGCTTGCGATGCCGACTAAGAGATCGCGCGATTCACTTGCGCGACCGCTAAACCCGGCCGATAGAGATGCTCCGAGCTGAAATGCTGCTTGCATCAGTCTTGCGCGCCGCCGCTCGCTTAAGGGGAGCGGCTCTCGACGAGACCGTAGACGCTGCGCGGCTGCGGCACGAAGGTGATCTCGAGCGGCCCCGCGATCAGCGTCCCGTAGCCGAGGAGCCTGCCGACCAGGCTCTGGTCGACCTCGACCGCGCCGACTCGCTCCAGACGTACCGCCGCGGTCCGGCGCCGAAGCGTGCCGCGCACGAGGGCGAGCTGGTCGTCGGTCATGATCACGTGGGTTCGCTCCCACGTCCAGACGGCGCGGAGCGCGAGCAGCGCCGCAGCCACGACGAGCGCGGTGCCCGCGAGCAGTGAGGGCCACGGGAGCGAGAAGAGAAAGCCGCCGGTCGCCGCAATCAGAAAGGCGCGCGCCAACGCGGGCACGAGCACGACTCCGTGACGCCTGGAGTCGAGATAGATCCGCTCGCCGAGTTCGCGACGCACGCGCGCGGCTTCGCCGCGCACGAGCCGGGTCCTGCAGGAGTTTCGCCGAGGTCCAACGCTGGGGATGATCAGACCGTGGCACTCGTTGCTCGCAAAGCTGCCGTCGCGACCCTGGTCGTCATCGGCATTGTCGCGCTGGCGCTCGCGCTCTGGAAACTGCGCGTGCTCCTCTCCCTCTTCTTCCTGGGGCTCGTGATCGCGGCGGCGATGGGGCCGGGAATCGAGTGGCTGTACGCAAGGCGGGTACCGCGCGGCGTCGGGGCTGGCGATCCACTACCTGGCGCTCGCGGGCGTCGTCGCCTTCCTACTCTGGCTCGTCGTCCCGCGCGCCGTGAATCAGGTCGGCGACGCGCTCGGCACCGTGCCGACATCTCCGAATTCCCTGAACCAGGCGACCAAGAATTCGACCGGCATCAAGCACACGATCCTGCGCGCGGTCCAGAAACGCCTCCAGAAGCTGCCGTCCGCGAGCTCGGCGCTGCACGCGTCCGTCGGCGTGACGAAGGCGGCGTTCGAGGTGCTGATCGGGATCTTCTTCACCTTCGCGGTGGCGGCCTACTGGATCTTCGAGCGAGACCGGGCGAGACGCCTGCTCTTATCCCTCCTCGCGCACGACCACCGGAAGACCGTGCGCGACACCTGGGACCTGATCGACGCGAAGCTCGGCGCCTTCGTCCGTGGCCAGCTGGTGCTGATCGCGTTCGTCGGGACGGTGCTCTCGCTCGCGTTCTGGGCGATCGGCGTGCCGTTTGCGGTGCCGATCGCGGCCGTGCTCGTCACGCTCGTGGACGTGATCGTGCGCGACAAGGACCCCTCCGACGAGGATGTGCCGACACTGCTCTTTCCTGCGAAAGACGCAGAGGCGTGATCGATCCTCTTTCGCAGCCGGGGATTATCGGCCGCGCCGGCAAAGCCGGCACAGCCTCTTACGCAGCATCGCAAGCGACGCTGCGGTCCCTGCGAAAGACGCGGGGGCCTAGGCCTTGCGCCAGCGGCCGAAGACGAGACCGCCGAGTGTGAAGCCGAGGCCGAATGTGCCCACTCCGAACGCCCCGACCGCCGCTGCCTTGCGCCAGGTCGAAAGGCGCTGCCAACGGCCGAGGGCTTCCTGCTCCTCGTCCGTCAGCGGCTCTCCGCGGCGCTGCTTGCGCATCGCGCCGCCGGCGCGCAAGCCGAGGTAGAGATCGTCGAAGATCTCTGTCGATTCGTCGGGCACGTAATTCAGTGTACTAGCCTCCTTCGCCGGTGCCAGCAAGGCTCCTCCACCTCTCTGACCTGCATGTCGGCACCGTCGAGGAGCCGGAGGTCGAGCGCGCGCTGGGCTCCCTGATCGAGCGCGTCGACCCCGAATTGATCGTCGCCAGCGGCGATCTGACGCACCGCGCACGGCCTCGCGAGCACGACCGCGCGGCGGCGTTTCTGAAGCGACTCGACCGGCCGCTGCTGGTCGTCCCGGGCAACCACGACATCCCGTGGGCGTTCCCGGCCCGCTTCACACATCCGTTCCGCGAGTTCGAGCGGCACTGGGAGACGACGGAGCCCGTCCACGAAGCCGACGGACTCTTCGTCGTCGGCCTCAACTCGGTGCGGCCGTGGCGGCACCAGTCCGGGGGCGTTCGCTCCGGGCAGCTGCAACGGGCCGCCGAGCTGCTCGCCGGTGCGCCCGGCGGAGCACTTCGGGTCGTCGTCCTCCACCACCACTTGATCGGCGCTCCCTGGCGCTCGCGCAAGAAGCCGGTCGCACGGCGCAGCCACGTACTCGCCGCGCTCGTCGACGCAGGCGCCGAGCTGATCCTCGCCGGCCACATCCACCAGGCAGCCGTCTCCGAGCGGCACGAGTTCGAGGTCGCCCCGGGCAGCCTGCGGGGGGCGACGGTCGCCATCGCTCCCGGACTGGGGCAGCCGCGGCCAGACCGGCGCGGCGAAGCGCGCGGCCTGCACGTCTACGAAGCCCACGAGCACGAACTCGTCGTCGAGACTTACGTCTGGCGGCAGGACGATTGGGGCCTCACCGCGATCAGGAGATTCCCGCGCGGAAGCGAGCCGCTCGAGATCGAGCCGACTTGATGCGCGAGCCAGCCTGGCAACCCGGGGTCCCTGCCTGACCTTTAGCCGGGTTTAGCGGTCGCCCGAGTGAATCGGGCGACCTCGTAGACGGCGTCGCAAGCGAGCGCGTTTAGCGGTCGCCCGAGTGCATCGGGCGACCTCGTAGACGGCGTCGCAAGCGAGCGCCTTAGGGAGCTGGGGGCTGCCGCACGCCAGGGCCTGAGATCGGCCGGTGCTGGACGTACTTCCGGTACAGGACCACGAGCACGACGGCGCCGAGAAAGGCAAAAAAGAAGCTCGTCGCCGTGCCGAAGAGCAGGCGGGAGAGGATGCCGCCGAGCAGCGAGCCGCCGATCCCGATCGCCGTCGTCATCCAGATCGGCATCGGATCAGGCCCCGGGACGGCGAAGCGGGCGAGCCCGCCGATGACGAAGCCCCAGATCAGGATCGCGATGATGAAGGCGAGCGTCATCTCGCCTAAGGTGTGGCCGGCGTCGCTGCGAGCAGCTCGCGCCGCAGGTCCTTGATCTCGTCGCGAAGCTTGGCCGCGTACTCGAACCGCAGCTCCTCCGCGGCCGTGAACATCTCCTCCTCGAGCGTGATCACGAGCTTCTCGAGCTCCTCGGTACTCATGCCCTCGACCTTGCGGCCGTCGCGGCGGCGCCGGCCCGGGACGGTCGGCGACTCGAGCGAGAGGAACTCGGCGATATCGGAGACGCCCTTCTGGATCGACTCCGGCGTGATCCCGTGCTCCTCGTTGTAGGCGAGCTGCTTGGTGCGGCGACGGTTCGTCTCGTCGAGTGCGCCCTTGATCGCCTCGGTCAGCTTGTCCGCGTACATCAGCACCTTGCCGTTCGTGTTCCGCGCCGCGCGGCCGATCGTCTGGACGAGCGCTGTCTTGCCGCGCAGGAAGCCTTCCTTGTCGGCGTCGAGCACGGCGACGAGTGAGACCTCGGGGAGGTCGAGGCCCTCGCGCAGCAGGTTGACGCCGACGAGCACGTCATACTCGCCGAGGCGGAGCTCGCGGATGATCTGGATCCGCTCGAGCGTGTCGATCTCGGAGTGGAGGTAGCGCGCCTTGACGCCCGACTCGAGCAGGTAGTCGG
>WNFY01002941.1_pt1 | contig 21199 bp, 19 predicted proteins | sample 5400091 | NCBI WGS metagenome assembly WNFY01 (sample SAMN13153364, study PRJNA577476) | soil metagenome | isolation source: 60 cm soil or saprolite under grassland replicate 1 | place: USA:California | collected 2016-06-15
AACATCGCGGCAACGACGGTGGCCGTGATCGCGATGCAGCGGCCGTACGTCCTGCTGCTGGGCGGCCGGCACAAGGGCGAGCCGTATACCAGCCTCGCCCCGCTGCTGGCCGATCGTTGCCGGCTCGTGATCGCCTATGGTGAAGCGGGGCCGCTCGTCGAGCAGGATCTCACAGGCAAGGTGCCGCTCGAACGCGGTACGACGTTCGAGGATGTGATCGCGCGTGCCCGGCGGGCGGCGCAACGCGGCGATGCCGTCCTGCTGTCGCCCGCGTGCTCGAGCTACGACATGTTCAAGAACTACGAGGAGCGGGGGGCCACATTTCGGCGACTCGTCGAAGCACCGTGACCTGGGAAGGGCGGCTGCTCGCCGTCGTGACGGCCGTGCTCGTCGTATTCGGCCTGGCGGCGGTGTACGGCGCCTCGAGTCTCGTCACGACCGCCGGTGGCCAGGTAGGCGCGAGCTTCGCGCTGCGCCAGGCGGTGGGCGCCGCCGTCGGCGGCCTGCTGGCCATTGTATTCGCCCGCATGGACTATCACCGCTGGCGGCGCTGGGCGTGGCCGCTGCTCGGCGTCACCGTGCTGCTGCTGCTCATTCCCTTGCTGCCCTTCACCCATCCCATCACGCCGACGATCAATGGCGCGCGCCGCTGGGTGAACCTCGGCGTGTTGACGCTGCAGCCATCGGAGCTCGCCAAGTTCGCGGTCGTGGTGTGGTGCGCGATGCTCGCCGCGAAGAAAGGGGAGCAGCTGCGCGACTTCAAGCTCGGCGTGCTGCCCTTCGTCGTCATTCTCGGGCCGGTCGTCGGTCTGATCTTCCTCGAGCCGCATCTGTCGATGGCGCTGCTCGTCGCCGTGCTGGCGGGGAGCGTGCTGTTTACCGCCGGCGCCCGCATCGGGCATTTCCTCGCGCTCGGCGTGGCGGCCGGGCCGCTGCTCTACGGCGCCGTGGCGACGGCGCAGTACCGGCTCGCCCGCGTGCTGACGTTTTTGAACCCCGGCGCCGCCCCCACGGAGGCGACGTGGCAGGTCCAGCAATCGCTCACCGGCATCGGCGCGGGACAGCTGCTGGGCGCGGGGTTCGGACAGGGGCAACAGAAGCTCGGTTACCTGCCCTACGCCTATTCCGATTTCATTTTTTCGACGATCGGCGAGGAGTGGGGCTTCCTTGGCGTGGTGATGATCGCGCTGCTGTTCGGAACGTTCGTCTGGCTCGGCTTTCGCATCGCGCGCCACGCCGCCGATCCCTTCGGGCAACTGCTTGCGACGGGCATCAGCGTGATGATCGGCCTGAGCGTCGTGCTGCACATCGGCGTCAGCCTGGCGGTGATTCCGGCGACGGGCGTGACGCTGCCGTTCATGTCGTATGGGCGGTCGTCACTGATTGTCGCGCTCGCGGCGACCGGTGTGTTGGCGAGTGTTGGGAGGGCTCGACGTGTGTCGTAAACGCGGAACTCGGAACGTGGAACGTGGAACACGTAGGCCTTTCGCTTCTGTTTCGCGTTCCGACTTCCACGTTCCGCGTTCATGAAGATCCTCATCGCGGGCGGCGGCACCGGCGGCCACCTCATGCCCGCGCTCGCGCTCGCGCGCGTCGCCGCCGATCTCGGCCACGACGTCGTGTTAGTTGGCGCGGCGCGTGGCATCGAAGCCCAGATCCTGCCGCGCCATCTCTTCCGATTCCATCTGCTCCCGATGGAGCCGTTCTACCGCAGAGCGTGGTGGCGCAACCTGCGCTGGCCGATGATCGCGCTGCGTGCCTGGCGGTCGGCGGGACGCGTGCTGCAGGACGAGCGGCCCGCGATCGTCATCGGTACCGGCGGCTATGCGGCGGGGCCCGTCGTGTGGCGCGCCCAGCGCGCCGGCATTCCGACGGCGTTGCAGGAGCAGAACGCGTTCCCCGGACTCACGACGCGCTGGCTGGCGCGGGGCGCGCGGCAGGTGCACCTCGGATTTCCGGAAGCGAATCTGCGGCTCTCGCCCGGCCCCCGGACACCGGTGTTCGTGTTCGGCAATCCGATCACGCCGCCGGGCCGGGTCGACGCCGTCGCGGCACGCAGCGAATTCAGTTTGGCCGCCGAGCGGCGCACGGTGCTCGTCGTGGGCGGCAGTCAGGGCGCGCGCGCGCTCAACGAGACCGTCGCGCGCGCGCTGGGACTCGAGCTGCTGCGCGACGTGAATCTGATCTGGGGTACCGGCGCGGCGCACGAATCACGCTACGCCGCCCTGGCGGTGCCGGGGCGCGTCGTGGTCCGCGGATTCTTCGATCCGATCGCGCCGGCGTACGCGGCCGCCGATCTCGTCGTCGCGCGCGGGGGCGCGATGACGGTGGCGGAGCTGTGCGCGTGGGGGAAGCCGAGTGTGCTGGTGCCGCTGCCGACGGCGGCGGCGGACCATCAGACGTTCAATGCCCACGCCCTGGCGAACGCCGGCGCGAGTGTGTTGCTGCTCGAGAGCGAGCTCGCGCCCGAGTCGTTTGCGAAGACGATCACCGCGCTGGTCCAGAACCGGGGCCGGCTCGAGGAATTGGCCCGCAGTGCCCGAAAACGGGGGCACCCGAACGCCGCCCGAACCATCATGGAAAAGGTTTTAGAGCTTTCGCAAGTTGTGTAAATTTCCTATATTAGCTCCCCACAGATGACCTTGTTTCTAACCGGGGATCCCCGACCCATCCACTTCATGGGCATAGCTGGGGCGGGGATGAGCGCCCTGGCGATGATTGCCGCGCACCGGGGAGTCTTCATAACTGGTTGTGATTCCGAGACTTCTGGGACAGGTGTCGATGATCTCACCGCCTTGGGAGTTCGTGTTTGGCGGGGCCACGATCCCAGCCATTTAGAGGGGGTGCGGGCCGTTGTGGTGACGGCCGCGGTCCCGCGAGACCATCCGGAATTGGAACGGGCCCGGGCGTTGGGCCTACCGGTCGTGCGTCGCGCCGATGCGCTGGGCGAGCTGGTGTCCGAGGGTGGAGCGAGCCTCGTGGCGGTTGCCGGCACGCATGGCAAGACGACCACCACGGTCATGGTGACTGAGGCGCTCACGGCCGCCGGGCGAAACCCCACGGGACTCGCCGGCGGCCGTGTCGCTGCCTGGGGCGGCAACGCCCGCATCGGCGGTGCTGAGTTGTTCGTCGTGGAGGCCGATGAGTACGACAAGGCCTTCCTGTCGTTGCAGCCGACGATCGCGGTCGTGAACAATGTCGAAGCGGATCACCTCGAGTGCTACGGCAGCGTGGACGCGCTCGAGCAAGCGTTCGCCGATTTTGCGGGCCGTGCGGCACGGGTGATCGTCGGCGCGGACGACGTGGGTGCGGACCGCGTCGCGTTGCAAGTCAGCGCGCCGGTGTGGCGCGTCGGCCTCGGTGCGACGGCGGACGTGCGCATTCGCGGCGTGCGACTGGAGCCGGGCGGCTCGCGGGCGACGATCTCGCTGCCGGGCGGCCACACGGTCGAGCTGCAGCTCGCGGTGCCGGGCATGCACAACGTGCGCAACGCGGCCGCCGCACTCGGCGTGCTGCAGGCGCTGGGCGCGGATGTGCAGGCCGGCGCGGACGCCCTGGCGGCGTTCCGCGGTGTAGGACGGCGCTTCGAGCGCTTGGGTGACGCGGGTGGCGTGACCGTCGTCGACGATTACGCCCATCACCCGACGGAGGTGGCGGCGACGTTGGCGGCGGCGCGGCAGGCGTTTCCCGGCCGGCGCGTGGTCGCGGTGTTTCAGCCGCATCTCTATTCACGGACGGCATTGCATGGCGAGGCGTTGGGGAAGGCGCTCGCCGCGGCGGACATGGTGGTCGTGGCACCGATCTACGGAGCGCGCGAGCAACCGCTCGCCGGCGTGACGCATCACCTCGTGGTGCGCGGCGCGACGCGCGCGGGCGCCGCGACGGTGGCGGTGCGCGATCGTGCGGGGCTGACGACGCATGTCGCCCGCGCGGTGCGCGGGGGCGACGTCGTGTTCACCCTGGGGGCGGGCGATATCACACGGGTCGGACCTGAGCTGCTGCAGATGCTGGGGAACGGCAGCCGGGAGCAGGGAGCGGTCGCGTGAAGTGGCCGCGGCAGTCCCGGCGCGTGTTGCTGTGGGCCGGCGCGGCGCTGCTGGGGATGGCGATGTGGATGGCGGCGCCGCTCGCGCTGCGCCGCCTGGCATTCTTCCGCGTGCGGCAGGTCGAGCTCATCGGCATCCGCTATCTGGATGCCGATCAGGTTTTGGCGGCGCTCGGGCTGTCGCCCCGCGCCAGCGTGTTCGACGATACGGGCGTGCTCGCCGAGCGCTTGCGCGGGCTGGATGGTGTTGCCGATGCTTCGGTCATCCGCCGCCCGCCGGCATCGCTGAAGGTGATCGTGCGCGAGGTCGAGCCGGTGGCGCTGGTGGCGAACGGTCGCGGCGCGCTGGCGCCGGTCGCGGCGGACGGGCGGGCGATGCCCTTCGATCCGGCGGGACTCGATCTCCCGATCGTGCGGACGGCGGACAGTGGGGTCGTCGCGCTGTTGGCGCGGGTGCAAGCGTTCGATCCCGCGCTGTTTCAATCGATCGATGCCGCGCGGGTGAATGCGCCGCGCGGTGACGTGCTTCTCGAGCTGGGCGCGCATCGCGTGCTGCTGGGCCGCGATGCGGGGCCGGAGGTGATCGAGGCGGTGATGCTGGTGGCGAGGGATCTGGCGGCGAAAGCGCGCCCCTACGCGGAGCTCGACGGCCGGTACGCCGGACAGGTCGTCGTGCGGCGCCGGAGTGCCCGGAGCGCCTGATGGCGGACCGCCGCCTCGTCGCCGGCCTCGACCTCGGCAGCACCAAGACGTGCGCCGTCATCGCGGAGCTCGCGGGCGACCTGCCGCGCGCCCCGCTCGCGAAGATCCTCGGCGTCGGGCTCGCGAAGAACAGCGGCGTGCGGCGCGGCATGGTGCGTGACATCGACGAAACGACGCGCTCGGTCGCGGCCGCGCTCAAGGACGCCGAGCGGATGGCGGGCGCGCGGGTGCCGGACGTGACGTGCGGCATCGCCGGCGAGCATGTGTCGGCGCGCGGCTCGAGCGGCGTCGTCGCCGTGAGCGGGGACGAGATCTCGCCGCAGGACGTGGCCCGGGTCAACGAAGTCGCCCGGGCGGTCTCGCTGGGCCGGGATCACGAGCTGCTGCACGACATTCCGCAGGAGTACGTCGTCGATCAGCAGCACGGCATCTCGGATCCGGTCGGCATGACCGGGACACGGCTCGAAGTGGAGATGTATCTCGTCACCGCGCAGGCGACGGCGGCGCAGAATCTCCGCAAGAGCGTGCAGCGCGCGGGCTATCGCGTCGCCGACCTGGTGCTTGAGCCGCTCGCGGCGTCGTACGCGGTGTTGACCGATGACGAGAAAGAGCTGGGCGTCGCCCTGGTGGAAGTGGGCGGCAGCTCGACCGGCGTCGCGATCTTTCACGAAGGCAAGATCCGGCACCTCGCGTCGCTCAAGTACGCGGGCGCGCACGTGACGAGCGATCTGGTGCAGGGCCTCGGCGTGACGCAGTCGGATGCCGAAAGACTGAAGGAGCGGCACGGGGCGGCATACACCCCGCTGGTCGATGCGGGCGAAATGATCAGCCTGCCGTCGACACAGGGACAGGGTGCCCGCACGGCCTCCCGCGAGCTGGTCGCTCACATCATCCACCAGCGCGTGGATGAGATTTTCCAGCTGGTGGGCCGCGAGTTCGAGCGCGCCGGGTACGGCGGCGGCCGCCTGCCGGCCGGCGTCGTGCTGAGCGGCGGCACGGCGCACCTGCCGGGGATGGTCGAGCTGGCCCGCGAGGTGTTCGCGGTGCCGGTGCGCGCGGGACATCCGGAGCTGGGCATTTCGGGACTGGTGGACAGCGTGCAAGCGCCGCGCTACGCGGTGCCGGTCGGTCTGGTGTTGTACGCGGCGCGCAAGAGCGCCCAGGGAGGCGCGCCCGGCGTGTTGTTCGGCGGCCGCCCCGAGAAGCTGTTTGCGCCTCTCAAGAGATGGTTGCAGGACTTCTTCTGAGCCCTAGGGGAGAACCATGATCTTCGAACTCGAAGAAACCGTTACACAGAACGCGCGCATGAAAGTCGTCGGCGTCGGCGGGGGCGGCGGCAACGCCCTGAACCGCATGATCGACGAGCACGTGAGCGGTGTCGAGTTCATCTCGGTGAACACCGATGCCCAGGCGCTCCTCAACAACAAGGCCGACGTCAAAGTCCAGATCGGCAAGAAGCTGACGCGCGGGCTCGGCGCCGGCGCGCGACCTGAAATCGGCCGCCAGGCCATCGAAGAGAACCGCGACGAGGTGCTGCACTCCCTGCAAGGCGCGGACCTCGTGTTCGTCACCTGCGGCATGGGCGGCGGCACCGGCACCGGGGCGGCCCCGATCATCTCGCAGGTCGCCCGCGACCTCGGCGCGCTGACGATCGGGATCGTCACCAAGCCCTTCCTGTTCGAAGGCCGCAAGCGCATGCGTCAGGCGGAGATGGGGATCGCGGAGATGCGCAAGCACGTGGACACGATGATCGTCGTGCCCAACGAGCGGCTGCTCGCCGTCGTCGGCAAGGGCATCCCGTTCCAGGATGCGCTGAAGAAGGCGGACGAAGTGCTGCTGCATGCGACGCAGGGGATTTCGGCCCTCATCTGTGTCACCGGGCTCGTGAATGTAGATTTCGCCGACGTCCGCACCGTCATGCAGAACGGCGGCGCGGCCTTGATGGGGACGGGCCAGGGACGCGGCGAGAACCGCGCCATGGAAGCGGCGCAGCAGGCGATTTCGAGCCCGCTGCTCGACAACATTTCGATCGCCGGCGCGACGGGCGTGCTGATCAATATCACGGGCGGCGAAGACCTGACGCTCGGCGAAGTGACGCAGATCAGCGAAGCGATTCACGATGCCGCGGGCGACGACGCCGAGATCATCTTCGGCGCCGTCAACGATCCCGCGATGCACGGCGAAGTGCGGATCACCGTGATTGCGACGGGGTTCGACAAGACCGGCGCGATGGCGGATGCGCTGGCGGGCGTGCAGCGGCCCGCCGCCGGCGTGCTGCCGTTCCGTGACCGTGGCGCGCGACCGACGCCCGTGCCGCCGCCGGGATTTGCGAAGCCGGCAGAAGTGGGAGGAGCGCCCAAGCGTCCCGCGCAGGCGCCTCCGCCCGGCAGTCCCGAGCTGAATGAAATGGAAATTCCGACTTTCATCCGGAGACAGATGGACTGATGGTTGGGGCCTGGCGAGCGAGTCACTACGTTGCTGCCGGCACGCTCGCTGCCGGGATGCTGGTGTGGGCCGCACACGAGGCGTGGCCGTCGCGCGAGGTCCCGGTCGCGCTCCCCATCGTGGTGACGAGCGCGTACGACGAATGGGCCGACACCCTCGGCCGCCGCGAAATGCTGTCCGATGTGCTCATGCGCGCCGGCATCACCGGCCGTGAGTACGTCAGCTTCCTGAAGGCGAAGCACACGCTCAACCCCCGCCGCATGCAGCCGGGACTGATCTTCGAAGTGCGCCGGTTGAAAGGCACGACGGTCGCCAATCGCCTGGGCGTGCGCCTCGATCCCGAGCGGCATCTGGTGATGACGCGCCTCGGCGGCGACGCGGGATGGCGCGAGACCGTCGAAGACATCCCCTGGGCGACCGAACGGCTGCGCACCACCGCCGTCATTCAGTCGAACCTGTACGACGCGCTCGACGCCGCGATCCCCGATTCGTTTCTCCCGGTCCGTCAACGCGTCGCGCTCGCCTGGGCCATCGCCGACGTGTACGACTGGGAAGTGGACTTCACGCGCGATCTGCGCCCCGGGGATCGCGTCGACGTGCTGATCGAGCGGTTGCAATCGCCGGAGGGGGAGAAGCGTTTGGGCCGCATTCTCGCCGCCCGCGTCGACGTTGCGGGCTCCCCCAGCTTCGCCTTCGCGTTCGACAATCCGAACGGCCGGGGGGGGGGCGGGGGCGGGGGCGGGGGCGGGGGCGGGTTCTACGACGACAAGGGGCGTTCGCTGCGCCGCGCGTTTCTGCGCGCGCCGCTGCGCTTCAGCCACATCTCGAGCCGCTTCGGCGGGCGCTTTCATCCGATTCTCAGGCGCTGGCGGACCCATCAGGGGACCGACTATGCGGCGGCGTACGGGACGCCGGTCCGCGCCACCGCCGACGGCGTCGTCATGATCGCCGGCCGCAATGGCGGCTACGGCAACCTGGTCGAGATCCGCCACGCCAACGGCATTCGGACCCGCTACGGCCACCTCTCGCGGTTCGCCTCTGGCGTGCATGTGGGGCAGCGCGTCGGTCAGCAACAGATCATCGGCTACGTGGGCGCGACCGGCCTCGCGACGGGGCCGCATCTGCATTACGAGTTCCTGATCAATGGCCGGCCGACGAATCCGCAGCGCAAGGACGCCAGCGCCGGCGAGCCCGTGCCGTCGAAGTTGAAACCGGCGTTCGACGCCGCGCGCGCGCAGCTACTGGCGGAGCTCGAACCCACCGGTCTGCCTGCCGCGGCACCGGCGCTCGGTTCGGTCGCCGGGCCCGCTCGCGACGACTAGCGCCCCCCTCCAACCTTCCGCGCACAGAATTCCGTGGAGCTCTATCCCGCCGTTGACGTCGAAGGCGGGCGCGTGGCACGTGCCCACGGCGCGATGGCCGAGCCGCTCGCGGCGCTCGATTGGTTCACGCGCGCGGGTGCGCACTGGATTCACCTGGTCGACATGGACCGGGCGTATGGTCGCAAGGAGAATTCCGCAATCATCGGCGCAGTGCTGAAGGCGGCGAGGGTTCAGGTGCAGGTCGGGGGCGGCCTGTTTCGAGAAACGGACATCGATCAGGTGTTCACATTGGGGGCCACGCGCGTGGTCATCGGCCCGCGCGGCGCCGTGGACTCCGGTCTCGTCGAGCGGCTGCTCGCACGCCACGGGGCCGAGCGGCTGGCGGTCGGCATCGATGCGAAGGACGGACGCGTCGCGCCGCGCGGCACGAGCGACGTGCTCGATCTCACCGCGCGCGAGCTCGCGGCGCGCGTCGCCGGCCTGGGCATTCGCACGATCATCTACAATGAAGTCACGCGCGACGGGAAGCTCACGGGCCCCGACGTGGGCGGCGCCCGGCAGCTCGCAGAACTCGGTCTCGCGGTGATCGTCTCGGGCGGCGTGGGCTCGCTGGACGACCTGCGCGCCGCTCGCGCCGCTGGGCTCGCGGGCGCGTGCGTCGGACGGGCTTTGTACGACGAGAAGTTCACGATCGCGGAGGCGCTGGCGTGCCTCTCGTGACGCTGCGCGTCGTCGCCGTGCTGGCGTTGCTGCTGCTGCTCTGGAATCCCGCCAGCTCCCGGCTCCTGCCCTCGGGCGACCAGCCGATCGTGCTGCTCGATGCCTCGCTGAGCATGAGCGGCGCACCGTGGCGTGCGGCGCTTGACAGCGCCCGCGGCTTTGCGCACGACCGCGCCGTCGTGTGGCGCTTCGGCAGCGGCGTGGCGGCGTTCGACACCGCGCCGCCGGCGGACGGCGCGACGCGCCTCGGTCCGGCGCTGGAAGCGGCCGCCGCGCGTGCCGGCGAGGTCGTCATCGTGACCGACGGCGCCGTGGATGACGCGGCCGACATTCCCGCCGATCTCCTGCGCCGGCCTCGCGTGATTACCACGCCACGTCCCGCGTTTTGGGATGCGTACGTTGCCCGGGTTGAGGGCGGTCGCCACGTCACGCGATCGGATACTGTCCGGCTCAGGGTGAGCTACGGCGTTGTCGGGATGCGAGATGCGAGAAGCGGGATGCGAACTGGTCGGCTCACCCTAAGGGCCGAAGGTCGTGAATTGATGTCGCAACGCGTCTCGTTGCCCGATAGTGGAGTGTTGTCGCAGGATCTCACGCTTCCCGCATCTCGCATCCCGCATCCCGGTTGGACCGTCCTGCAGATCGCGCTGGATGGCGTGAACGACGCCGAGCCTCGAGACGACAGCCGTCAGTTCGTAGTTGACGTGAGCCTCGATCCCGCCGCGGTGATCTTCGCATCGCCGCCTGATTGGGAAGCGCGATTCCTCGCCCGGACGCTCGCCGATGTCGCGCGCCTGCCGGTCAGGATGTTCGTCGAAACCGAGCCGGGCCGGTGGCGGGATGGTGCCACACTGGTCCCGGTCGCGAGCGGCGACCTCACCCGCGCGGCACAAGGCGCGCGCCTCGTGATTGCGCTGGGGGACCCGGCGCGCGCCCGCGCGTTCACCAGCGGCGCGCATGTTGCGCGCGTGATCTGGTCCACGAACGGGCAGCCCGGTGACTGGTACGTGGAGCGCCCCGTTTCGTCTCCCTTCACTGCGGCACTGGCGGGCGTGCTGTGGGATTCGCTGCCGCCCGCGACGGCCGTCGCGGTGGCACCGCGCGATTCCGCACAGGCCACCGTCGCGCTCACGGCGCGCCTGGTCCGGCGCGGCCCGCCGCGTCCCGTTCTCACCTTGGAGCGCCGCAACGGGGAGCGCGTGGCGACGGTCAGTGCCGCGGGGCTGTGGCGCTGGGCATTCCGCGGCGGCGCGGCGGACGAAGCATACCGCAGCTTCGTCGCGGCGTTGGTCGACTGGCTGCTGGGGGACGGGGGACGGGGGACGAGGGAGCGGGTGGTGCCGGAATCTTTCGAAGCGCCGAATGGACTTCCCACGGTGTGGCGCTGGGTGGCAGCCGATACGGCGCGGCCCGTCGCCGTTACGCTGCGGAGCGACGACACGACGCGCGTCGACACGCTGCGCTTCGATGCCGCCGGCCGCGCCCAGTTGCGGCTGCCGCCCGGTGTCTATCACTATGCGATCGGCGGCGGAACCGAGCGCGGCGTGGTCGCCGTCGAGACCTATTCCGATGAATGGCTGCCGCGCACGCCCACGCTCGCCTCGCAGCCCGGTGAGGCGACGGCCCGGCTGGCATCGGTCGGACTGCGCGACCGCTGGTGGTTGTTCGTCATCGCGATCGCTGCACTGGCGACGGAGTGGGCGTTGCGGCGTCGCCAGGGCCTGCCGTAATGGGGCTGTGGAAGCAGCTGTCGCGTTTCCTCACGCCGGGCGCGGATGACGCGAAGCTCGAGGCGGTGCAGCGCCTCTTGATCGAAGCAGATTTCGGCGTCGCGGCAACAAACGAAACCGTCGAGCGCCTCAGCCGCGCCAACAACGTCGATCAGCCCACGCTCGAACGTATCGTCGTCGAGCTGCTCGGCCCGGCGGCGCCGCCGCTCGCGCGGTCCGACAAACCGCCGACCGTCGTGCTGGTTTTTGGCGTCAACGGCACTGGAAAGACCACGACCGTCGCCAAACTGGCGCAGCGACTCAAGCGGGAAGGCCGCAGCGTGCTGCTCGCCGCCGCCGACACCTTTCGGGCCGGCGCGACCGAGCAGCTCGAGACCTGGGCGCGGCGTCTGAGCGTGCCGTTCGTCGGCGCCAACTCGGGGAAGGGCGCCGATGCGGCTGCCGTAGCGTTCGATGCGGTGGACGCCGGGCTCGCGCGCGGCATCGATACGGTGTTAGTGGACACGGCCGGCCGGCTCCACACGGATGAGCGCCTGCGCGAGGAGCTCAAGAAGGTGGCGCGCGTGGTCGGGAAACGGCAGGCCGGCGCGCCGCACGAATCGCTGCTGGTGCTGGACGCGACCGTCGGCCAAAACGCGGTGCACCAGGCACGCGAGTTCTCGGCCGCCGTGCCGCTCACGGGGCTCGTGATCACGAAGCTCGATGGCACCGCGAAAGGCGGCAGCGTCGTCGCGCTGCGTCGCGCGGTGCCCGCGCCGATTCGCTTCCTCGGCACCGGCGAGACCCTCGACGACCTCGAGCTGTTCGACCCCGTGCGGTTCGCGCACCGTCTGGTCTCCGAATGAGGGGAAGAGGGACGGGGGAAGGGGGAAGGGTACGGCGCTAACGCTCGCGAGTCCCGTCAAATTCCTGAAAGGTGTGGGACCGAAGCGCGCGGAAGCACTCATGCGTCTGGGCATCCGCACCGCGGGCGATCTCCTGTATCACACGCCGCATCGCTATCTCGACGCGACGACCGTGACGCCGCTGGCCCGCGCTGCCGTCGGCCAGGACGTCACCTGTGTCGGTCGCGTCGTGAGCACCGGTGTGTTGCCGACGCGGCGTGGCTTGCGGGTGTTCCGCGCGGTGCTGAAGGACGAGAGCGGATTGCTCGAATGCGCCTGGCCGGGCCGCCCATTTCTCGAGCGGCAGATCAAGAAAGGCCAGCTGCTGCTCGTGACGGGGCCGGTACGGTACTACCACGGCAAGCAGCTCGTGCCGAGCGAGTTCATCGTGCTGGCCGAGCCGGACGACGACAGCGCTGGCGATCCCGGGCTGGTGCTTCCGGTCTATCCCGCCACCGAAGGCCTCACGCACCGCCAAATCCGCGCGCTGGTGCAGCAGCATCTCGACCTGCTGCTCCCCCTCGTCACTGATCCGCATCCTCCCGCGTTTCGTGCGAGTCACGACCTCATCGAGCTGCGGCGCGGGCTGGAGCTGATGCATCGGCCCAAGCGCGTAGAAGAGGCGGAGCTGGGCCGCCGCCGCCTCGCCTTCGACGAGCTGTTCGATCAGCAGTTGGTGCAGGCGCGCGCCCGGCATCTCGCCAAGCGCGCGCGCGCCGGAATTCGTTTCGAGCTCAAGCGGGAACTCACCACGCGGCTCAGCGAGAATCTTCCGTTCGCGCTCACCGCCGATCAGCGTCATGCGATCCGTGAGATCTGTGGCGATATGACCGCGCCGCTGCGCATGCACCGCCTGCTGATGGGGGACGTGGGGACGGGCAAGACGGTGGTGGCGCTGTTCGCCATGCTGCTCGCCGCCGAGAACGAGTATCAGGCGGCGATCATGGCGCCCACGGAGCTATTGGCCGAGCAGCACGGCGCGACGTTGACGCGGCTGCTCGAGCCGCTGGCGATCCGGCCCGAGATGTTGCTGGGCCGTATGACTGTCGCGGAGAAGGCGGCGGCACGGCAGCGCATCGCGTCTGGTGCTCCGCGGATCGTCGTCGGCACCCACGCGCTGATCCAGGAGTCGGTCACGTTTCGTCGTCTGGGGCTGGCTGTGATCGATGAGCAGCACCGCTTCGGGGTGGAGCAGCGGGCCGCGCTGGTCGAAAAAGGCGACGCCCCCGACGTGCTGCTCCTCACCGCGACACCGATCCCGCGCTCGCTGGCGCTCACGCTGTATGGCGACCTCGACGTCACGCAGATCCGTGAGCGGCCGCCGGGGCGCGGCGCCGTGAAGACCGCGCTCCGCACCGACGCCGCGCGGTCCAAGATCTACGAGTTCATCCGCAGCGAGTGCGCGGCCGGCCGGCAGGCGTACGTGATCTATCCCGTGATCGACGAATCGGAGCGCGCGGATCTCAAGGCCGCGACGACGATGGCGGAGAAGCTCAAGAAGACGTTTGCCGAATTCCGCGTCGGCTTGGTGCACGGAAAGATGAAAGCCGAGGAGCGCGATGCCACGATGCGCGCGTTCCGCGACAACCAGGTGCAGATCCTTGTCGCCACGACCGTGATCGAGGTCGGGATCGACGTCGCGAACGCCACGGTCATGCTCATCGAGCATGCCGAGCGTTTCGGGCTGGCGCAGCTGCATCAGCTGCGCGGCCGGGTAGGGCGGGGGGCCGCGGCGAGCCACTGCATTCTTCTGTCAGATTCGCCGGAGGCCGCGGCTCGGCTGCAGGCGTTCTGCGAAACGACGGACGGCTTCAAGATCGCCGAGCTGGACCTGCACGAGCGCGGCATGGGGGAGCTGACCGGTGCGCGGCAATCGGGCGGCGTGCCGCTGCGCTACGCCAATCTCGAAACCGATATCCCGCTGCTCGAAGCTGCGCGCACCGCCGCGGCCGCCATGATCGCCACCGACCCCGCCCTCGAGCGGCGCGAGCACTCGGCCTACCGGGAGCGGATTGTGACTCGCTATGAGCGCGGCTTCGAACTCTTCCGGGTGGGGTGACCCGGGGCCGTGCCCCGGGTCACAGAGGGATCCGCAGTCCCACCTTCATTGGAGCAAACGGAATATTATCCGGTCCTGCCCCCGGATGCAGATCGATAATGAACAGCGCTGTCGTCGCGAGCAGGCTCGCCTGGGCGCCGAGCAGCCAGCGATTGGCGCGCCGGTCGAATGTGCGCGACCGCTGATACAACAGCTCCGCGTCGCTCCGCAGATAGCGGCCGTCCGGTCCCAACGCGCAGGCGTCCTGCGCCGAGCGGCAGATGGCGAGCAGCGCATTCCAATCGCGCCGCGAGTAGCGGTGCTGCTCCGCGCCGAGCAGCGTGAGCGCGACGGTGCCTGCGGCGGTGAGCCATTTGCCGTGATGCACGACCGCCTGTTGGAAAGATGCGCGTTGGTCATCAGTCATCAGTTTTCTGTTGTCAGAACAGACGACTGATGACTGAGAACAAATGACCTGCCCTCGCAGCGTCGGGACGACACCGCAGCACAGCATGGCGACGAGGAAAATCGAGCGCATCATCGATACGTATGAATATTGCCGCGACCGGCGACGACCACCACCTGGCGGTCCCGCACCAGGGGTGGCTCTTCGATCGGACCCGTGACCTGGGCGCGCCAGCGAATCTCTCCGCTCCTGGGGTCGACGAGCAGCACCTCGCCGCTGACGCTGCCGACCAGCACGCCTGACGCGAGTGGCGTCGGGCCTGCGGTCGCGACGATGTCGAGCGTGTGACTGATGGCGCCGTCCGGCGTTGCCGCCGGAATCACCCACAACCGGCCATCCCGGGCGAGCACGTACAGCGTGTCGGAGACGATCGCCGGCGCGCCGTACACGGCATCGCCCGCGGAGCGATCCCAGCTGACGGTCCAGGACGCCAGATCGACGGCGACGATCCGCCCGCTGACGGTCGCGAGGTAGACTCGGCGGCCGTCGGTCGCGGGCGTGGCGAGGACGGCGCCCGGCAGTGCCAGGCGCGCGTGTACGGTGCCGTTGTCGCGGTCGAGTAAGTAGAGCGTGTCGCTCGTCGTGGTGACGACGAGGCCGTGTGGCGTGACCAGCGGCCCGGCCCGCACCGCGCCGGAGAGCGGCGTTCTCCATATCACGCTGCCCGCTTCGGGATCGAGCCGCGCCACCGTCCCGTCTTCGGTCCCGGCATAAATGGCATCACCGTCGAACGCGAGTGGCGCCGGGACGCTGCCGACGCCGCGGTGCCACAGCTCCTTGCCGTCGCGCAGCCGAATCGCATAGACCCGGCCCTGCGGCTGGGCTTCGGTGGCGATGTAGAGCCGGTCTTCATCGAGCAGCGGGCCCGCCCGGACCGTCCCGTCGAGCCGCGTGCGCCACCAGACGTCACCGCTGGCGCGGTCCACCAGTACGATGGTGCGATCGGCCGTGCCCACCGCAACGACGGCTTCGCCGAGCGCCGGGCTGCCGCGGACGCCGCGCCCCATCGACGCATGCCACAGCGGCCGGGGGTCGGGATTGAGCGTCTCGCGCGCACTGGCGTCGTGCCGTTGGTTGCCGAGATAGGCGGGCCAGCCCGATTCCTGCCGCTCCGGGCCGGGTTTCATTACGGGAGTGCAGCCGGCGGCGATCGCGTTGACACTGAAAAGGCCCGCCACTAGTATGCCGCGCCTATGCCGGATCGTCATTGGATCGAGGAGCTGCCGCAGCACGCGGGACAGACAGTGTCCGTCCGCGGCTGGGTCACGACGACCCGGTCCAGCGGCAAGATCGCGTTCGTCGTTGTGCGCGACGGCACCGGCCTGTTGCAAGCGGTTCTCTCCAAGAAAGACCTGCCCGCGGACGTCTGGGATGCGTTCGGGAAACTTACACAAGAGACGTCAGTCGAGGTGACGGGCGTGGTGCGCGCCGAGCCTCGCGCCCCGGGCGGCGTCGAGCTGCAAACGTCCGACCTGAAGATCCTCGGCCCGAGCCCCGAGTTCCCGATCACGCCCAAGGAACACGGCACCGCGTTTCTGTTCGAGCACCGCCACTTGTGGCTGCGGTCCAGGCAACAGGTGGCGATCGCGCGCGTGCGGCACGAAGTCATCCAGGCGATCCGCGATTTTTTCTACCAGCGCCACTTCACGCTGGTGGATACGCCGATTCTCACCGGAGTTGTACGTTGAAGCGGCGGCCGCCGCGCTCGGCAAGGTCTACTGCTTCGGGCCGACGTTTCGCGCCGAGAAGTCGAAGACTCGTCGGCATCTGACGGAGTTCTGGATGGTCGAGCCGGAGGTCGCCTGGAACGATTCTGACGCCAATATGCGACTCCAGGAGGATTTCGTCTCTTATATCGTGGGTCGGTGTCTGGAAAAACGGAAGAATGACCTGGCGGAGCTGGGGCGCGATGTCGCGCCTTTGGAACGGGTAGTGCCGCCGTTTCCTCGGATTTCGTACAGCGACGCCGTGGCGAAGCTGAAAGAGCTCGGTGGCGACATGGAGTGGGGCCGCGATCTCGGCGGCGACGCCGAGACGACGCTCGCCAAGCAGTACGACCGGCCGCTGTTCGTCTACAACTATCCGAAGGCGGTGAAGGCGTTTTACATGAAGGAGAACCCGGACGATCCGCGCACGGTGTTGAACAACGACTGCCTGGCGCCGGAGGGCTACGGCGAGATCATCGGCGGCAGCCAGCGCGAAGACGATTACGACAAGCTGCTCGCGCGCATTCGCGCCGAGAAGCTGCCGGAAGAGGCGTATTCGTGGTATCTCGACCTGCGCAAGTACGGCACGTTTGTGCACTCGGGCTTCGGCTTGGGGGTCGAGCGGACGGTCGGGTGGATTTGTGGCACTCCGCACATCCGCGAGGCCATCGCGTTTCCGCGGACGTTGTACCGGTTGTGGCCGTAGACCCGGGCTGAGAGCCCGGGCTCGGCATTTGTGCGCCCTGTAAAGGGCGCACTCGTCGCCGAGCGCGCGCTCTCAGCGCGCGTTTATACTAGACGATATGACGAAGCCTGCCGTCTTCGGTTCGCACGAACCGAACACCCTCGCACAACTCGACGATGTCGCGAGCCGCGCTGAGCGTGCCGCGCTCATGGCGGACGGCCATCTGGGCTACGTCATGCCCATCGGCGGCGTGGCGGCCTACCGCGACAAGGTCTCGGTCGTGGGGGTGGGGTTCGACATCGCCTGCGGCAACGCCGCAATTCGTACCGACCTGAAGCTGCCGCAGATCCAGGGCCGGTTGCGCGAGCTGGCCGATGCGATTCAGGCGTCGCTGTCGTTCGGCGTCGGCCTGCGGAATCGGTCTGAGGATGCGCCGAGCGACGATCCGCTGTTCGAGGATCCCGCGTGGGACGCGGTGCCCGACAGGCACGAGCGCGATCGGCTGCGCGCCAAGGCGCGCGAGCAGATCGGCACGGTGGGCAGCGGCAACCATTACGTCGACGTGTTCGCCGACGAAGCGGACCGCATCTGGGTCGGCGTGCATTTCGGCTCGCGCGGTTTTGGGTTCGGTGTGGCGCACGGGTTTCTCGCGCTGTCGCAGAACAAGCAGTGGGGCGAGCGTGCGCCCGAGCGCGAGGCGTTGCTCGACGTCCATGCGCCCATCGGCGATGCGTATTGGCAGCTGATGAATCTCGCCGGCCGCTACGCCTACGCCGGCCGCGAGTGGGTCGCGCGCAAGGTCGTGTCGATCCTCGGCGGCCGCGAGGAGGAGTTGGTGCACAACCACCACAACTTCGCATGGATCGAGGAGCATGGTGGCGAGAAGCTGTACGTGATCCGCAAGGGCGCGACGCCGGCGTTCCCGGGCCAGAAGGGGTTTGTGGGTGGGTCGATGGGTGACGACGCCGTGATTCTCCAGGGCGCCACGCCGGCCGACGCAGCGACGCGGCAGCTGCAGGCGCGCGCGCTGTACTCGACGGTGCACGGGGCGGGCCGTGTGATGAGTCGCACGGCCGCTGCGGGGAAGCGCACGCGCAAGGGCAAGGTACTGAAGCCGGGCGCGATCTCGCGCGAGATGATGCATGAGTGGGTGAAAGGGAAGGGTGTGGTGCTGCGCGGTGGTGGCACTGACGAGAGCCCGCATGTGTACCGGCGCTTGCCCGATGTGCTGAAGGCTCAGGGCGCGACGGTTGAGGTGCTGCATACGCTGCGACCGCTGATCGTGGTGATGGCCGGGGCGGACGAGTTCGATCCATACAAGGATTGAGATCGATGTCTATATCGTCGGAGCCCCCCCGGTCAAGAACGCCATGCGACACGACATTCTTGGTACCGAGACCATCGAAGATCTTAAAGTCGAAGTGAAGCTCGATGGGTGGGACAAGGCGAAGGGCTGCTGTTGCGATTCCCGACGTCATCCGGAGACAACGTCTTGGTGGAGTTTCGCTTGGGCGCGGACAGCGTTCGCCGAACGGCGCTGCAGCATGTCGCCGATGCCTGTAACTGGAAACTCCCGAGCTAAACGCGGTTATGAATCAACGAATTGCTCTCCTGTCGGTTGTTGCGGCGCTCGGCCTCTGCACGTCGGGAGCGCATGGTCAGCAACGAGTCATCGATCCCGGTCTTGCCAAGCTGGCCCCGGGTCGCGGGCTGCGCGTCACGGTCACGAACCGCACCGTGTCCGGCTTCACCGACGGCGACCGGCAGGGTCTGCGTCTGAGTGAAGGTCCGGCCGAAGGCGCCACCTACCTTGAAGGCGTGGAATTCGCCAACGGCACGATCGAGCTCGACATCCGTGGCAAGGATGTGCAGGGACAGAGCTTCGTCGGATTGGCGTTCCATGGCATCGACAGCGCCAAATACGAAGCGATCTATTTCCGCCCATTCAACTTCCAGACGGCGGACTCAGCCCGGCACGCGCATGCAGTCCAGTATGTCTCGCAACCCACCGACACGTGGCAGAAGCTGCGCGCGGAGCATCCAGGGATCTATGAGAAGGCCGTGAATCCGGCACCCGATCCCAACGACTGGTTCCACGCGCGCGTGGTCGTCGCCGGCGACCGGGTCAGTGTGTTTGTGAACGGAGCGACGGAACCGAGTCTCGAAGTGACCCGATTGAGCAAGAGCACGAAGGGCCTCGTGGGCTTGTGGGTTGGGAACGGGTCGGGCGGCGAGTTCGCCAATCTGAAGATTCGGCCGCAGTAACGACAGCACGCGCGTGTGGGTCGTTCCGCGCCCGCGTTTTTTCGGTACCGCGTCACCGATCCCCTGAACCTATTGTGGGCCATGACTGTGGCGGCCCCGTCGCTCCTCACGCAGTTGCGCACCGCGATTCGCACGCGGCATTACAGTCCGCGAACTGAGGAGGCGTACGTCCAGTGGGTGCGTCGCTTCATTCGTTTCTGTGGCACGCGTCATCCGCGCGAGCTGGGTGCCCAAGACGTCACCCGTTTTCTCTCGAGCCTGGCGGTGGACGCCAACGTCAGCGCGTCGACTCAGAATCAGGCGCTCGCGGCGATCGTGTTCCTGTATCGCGACGTGCTGAACATGCCCGTGGGCTGGTTGAACGTGCTGGTGCGGGCGAAGCGGCCGGCACGGGTGCCGGTGGTGCTCACCCGGGACGAAGTGAGGCAGCTGTTCGGCCAACAGCGCGGTGGCGACGCTGCGCGTCTCGTGCTCGAGGTTCTCTATGGCACGGGGATGCGGCTGCTCGAAGGGCTGCGCCTGCGGGTCAAGGACATCGATTTCGGGGCCAACGAGATCACGGTGCGGGGCGGGAAGGGCGATCGCGATCGTCGCACGATGTTGCCCGATCGATTGAAGAGCCGATTATTGAAGCACCTGGCCGAGGTGCGGGTGCAGAACGAGCGCGACGTCGCGGCTGGATCGGGTTGGGTGGCGCTGCCCGGTGCGCTCGGTCTGAAGTACCCGAATGCGGGCCGAGAGTGGGGGTGGCAGTGGGTCTTTCCGGCGGGGCGGATGTATGAGGATGCCGAGACCGGTCAACGCCGCCGCCACCACATGCACGAGACGGTGGTGCAGCGCGCGTTCAAGGAGGCACTCCGTGCGAGCGGCATACCAAAGAAGGCGAGTTGCCACACGCTGCGGCATTCATTTGCAACGCACCTGCTCGAGTCGGGGTACGATATCCGCACGGTTCAGGAGCTGTTGGGCCATCGCAGCGTAGAGACGACGATGATCTACACGCATGTGCTGAATCGTGGGGGGTTGGGTGTGCGAAGCCCGGTCGACACGCTGTAATAAACCGTCTAGGCTGACCAGCCTAACTCACGGCCTGCAGCTCAAACGACGCGATTAGGCAGCAAAGGGTGATGGGCGGGGTATCTTAGACAGGTATGTCTAATTCACGTTAGGCCGCGGGTCAATGTGAATGCGCATCTTTCTAGCCGCGACACTAGTTCTGCTAGGCTGCTCACACCGAGTCACACGGCCACAACCAGGGAGTCGCATCGAAAGAACTGTGGCCCTTATGCCTGATTCGGAGCCGGGCGGTCTATTCCCGCAAATCAGCGACCCCACGCGGGCTTCGTCGCTCCTCGCCGCCCGCAATGCACCTCTCTGCTCGCTTGATCTGAACTCCACGACGTCGACGTGGGACGAAGTCCAGACGCCAATAGAATCCCGCTACCTCAAGGCTGTAGCCCTTCGTCTTCCGCCTGGGTTCATGCCGGCCTGGTATTCTCATCCTCGAGATTCCGACGAAGAGGACTCGGAGGAGCTGGCCGACTCTGGCGAGTATTGGGGGCACATGTTGGGATCTTGGGTTCGATTCGACGCGACCTCGCCAGGGGTTCCAGCCGACTTCACCATTTGGATAGGTCCTAAGGAAGGCTATCCCACTTGGGGCATTGGTGGTGCAGAGGTTAGGCAGGTTTCCTTTACCGAATGCCGCGTTCAGACAGCAATTGGCCTTCTCCCTGTCGCGTTATTTGCAGTGGAGTCGACCGAGCCGCGGATCGGTGGTCACGCGGTGGTCACTTACTTCAAGATTCAGAATGGAGTGTACATACAAGGAAGCGGGCACGCGCCGGATTCTGCCACTCAGGCGCTACTCCTGGGCTCGCTCTCCACGCTTCGCGTCGTGCGCTAGTGCAATATGGTCTTGGCCCGCGGCCTAACAAGCGCTTGAAGCTGACGGCGCCCGTTCCCAACGGATTCGGTGGACGCCTTGAACTACGGCGTGCTAGAATTCCGTTTGTGATCACTTCAAGTCTGCGCCGCAGCTTAAGCGCGATTCGTTAGGCAGCAGCCAAGACCCCCAACGCGGATAGGGGAACATGAAAAAACAGTGGCTCGTTGTCGTGTGCTCCGCACTGGCAGCCCTCGCGTGCGACGCGCTCGGCCCGGACTGTACACAGTCCCACGTCTGCCGGCT
>WNFY01004966.1_pt1 | contig 21174 bp, 19 predicted proteins | sample 5400091 | NCBI WGS metagenome assembly WNFY01 (sample SAMN13153364, study PRJNA577476) | soil metagenome | isolation source: 60 cm soil or saprolite under grassland replicate 1 | place: USA:California | collected 2016-06-15
CCCGCCCGCCGGCGCATCCGGCGGACCCGCCGGTACCTGGCACCTGCCGGACCAGGCGGCCACCGGCGCTCAGCCCGCAAGCGGCGGCACGCGCCGACCGGACGCGTCCCGGTCCGGCCCCCGCCGCGGCCCGGACCGGGCCACCCAGGCCGGCCCGGGGGCATCAAGACCTTGATCCCGAACCAGCTGCAGCCTGACCGCACTTCCACGACCTGCGCCACACCGGGAACACGATGGCGGAAGTGAGCGGAGTTGCGCCAGCCTCCGCGAGCTGATGGAGCGGATGGGCCACTCCAGCACCCGAGCCGCGCTCATCTACCTGCACGCCACCCGCGAGCGCGACCAGGCCATCGCCGCGGGCATGGGCAAGCTACTCAAGGACGCCAAGAAGGGCACGCGCCCCACCCGATCGGGCACGCGACGGGCACGCGGCCGGCGGCACGCATCCTGAAGATCTCCAACAATCGCCCTGACCTGGACTGGAACCGCGGAGCGGGCGACGGGAATCGAACCCGCATGACCAGCTTGGAAGGCTGGAGCTCTACCATTGAGCTACGCCCGCAGCAGCCGCCGAACCACCGGCTGACACCGGTAGCGTACCGTCTCCCGCGCCATCGGCGTCACTCCCGCGCGCCCCGCGGCGGCCCGAGTGGCATAGTGGCCGTTACTGGACAACGGGAGTGAAAGCCTAGAGGAGACCCGCAGCACATGGCGCAAGCAACGGCGCAGATCGGCGTGACCGGCCTCGGCGTGATGGGCCGGAACCTGGCCCGCAACTTCGCCCGGCACGGGTACACCGTGGCCCTGCACAACCGGACCGCCTCCCGCACCACGGCCATGGTCGACCAGTTCGGCCACGAGGGGAACTTCGTCCCGGCCCAGACTGCGGAGGAGTTCGTCGCCTCGCTCGAGCGCCCGAGACGCGTCCTCATCATGGTCAACGCCGGCCCGGCCACCGACGCGGTGGTCGACGAGTTCGCCCCGCTGCTCGAAGACGGCGACATGATCATCGACGGCGGCAACGCGCACTTCGGTGACACCCGCCGCCGCGAAGCCAAGCTAAGAGAGCAAAACCTCCACTTCGTCGGCATGGGCGTGTCCGGCGGCGAGGAGGGCGCGCTGAACGGCCCTTCCATCATGCCCGGCGGAAGCCAGGAGTCCTACCAGGCCCTCGGCCCGATGCTCGAGACGATCAGCGCGCACGTGGACGGCATCCCAGGAACCCCCTGCTGCACGCACATCGGCCCGGACGGGGCCGGCCACTTCGTCAAGATGGTGCACAACGGCATCGAGTACGCCGACATGCAGCTCATCGCCGAGGCGTACGACCTGCTCCGGCATTGCGTCGGCATGACGCCAGCGCAGATCGCCGAAACGTTCAGAACCTGGAACCAAGGCCGCCTGGATTCCTATCTCATCCAGATCACCGCCGAGGTCCTGGCTCACACCGACGCCAGCACCGGCAAGCCCTTCGTCGACATCGTGCTCGACCAGGCCGAACAGAAGGGGACCGGCCGCTGGACCGTCCAGGACGCGCTCGACCTGGGCGTGCCGGTGAGCGGCATCGCCGAGGCGGTCTTCGCCCGCTCGCTGTCCGGCCACGCCGACCTGCGCCGCGCGGCCCGCGGCCTGCCCGGCCCCAAGACCACGGCCGCCGAGGCCGCCGAGTTCGCCGACCAGATCGAGCAGGCCCTGTACGCATCCAAGCTGGTCTCCTACGCCCAGGGCTGGCACATGATGGCCGTCGGCAGCCAGGAGTACGACTGGAACCTCGACCTCGGTCAGATCGCCGTCATCTGGCGCGGCGGCTGCATCATCAGGGCCGCGTTCCTCGACCGCATCCGCGCCGCCTACGAGAACAACGCCGAACTGCCCACGCTGCTGACCGACGAGGATTTCAGCAAGGACCTCGCCGGCGCCCAGGAGGCCTGGCGCAACGTGGTCGCCACCGCGGTCCGGCTCGGCATCCCGGTGCCCGGATTCTCCGCCGCCCTGGCCTACTACGACGCGCTGCGGGCCGAACGCCTGCCCGCCGCCCTGGTCCAGGGCCTGCGCGACTTCTTCGGCGCGCACACGTACCGCCGTACGGACCGCGACGGCACGTTCCATACGCTGTGGGCCGAGGACCGTTCGGAACAATCCCGCTCGTAACCTTCAGCCCGAACGGGCCGGGTTCCTGCCCCGCCAATGGTCAGCTGCCGTCCCCTACGACGCTGACCGCCTTGGTGAACGACAGCAGTTCGTTCGTGGTGAGCCCGGTCCCGCCCGGCGCGCGGATCACCACCTCGGTCTTCACCGGGCCGGTGCCCTGCGCGATCCAGACGGTGACCTCGATGGTCTGCCCCTGCGCGGTGGCCGTCGCCGTGACCACGCTGGCCCGGTAGGTGCCGGCCGGCACGCTGACCGACCTCGTGCCGGCGCCCTGGACGGTGACGTCCGCGTCCCCGCCCTGGATATGCAGCGTGGAGCGGTAGATCTTGCCGGACGCCAGGCCGGCGGCGTCCGGCCAGCGGATGTCGATACCCGTCACCGGCACGCCGGTGACCGGGGGGACCGGATAGGCGATGGTCCCGTTCGGATAGAAGGTGTAGACGGGCACCACGGTGCTCGCCGATCCGCCGAAATCGGTGGTCGAGGACACCGTCACCCGGTACCCGCCCGAGCCGGGCCCGGCCGCGACGATCCTGTTCGTGGTGCGACCGGTCTGGCCGCCGGCCTGCGTCTGGTAGACCCACGTGTTCCCGACGGCGACCGGGAACGGGATCGAGTTGGCCTTCGCGAACGACTTCGCCGCGGCCGCGCCCTGCAGCGTATTGGGCCGTGCGTTGCTGGAAAGCCGGGAGGTCCCGGCGGCCGCGCCGGTGCCTCCGGCGTTCTCGCCGGGTACGTCGGGCCTGGTGCCCTTCGGCACGCCGCCGCACCCGGCCAGGGCCAGGGTCGCGGCGATGGCCGCGCCGGCGAGAACCGCCCTCGCCGATCCATGCTTGCTCATGTAGCTGCCTCGCTCTGGGGGGAGTCGCGGTGGCCGCCAGGCCACTAAGAGTAGAGATTCCTGTGGCTCAAGTCACCGCGAAACGCCGTGCGGCTACAAGTACAAGCAGAAGGGATGTCCCGCGGGATCGAGGCAGACCCGCACGTCCTCTTGCGGCTGGAATCCGGCCAGCGTCGCGCCCTGCGCTACCGCGTGGGCGACGCTCGCCTCGAGGTCGTCGACCTTGATCTCCAGGTGCATCATCATCTGCTGGTCACCGGGTCCGGCCGGCCAGACGGGACGGACGTAACGCGACTCGGTCTGGAAGCTCAGCGTCCCGCCACGTGCCTGGTCACTGGCGCCCGGCTGGATCACCACCCAGCCGGGCTCTTCGGTGCGCGTCGTCCAGCCGAGCAGGCGCCGGTAGAAATCCGCGAGCGCGTTGGCGTCCGGCGCGTCGATGTTGGTCCCGGTCACGGTCAGCCTGGGCATGTAAACCGGTCTACCAGGGTCAGCTGCCGACCGCCTGCCGGGTGAAGGAAACCAGCTCCGAGGTCGTGATGAGCTGGGTCTTACCCCCAGCCTTGACGACCTGCTGGGTCTTCACCGGGCCGGTGCCCGCGGCGGTCCACACCTTCACCACGGCGGTCGTGGTGAAAGTGCCCACCTTCGAGACCATGGTCATGGTCACCACAGTGGCCCGGTAGGTGCCCGCGAGAACCGAGACGGACTGGGTGCCGCCACCCTGGACGGTGACGTTCGCCGTCTTGACCTGACCCGAGCTGAGCTTGATGTTCAGGACCGAGTGATAGGGCCGCCCGGAGGCCGCGCCCGCGGCGTCCGGCCAGGTCACGCCGTTGCTGGACACCACGGAAACGCCGTGGGCCTCGTTGACCGGGAACCCGATCTGGCCGTTGCCGTAGAAGAGGTAGTGCTGCAGCGTGCTGTCCGCGGACCCGGGGACGGCGGAATCCGACATCGTCACCCGGTGGCCGCCTGGCATCGGGGTCACCTCGACGACCTTCTTGGTGTCCAGGGCGTGCGCGTTGTTGATGCTGGTGACCACCTGGTACACCCAGGTATCGCCGACCGCGATGGGGAACGGGATCGATCCGGCCGCCACGACCGAGCCCGGGCTCGCGGCCGGCGTCGCGGCCGGGGTCGCGCTCGTCGTCCCGGTCGCGCTCGAGGCGGCTCCGGCCGGGCTGCCCGACGACGCCGCGGACGACATGCCCGCGGCCGAGCCGCACCCGGCCAGCGCAACTACGGCCGCGCCCAAGAAAACCGCCCGCGCGGATGTGTACCTGCTCATGGTGATGCGCACGGCCCAAGGGTAGGGGGCACGTCGCTCGAGGGGTCCTGAATTAACGCAATCTGAACCACGACCACGCCGGGAACCCAGGGCATTTCGCCGATTACGCACCGCGTTCCTTAAACCGGACTCAGGTCACACCGGAACCACCAGCATCACGCTCCGGGTGCGCCGGGCCAGCCAGAACGCCATGAAACCCCGGATCCACTGCGTTCTGACGCAGTGAAACCCGGTTCCAGTGCGTCCGGCAGGCGTCCGGCAGCGGACCGGTCGTCATGATCAACTTCAGCTGACCCGGAACACAGTGCTGGTGATGCTGATGTGACTGGCTCATATTCCGCGCTCGCGCGACCCCCTGCCGGGCACATATGGCTGAGCGGCACTGAACTCCGGGGCGGCTGGGTCGCCGCCCCGTACGGACAGCGAACATGCCGGGACAGCCGCTACACTCAGCCAGGTACGGGCTGTAGCGCAGCTTGGCTAGCGCGCCGCGTTTGGGTCGCGGAGGTCGCCGGTTCGAATCCGGCCAGCCCGACCACGGCCAGCCCGGCCGCGCCGCCGAACGCCGCCGCGCTGCCAACCCGCTTCACCCGGCTCAGGTACGGGCGACACCGACAGGGGAGCGCAGATCGCCAGCGCCGCGCGAACCATCTCCGGCCACGGCACCGGGGCCCGCCGCGGCCGCACCACCTCGGCCAGCCACCCGGGCACGACCACGGCACTCTAGGGCCGAAGGGACCGCACGGCCGAGGCACCGCGCATCGCTGTCCGCCGCACACGGCCTATTTTGGCCCCGAACGGGCCGAGGTGACGGCCCCTGCACCGCCGCGAGCCGTGGCAGAGTACCGGCATGGAGGATTCCCGGTATCTGCAGTGCCTGTCCGCGGATTACGGCGACCTGCGCGACGCGGCGTCGGCCGCCGAGCCCACCGCGAACGTGCCGAGCTGCCCCGGCTGGACAGTGTCCGACCTGGTGCGCCACGTCGCGGAGGTGTACCTGCACAAGGTGACGCTGATGCGCACGGGGGAGGAGCCGGAGGAGTGGCCGCCGCCGTCGCTGGCCGCCGAGGCGCCGCTGGCCGCGCTCGGCCGGGCCTACGGGGCGCTGCGCGCCGAATTTCGCACCCGCGGGCCCGGCCAGGCCGCGCCGACCTGGTACGACCCCGACCAGACGGTGGGCTTCTGGATCCGCAGGATGGCGCAGGAGACGGTGATCCACCGGATCGACGCCGAGCTGGCGGCCGGCCTGCCCGTCACCCCGGTGCCCGACGACCTCGCGGCCGACGGCGTCGACGAGGTGCTCAAGCGGATGCTCGCCTACGGCTCGGTCACCTGGCCTGAGGACTTCGCCGAGATGGAGGGCGGTCACCTGGCCGGGCCGGGCGAGATCACGGTCGCCGCGGGCCAGACGGCCTGGACGGTCCGCCCGTCACCGCACGCGGTGGAGGTCGACGACGGTGCCAGCCCCAACCCCCGGGTAGTGATCGACGGCCCGTCCGGAAACGTACTGCGCTGGCTGTGGGGCCGGGCCGGAGACGACGCGGTCCGGATGGCGGGCGACGCCGCCTGGGCCGATTACCTGCGCCGCCTGCTCGCCGTAGCCACCCAGTAGGCAACCAGCCGGGGGCAGGCTGCGTCGAAGGGGCATGACCATCCGCCGCGGGCCGCTCCGGCTGCCGGGCCTGCTGTCCGCGATCGCGTGCGCCGCGATCGTCCTGTCCGGCTGCGCGAGCCAGCCGGGCGGCCAGCACCCGGGCGGCGCACGTACCGGCACCGCCAGCCCTCGGACTACCAAGCCGGCTAGCCCCCGGCAGCTCGCCGTCGCCGACGCGGCGCGCATCATGGCGTCGTTTCCCCGGCCGCCGGGGTCGGTGCGTACCGGCCCGATCGCCTCCCTGACCCAGCCCGGAGCGCGGCCGATCACCCCGGACCTGGCCAGCGTGACGCGGTGGTGGCGGGTACCCGGCCGTCCCCAGAAGGTGCTGGCCTGGGTCGGCGCCCACCTGCCGCCCGGCTTTGCCCCGGCCGGCACCGGGTCGGGGTCCGGCACGGGCACCGGGTCCGGGTCGTGGACCAGCATGTTCGCGCTGCCCGCCGTGCCGGGCGTGCTGACCCAGCGCGAGCTGGTGGTGCTGGCCGTCCGGTCCGGGAGCCAGACCGCGATCCGGGTGGATGCCCAGGTCGTCTGGCTGCCTGCCCGTCCGGGCGCCGAACGGGTCCCGCCAATCGCCAGAGTGGTGACCGTGACCCCGGTCTTCGGCCTCAACCCCGACCCCCGCGCCGAGCGCCTCGACCGCGCCTTCACGGTCACCGACCCGGCCCAGGTGGCCAGGATCGCGGCGGTCGTCAACGGCCTGGCCAGGTTCCCTGCGGGTGCCTTCAGCTGCCCGGCCGACTTCGGCGGGCAGATGCGGCTCACCTTCTCCACTCGCCCGGGCGGACCGGTGCTGGCCCGGCTGACCCCGCAGTACGGCGGCTGCGGGATCGTGTCCGTCCGCATCGGGGGCCGGGACATGCCCGCGCTCAGTGAGTACCCGCGGTCCGGCCCGCCGCTGCAGCAGCAGGTGCTGGCCATCGCGGGCGTGAGCTGGCCCGTCGAGCCGGGCGGTGCCAGCTAACCTGGCGTTATTACCTGACCTGGTGACCCGCGCCCCGGCGGCGGGCCGGCGGTTCGTGCAGGATCGAGATCCTCGACCGGAGCAGGAATTCAGCGTAGGTGTCCGGCGCGCGGTCGGACTCGGCGACGCCGTACGAGAGCCTCAGCGCTGTCATGCGCTTGTTGGCCCAGTTGATCTCGCTGAACACGTAGCTGGCCTGGCGAGCGAACCTGACGATCCAGGACGTCCGCTGGCCTGCCGCGGAGGTGCTGTAAGCGTCCATATGTTCAGCATGCCCGGCCGGGCGGTCCCCGGCCAGTGGCAGTAATGCCATAGTTGGATGACATCCTGCCAGTCCGTTTGGCATACTCGGATCGTGCTGCGCAACGTCGCCGTGGTGGTCGTCAACGGCTTCCTCCCGTTCGAGTTCGGCACCATCTGCGAGGTGTTCGGCGTCGACCGGGCCGACGACCGGCTGCCGTCGTACGAGTTGTCCGTGGTAGCCGGCGAGCCACCGCCGGTGCGCGCGCACAACGACTTCACCATCGACCCCTCCTGCGGGCTGGAGCGGCTGGAAGGGGCGGACCTGATCGCGCTGCCCGCGGTCGACGACGACCGGCTCAGTATCTACGCTGGCAAGCCGGCCGAGGGGCCGCCCTTGTCCCAGCCCTTTCCGGAGGAACTGCTGGAGGCGCTGCGCCGGGCGGTGGACCGGGGCACCCGGGTGCTGAGCATCTGCACCGGGGCCTTCATCCTGGGCGAGGCCGGGCTGCTGGACGGCCGCCGCTGCACCACGCACTGGCGGAACGCGGAAGAACTCGCCCGCCGCTACCCGGCGGCCAAGGTCGATCCCGACGTCCTGTACGTCGACGACGACCCGGTGATCACCAGCGCGGGCACGGCGGCCGGCATCGACGCGTGCCTTTACCTGGTCAGGAAGGAGCAGGGCTCGCGGATCGCCAACGGCATCGCGCGGCGCATGGTGGTGCCGCCGCATCGCGACGGCGGCCAGGCGCAGTACGTCGACCAGCCGGTCGCCCCCTCGTGTGACGGGACCCTGCGGGAGTTGCTTGAGTGGCTGCGCGCGCACCTGGACCAGCCGCTGACCGTACGCCAGCTGGCCGCGCGGGCGAACATGTCCGAGCGGACCTTCGCCCGCCACTTCGTGCAGGACACCGGCACCACGCCGCAACGCTGGCTGATCGGGCAGCGCATCCTGCTGGCTCAGCAACTGCTGGAGGAGAGCGACGAGACGGTGGACGCGATCGCCGACCGGGCCGGCTTCGGCAACGCGACCGCGCTGCGCCATCACTTCCGCTCCTGGCGCGGCACCACCCCCCACGCCTACCGGCGCCTCTTCCGGGGGATATCGTAGGTTCCACTGTCCGGTAACTCACGTAATATCTGGACCATGAGATTCCTGCTCCGGGTGCTCGTCTCCGCTGCCGCCCTGGGCGTCGCCACCTGGGCGGTGTCCGGAATTACGCTGCCCGCTGCCAGCGGCTGGTCGAAGGTCGGCACGCTGCTCGCGGTGGCCCTGATCTTCGGCATCATCAACGCCACGCTTAAGCCGCTGATCAAGGTCGTCGGCTGCGCGTTCTACGTGCTCACGCTCGGCCTGGCCGCGCTGGTCGTGAACGGGCTGCTGCTGTGGCTGACCAGCTGGGTCGCGGGCAAGCTGTCGCTGCCCTTCCACGTGTCCGGGTTCTGGGCCGCGTTCTGGGGCGCGATCATTGTCGGGCTGGTGAGCTGGGTGTTGAACCTGTTCATCCGGGACAAGCGCACGCATGACGACGAGCCACCGCCGGTACGCGTCGTCGAGGTCCGTTAGCCCCTAGACTGGCGGCTTAGACTTCTCAGCGATCCACGCGATTCCTGCTGAGTTACCATCCACAATCCCGGAGTGACGCGGACGTGAAGACTGACGTCGAAGAGCTGAGCCCGACCCGAGTCCGGCTGAGCGTCGAGGTGCCGTTCGATGAGCTGAAGCCCAGCCTCGACAAGGCCTACCGCGAGGTCGGCCGCCAGGTCCGTGGCCGAAGGCGACATCATCGCCCTCGGCCAGCCCGAGGTCGCGATCACCAACCTGGACGACGGCAAGGAGCTGACCTTCACCGTCGAGGTGGACATCCGGCCCAAGTTCGACCTGCCCGACCTGTCCAGCCTGTCCGTCACCGTGGACGACACCCTGGTCACCCCGGACGAGGTCGCCGAGCGGCTGGCCATGCTGCAGGACCGGTTCGCCTCGCTGAAGGGCGTGCAGCGGCCGGTCGCCGACGGGGATCACGTCTCGATTGACCTATCCGCCTCGGTGGACGGCAAGCCGGTCGAGGACGCGCAGGCCAGCGCAGCGAGTCCCTGCTGGACGGCCTCGACGAGGCGCTGATCGGCATGTCGGCGGGGGATTCGAAAACGTTCTCCTCCGAGCTGGCCGGCGGTGACCTCGCCGGCCAGGAGGCCGACGTGACGGTGACCGTGCACAGCGTCAAGGCCAAGGACGTGCCCGGCCTGGACGACGACTTCGCCCAGATGGCCAGCGAGTTCGACACGCTGGGCGAGCTGCGCGCCGACACCAGGACGCAGCTGGAGCAGGACAAGGCCATGCGGCAGGTGATCCAGGCGCGTGACCTCGCCCTGGACGCTCTGCTCGACCAGATGGACATCCCGCTGCCGGAGAGCGTTGTGGCCGACGAGGTCGGCCACAACCGGGAGTCGATCGAGGGCCAGCTCTCTCGGGCCGGCGCCAGCCTGGACGGCTATCTGGAGATGACGAACCAGACCGAGGAGCAGTTCGAGGCGGACCTCGAGCAGCGTGCCGAGCGCGCGGTCAAGATCAGCCTGGTCCTCGACCAGCTGGCCCGGAATGAGGAACTCGGCGTCGACCCGGCCGAGCTGACCGCGTACGTGACCCGGCAGGCCGAGCAGATGGGCGTGTCGCCCGACCGGCTGGCCCAGCAGCTCGCCGGCAACAACCAGATCAACGTCGCGGCCGCGGAAGTGCTCCGGGGCAAGGCGATGAACCTGATCGCCGAGCGGGTCAAGGTGACCGACAAGTCGGGCAACCCGGTCGACATCGGCACCGCCCTCAACACCCCCCTGACGCCCGCCGGGGACGCCGCGGAGGGCGACGCCGCGGATCAGGAGGAGGTCCTGGCCGCGACGGAAACCGACGAGGCCGGGGAAGCGGACGCCAAGGCCTGACCGCCCTGCTCATGACGCCGGGCGCGCACCGCCAGGGTGCGCCCGGCGTCCTGGCGCGCCCGGCCGGGCCGCAACCAGGTGCGCCAGTAGCGAACAGAGGGCTGTGCGGGACGATCGGGTTCCGCGGCGGCGTTATCGTCCAATCAATGAGACCAGACGCTACTGGAGCAGGTGAACAAGCGTGACTCAGCCCCTGTGGACCCCGGCACCGCCCTCGATTGAGGCCGCGGCGGAGCCCCCCGTCCTGCCGTTCGGGGACCAGTTGTTCCAGCGGCTGCTGCGGCACCGCATCATCTTCCTCGGCCAGCAGGTCGACGACGACATCGCCAACCGTATCTGCGCCGAGCTCGCGCTGCTCGCCTCCGAGGACAGCAAGCGCGACATCAGCATCTACATCAACTCCCCGGGCGGCTCGGTCTACGCGGGGATGGCTATCTACGACATGATGCAGTACGTACCCAACGACGTTTCCACGTACGCGATGGGAATGGCCGCGTCGATGGGACAGTTCCTGCTTACGGCGGGTGCGCCCGGTAAGCGGTTTGCCCTCCCGCACGCGCAGATCCTGATGCACCAGCCGTCCGGAGGGATCGGCGGGACGGCGTCCGACATCAGGATCCAGGCGGAGCAGATGCTGTACATCAAGCGGACGCTGTTCGAGCGGACCGCATTCCACACCGGGCAGCCCATCGAGCAGATCGAGCGGGACGCGGACCGCGACCGCTGGTTCACCGCGGAGGAAGCCAAGGAGTACGGCTTCGTCGACAAGGTGATCCGCAGCGCGGTCGAGGTGCCCACCGCCGGCGTCGTGTCATGATCAACCCAAAGGAGCCGAACGTGAGCGAGCACAGCTTGCGGAGCCCGCAGTCCAGGTACGTGCTGCCGTCCTTCGTGGAGCGCACCTCGTACGGGGTCAAGGAGATGAACCCGTACAACAAGCTCTTCGAGGAGCGGATTATCTTCCTCGGCGTGCAGATCGACGATGCCTCGGCGAACGACGTCATGGCCCAGCTGCTGACGCTGGAGGCCATCGACCCCGATCGCGAGATCACCATCTACATCAACTCGCCCGGCGGGTCGATGACGTCGATGATGGCGATCTACGACACGATGCAGTTCGTCCAGCCCGACATCCAGATCTGCTGCATCGGGCAGGCCGCCTCGGCGGCCGCGATACTGCTCGCCGCGGGGACCAAGGGCAAGCGGATGGCGCTGCCCAACGCCAGGATCCTCATCCACCAGCCGGCCACCGAGGGCGGCTACGGCCAGTCCAGCGACATGGAGATCCAGGCCAGGGAGATCCTGCGGATGCGGACCGCCATGGAGGTCATCCTGGCCAGGCACACCGGCCAGGACGAGGAGAAGATCCGCCGCGACATCGAGCGGGACAAGTTCCTCACCGCCGAGGAAGCCAAGGAATACGGCATCATCGACGAGGTCCTGACCATGATCAAGAGGGGCAGTGAGCGTGCGGTCGAGGTAGTGTCTTCCTTACCGGGAGAATTCAGCTCTTCCCTCTCGGGCCGTTGAAGGGGTTTGATGGTGTCCATCGGGACCCAGTAGGCGGTACCGTCGATATGCAAGTGCTTTGACGGCCTCGCGGGACATGTCCGCTCGGGGCGGCCACCATGGCCGTCACGGCGGCACCATGTAAAGGAGTATCTGGGTGGCACGCATCGGTGACGGTGGGGACCTGCTGAAGTGCTCGTTCTGCGGTAAGAGTCAGAAGCAGGTCAAGAAGCTCATCGCCGGCCCGGGCGTGTACATATGCGACGAGTGCATCGACCTCTGCAACGAGATCATCGAGGAAGAGCTCGCCGAGCCCACCGAGTTCAAGTGGGACAGCCTGCCCAAGCCGCGGGAGATCTACGAGTTCCTCGACGCGTACGTGATCGGCCAGGACAAGGCCAAGAAGGCCCTGTCGGTGGCCGTGTACAACCACTACAAGCGCGTTCAGTCCGGCGAGGACCGGCCGGGTGACGAGGGCGTCGAGCTGGCCAAGTCCAACATCTTGCTGCTCGGCCCGACCGGCTCGGGCAAGACGCTGCTCGCCCAGACGCTGGCCCGGCTGCTCAACGTGCCGTTCGCGATCGCCGACGCGACCGCCCTGACCGAGGCCGGCTACGTCGGCGAGGACGTCGAGAACATCCTGCTCAAGCTGATCCAGGCGGCGGACTACGACGTCAAGAAGGCCGAAACCGGCATCATCTACATCGACGAGATCGACAAGATCGCGCGCAAGAGCGAGAACCCGTCGATCACCAGGGACGTCTCCGGCGAGGGCGTCCAGCAGGCGCTGCTGAAGATCCTCGAGGGCACCACCGCCTCGGTGCCGCCGCAGGGCGGGCGCAAGCACCCGCACCAGGAGTTCATCCAGATCGACACCACCAACGTGCTGTTCATCTGCGGCGGGGCATTCGCCGGCCTGGAGAAGATCATCGAGCAGCGCTCGGGCCACAACGGGATGGGCTTCAACGCCATCCTGCGGGTCAGGAACGCCAACACCGACCAGTTCGGCGAGGTGATGCCGGAAGACCTGCTGAAGTTCGGGATGATCCCGGAATTCGTCGGCCGCCTGCCGGTCATCACCAGCGTGCACAACCTGGACCGGGACGCGCTCATCCAGATCCTCACCGAGCCGCGCAACGCCCTGGTGAAGCAGTACCGCCGGCTGTTCGAGCTGGACGGCGTGGACCTGGAGTTCACCCCCGACTCGCTGGAGGCCATCGCCGACCAGGCGAACCTGCGCGGCACCGGCGCGCGCGGCCTGCGCGCCATCTTGGAAGAGGTCCTGCAGTCGGTGATGTACGAGGTGCCGAGCCGCAAGGACGTGGAGCGCGTGGTGATCACGCGCGAGGCCGTGCTGGAGAACGTCAATCCGACCATCGTCCCCAGGGACGTCACGCGGCGCACCCAGCGCGAGAAGTCGGCCTGACCCAGCTCGGGCGCACCATTCGCACAGGTGTTCGGCTACCTTGGGTCGGCCTGCGGATTCGGACGGTAAAGGTCTAGTCCACCGGGTGCCGACTTTGGGCGTATTGCCCATGATCATCGTTATCCGCATGTAGCCTCACTGAGTATTGCCGTATCTGGCGGGGTTCCCGCTCACGCCAGGATCTCGGACGCTGACAAGGCAGCCGTCTTCCATAGCGACGGGGAATTGAGCGCAGATGAGTAGTTGGGATGCTCCCACGGGCAACTGGGGCTCGCGTCAGGAGCCCGACGAATCCGGCCGCCCCGACGAGCAGGACTATCAGCAGGGCGAGTCGACCGGCGGCTACCGCACGATACGCGGTGACGAGGGCAGGCTCCGCACCGGCCGCAGGGGGCTGCCCGGCTACGAGCAGGCGCAGAACCACGACCAGGGCTACGGGCAGGACGCTGGCTATGGCCAGCAGCCCGGTTACGGCGATCAGCCCGGTTACGGCGAGCAAACCGGTTATAGCCAGCCGCCCGGTTACGGCGAGCAGCCCGGATACGGCCAGCAATCCGGTTACGGCCAGCCGCCCGGTTACGGCCAGCAATCCGGTTACGGCGAGCAGCCCGGATACGGCCCGGGACAGGGCTACGGGCCGGAAACCGGCCCGCAGCCCGGATACGGCGCAGCACCCACTACCGGGCCCGCGACTGGGCCCAGCACCAGGCCGGGCGGCTATGGCTCTGACCCGCTGAGCGCGCCGTCGCCTCAGGGGCCGCAGACGACCCCGAACCCGCTGACGGCGCCGGGCCCGTTCGGCTCGCCGGCGCCTGGTCCGCAGCGTCCGCTCGGGTCGGCCACGGAGGATCCGCTCGGCACCGGATCGCGAAGCGCGTTCAACTCCGGCCCGCGGCGCGCGCTCGGCCCGGGCTCGCAGGTCCCGCAAGTCCCGCAGGCCTCACCCGGGTCGGGTCCTAACGGCGTCGTCGGCTACGACGACGGCGGCACCGGGGCGTACCGCCGTTACGGTGACGAAGAGCCGACCCGTTCGGGATGGTCGGAACCGGGTCAGCAGCCAGGCTACGCCGGCCAGGCAGGCTACGGCGACCAGCCGGGCTACGGGGCGCCGGCCCAGCCGCGCCACGCGCAGCAGGACTTCGGCCAGCAGGACTTCGGCCAGCAGGGTTACCCGCCGCCGGCTGGGCCCGGCAGCGTCCCGCCGGGCGGCTTCGGCGGCCAGAGCCGGGCCGACCAGGACTACCAGACCGAGGCGTACCCACAGCAGGGCGCCGAACCCTCCGACTACCAGCAGCACGCCTTCGGTGACGGCGGCTTCGGGCAGAACGGATTCGGCCAGAACGCCTACCCGCAGAACGGCTACGACCAGAACGGTTATGGCCAGAATGGCTACGCCCAGAGCGGTTACGCCCAGGACGGCTACGCCCAGGACGGCTACGCCCAGGACGCCTACGGGCAGGAGGCCTACGGCCAGGGCGGTTACGAGCAAGAGGGCTACGGCCAGCAGGCCTACGGCCAGCAGGGCTACGGCCAGCAGGGCTACGGCCAGCCGGGCTACGGCCAGCCGGGCTTCGAGGCGCCGGCCGCGGCCGGGTTCGGCGACGACGGCCTCGCCGCACCGGGCCGCGGGTCCCGGTCCCGCTCGGGGCCGCGCTCCGCTGTGCGGCCCCCGCAGCGGCCCGGCGGAATGCGGATGGTCCTGTACCTGGCCGCAGCCGTGATCGGCGTGGCGGCGATCGTGTTCCTGGTCATCCACGTGGCCAAGGGCGGGAGCGGTACGCCCAGCGGCACGTCCACGCCGGGCGCCACGACCACCGCCGCGGCCGGCCAGGGGTTCGTCCTGCGGCAGGCCGCCAGCGTCGGCAAGTACCCGCTGAACAAGCCCGGGGTCAGCCAGCTATCCGCTGGCACCAAGGCCGCGACGTCGACGATCACCAGCCAGATGGCGTCTACCAAGTCGGGTAAGCCGGGCAAGTCCGTGGTCGGCATCTACGACACGGGACCGACGTCGTCGGTGTCCTCGCCCGATTACAAGGGCCTGGTCTTCATCGGCTACGACGGCACCTTCAACCCGGCGAAGCTGATGAACCTCGCCCAGAAGCACCTGAAGTCCTCGCGGGTGGTGAATCCGGGCCCGCACGGCGGCAGGATGGTGTGCGGCTACGACGTCTCGGACGGCGCGGCGTCGAGCGAGTGCGTGTGGGCCACCACGACCACCTTCGGCGTTGTCGAGTACATCAACCACGGGAAGCCGGCCAAGGTCGCGGGCGCTCCCAGGCTCGCCCTTAAGGTGAGGGACGCGGTGGAGGCCCGCGCCCAATAGACTCACCTCTCGTGAGCAGACCAGGTCCCATCGAGCTGCCTTCCCAGTACGCGCCCGCCGAGGTCGAAGGGCCGCGCTACGAGCGCTGGGAGAAGGCAGGTTACTTCACCGCGGACGCGCATTCCGATGCTCCCGCGTTCTGCAACGTCATCCCGCCGCCGAACGTCACGGGTTCCCTGCACATCGGCCATGCCCTCGACCACACGCTGATAGACGCGCTGGTCAGGCGCCGCCGCATGCAGGGTTACAACACGCTGTGGCTGCCGGGCATGGACCACGCCGGGATCGCCACGCAGAACGTGGTGGAGCGCGAGCTGGCCAAGGAGGGCCTGAGCCGCTACGACCTCGGCCGCGAGGCCTTCGTCGAGCGGGTCTGGCGGTGGAAGGCCGAGTCCGGCGGCAAGATCCTGGGCCAGATGCGGCGGCTCGGGGACAGCGTGGACTGGTCCCGCGAGCGGTTCACGATGGACGAGGGCCTGTCCCGCGCGGTGCAGACGATCTTCAAGCGGCTCTTCGACGACGGCCTGATCTACCGGGCCGAACGGATCATCAACTGGTGCCCGCGCTGCCTCACCGCGCTATCCGACATCGAGGTCGACCACAGCGACGACGACGGCGAGCTCGTCTCCATCAGGTACGGCAGTGTTGGCGAAGACCAGGCGAACGACTCGATCGTGGTCGCCACCACCCGGGCCGAGACCATGCTCGGCGACACCGCGGTCGCGGTGCACCCGGACGACCCGCGCTACACGCACCTGGTCGGCAAGACGGTGGAGCTTCCGCTGACCGGCCGGCGCATCCCGATCGTGGCGGACGAGCACGTGGATCCCGCCTTCGGCACCGGCGCGGTCAAGGTGACCCCGGCCCACGACCCGAACGACTTCGAGATCGGCCGCCGCCACGGCCTGCCCGGCATCACCGTGCTCGACGAGCACGGCGTGATCACCGCGCACGGCCCGTTCCAGGGCCTGGACCGGTTCGAGGCCCGGCCGGCCGTGGTGCGTGCGCTGCGCGAGCAGGGCCGGATCGTGGCCGAGAAGCGGCCGTACGTGCACGCGGTCGGGCATTGCAGCCGGTGCGGCACCACCGTCGAGCCGCGCCAGTCGCTGCAGTGGTTCGTCCGCGTCGGCCCGCTGGCCAAGGCGGCGGGCGACGCCGTTCGCGACGGCCGCGTCCGGCTGCACCCGCCGGAGATGAACGCCAGGTACTTCGGCTGGGTGGACGACATGCACGACTGGTGCATCAGCCGCCAGTTGTGGTGGGGCCACCGCATACCGGTTTTTTACGGGCCGAACGGTCAGGTGACCTGCGTCGGCCCCGACGAGGAGCCGCCGCCGGGCTGGACCCAGGACCCCGACGTGCTCGACACCTGGTTCTCCTCGGCGCTGTGGCCGTTCTCCACCCTGGGCTGGCCCGACGACACGGCCGACCTGCGCACCTTCTACCCGACCAGCGTGCTGGTCACCGGGTACGACATCCTGTTCTTCTGGGTCGTGCGGATGATGATGTTCGGCCTGTACGCGATGCGTGATAAGCCGCCCGCGGACGCTGTGCCGTTCCGCGTGGTGGCGTTGCACGGGCTGGTCCGCGACCAGTTCGGCAAGAAGATGTCCAAGTCGCGCGGGAACACGGTGGACCCGCTGGACTGGGTGGACAGGTTCGGCGCCGACGCGACCAGGTTCACCCTGGCCCGCGGGGCCAACCCGGGCGGCGACATCGCCATCAGCGAGGAGTGGGCGGCCGGTTCCCGCAACTTCTGCAACAAGCTGTGGAACGCCGTCCGGTTCGCCCTCCTCAACGGCGCGTACGTCCCCGCCCCCGCCCCCGCTGCCCGCAAATCCGACATTTCATACTCTGTGCCGGATCGGTGGATTTTGTCCCGTTTGTCGGCGGTGATCGCCGAGACCGACGAGCTGTTCGAGGCGTTCGAGTTCGGCAAGGTCTGCGATGTGCTGTACCACTTCGCCTGGGACGAGGTCTGCGACTGGTACCTGGAGCTGGCCAAGGTGCCGCTGGCCTCGGGTGACGAAGCGGCGGCCGAGACCACCCGGCAGGTGCTCGGCTTCGTGCTGGACCAGCTGCTGCGGCTGCTGCACCCGGTCATGCCGTTCGTCACCGAGGAGCTGTGGACCGCGCTGACCGGCGAGGAGTCGGTCATGGTGGCGGCCTGGCCGACGTTCGCGTTCGCCGACCAGGCGGCCGAGGCGGAGATCTCCTCGGTAATGCGGCTGGTGACCGAGATCCGCCGGTTCCGTTCGGATCAGGGGCTGCGCCCCAGCCAGCGGGTGGCGGCCCGGCTGGCCGGCATCGAGGCCACGCCGCTGGCCGGGCACGAAGAGCGGATCCGGTCGCTGCTGCGGCTCAACCCGCCTGCGGACGGTTTCACCGCGTCGGCGTCGATCGAGGTCGAGGGCATCACGGCCGAACTCGACGTGGCCGGCGTCATCGACGTCGCGGCCGAGCGCCGCCGGATGGAGAAGGACCTCGCGGCGGCCCGGGCCGAGGCCGAGCAGGCGGAGCGGAAGCTGGCCAACGCCGGCTTCACCGCGAAGGCGCCCGCCGCGGTGGTGGACAAGACGCGTCAGCGCCTCGAGGTAGCCCAGGCCGACATCGCCCGTCTAGAGCAGCGCCTCGCCTCGATCTGACCCCTGCCGTACCACCTCCGGAGCCCCGCCCCCACCTCTCCCCACCGCACGTAGGCTGGCAACGTGGATATCGAAGAGCGTATGCGCGAGGTCGAGCGGGAGATCATCTCCCGCCGGCCCGAGCACTCCGTGGACCTCGCCCTGGACCGGATGGCCGAGCTCGTCGGGCTGCTCGGCGATCCGCAGCGGGCGTGCCCCGTCATCCACATCACCGGCACCAACGGGAAGACCTCGACCGCGCGGATGACCGACGCGCTGCTGCGCGGCCGCGGGCTGCGCACGGGCCGCTTCACCAGCCCGCACCTGATCTCGATCAGGGAGCGGATCGTCGTCGACGGCGCGCCGGTCTCGGCCGAGCGGTTCGTCGAGGCCTACGACGAGATCCTCCCGTACGTCCGGCTGGTGGACGAGCATCACCCGGCTGCGATGTCGTTCTTCGAGGTGCTTACCGGGATGGCCTTCGCGATCTTCGCCGATACGCCGGTCGACGTGGTCGTGCTGGAGGTCGGGGTGGGCGGCAGGCTCGACTGCACCAACGTCGCGGACGGCGTGGTGGCGGTGATCACCCCGATCTCGATCGACCACACCCGGCTGCTCGGCGACACGGTGGAGGAGATCGCGGCGGAGAAGGCCGGCATCGTCGAGCCGGGCGCGACGGCTGTGCTGGCCCAGCAGCCGCTGGCCGCCGCCGAAGTGCTGCTGCGGCACTCGGTCGAGGTGGGCGCGACGGTGGCCCGGGAAGGCGCGGAGTTCGGCGTGCTGAGCCGCGAGCAGGCGGTGGGCGGCCAGCAGCTGACCCTGCGCGGCCTGCGCGGCACCTACGAGGACATCTTCCTGCCGCTGTTCGGGTCGTATCAGGCGGGCAACGCGGCCTGCGCGCTGGCCGCGGTGGAGGCGTTCGCCGGCGTCTCGGACGAGAACATCTACGGGCCGGCCGGGCTCGACGCCGACCTGGTCCGGGAGGCGTTCGCGAAGGTCACCTCGCCCGGCCGGCTCGAGGTCATCCGGCGCAGCCCCACCATCCTCATCGACGCCGCGCACAACCCGGCCGGCACGGCCGCCACCGTGGCCGGGGTAGAGGAGTCGTTTAACTTCAGCCACATCGCCGGCGTCTTCGCGGCCAGCGGGGACAAGGACGTGGCCGGGATGCTCGCCGAACTTGAGCCGCTGCTCGAAGAGATCGTGGTGACCCGCAACTCCTCCGAGCGGTCGATGGACCCCGAAGAGACCGCCGAGCTGGCCGCCGAGATCTTCGGCGAGGACCGGGTGCGGTCCGCTCCCCGCCTCGACGACGCGATCGAGGCCGCGGTCGCGCTGGCCGACGAGACCGTCGCGGAAACCGGCCCCGGCGGTGGTGCGGTGCTGATCACCGGGTCCGTCATCACCGCGGGCGATGCCCGCAGGCTGCTCGGCCCATCCGGCGGCGAGCTGCCGCCCGAGGCGCCGGCCAGCCAGCCCTCCCGGCACTCGTTCACCGCGGCCGAACTGTCATGAGCGGTCTCGACATCCCCCTCGAAGGCAAGAGCATCAGGCAGCTCTGCGGCACCGTGCTGGTCTTCGAGGCCATCGTCATCGCGCTCGCCATCCCGGTCGCCATCGTCCTTGAGCACGCGAACCACGGCCTGGCCGGCGGCGTCGGCGGCGCCCTGGCCGTCTGCGCCGTACTGATCGGCGGCGTAGTCGGCCGGCCGCGGATGGCCTGGGCCCTGCTGGCAGGCACCATCCTGCAGCTCCTGGTCATCGCCGCCGGCGTAGTCGTCCCCGCCATGTACATCCTCGGCATCATCTTCGCCGTGCTCTGGTTCACCGGCATCTGGCTAGCCCGCCGCGTAACCCCCCGCCCCGACGCCTCCTGATCCGACGCCCCCTCGTCTACTAAGCCCCGCGCCCCCTCCTAGGCCCCAGAGGCCCTTCGCCCGCCTCCAAGCTTCGCCCGTCTCCAAGCTTCGCCCGCCCTCGGACTCGCCCTCAGTACCAGGCAAGGCAGACCGTACTGATGCGAGACCGATGATCGACTCGCGTCGGCCAGGTTCGGTAGTCACTTTTCGCCCCACAGGCCCGCCTGAACGCTTTGAAACTCAGGGGCTCATCGCGCCAGAACGTCGTGAACCCTGATTTCACGGGCGCGCCGCGCCGCATGGGGCACGAAGAGATTCCGGGACCTTTCGCTGCGTGATCACCGCGGGCACGCTACGCTTCCGGTAGCTATAAGTAACCTTCTACTAGCTATAAGTAGTCGGAGCGCTTGAGGTGACAGCGGACCCGGGCAAGGGACAGGCACGGACGGGCGATGCCGTCCCGCGTCAGCGCGGAGGCGCGCACGCTGCCGCCAAGCCCAGCCGCCTCCGTCGCAAGAGCGCCTCCGCCGCCTCCGCCGCCTCCGACCCGGCACCTCCCGCGGCCCTGGCACCTGCGGCAGCCCCGGCAGCCCCTGCCGCACCTATAGCGTCTTCCGCGCATCTAACACCTCCCGCGTCTAAAGCACCTCCTGGGTCCTCGGCGGCTCCCGTACGTACAGCCGCCCTCGCGCCTGTTTCTGCTCCGTTGCCCCCTCCGCCCCGGATAGCCCAGGAGCCGCCCCCGACCTGGAGCCGTGACCCGATCACCGCGCCGCTTCCGGCGATCGATCCCAGCCCGGCGGCCCCATCGACCACGCCAGCGCCGGCCGCGGGGAGCCCGGGGAGCGTCGGCCTTGCCGCACGCATGGCGGCGGCGGTGCGGTCCGCGGCCGCGGACCTGTGCGCGCTGGCCATCGTGGCCACCGTGGTCCCGCTCGCCGTCGCGCAGATTCCGGACGCCATCGCCTGGTCGCTGCCGCCCCGCCTGGCCGCCGGGGGACCGGACGCGGTGACCAGCCTGCTGCGGGCATCCGGCCTGGCCCTGCCCGCGATGGCCGTCGCGGGGTCGCTCGCGGCGCTGGCGGTGCGGTGGATGCGAGCCGGGCCGGTGCTGCTGGCGGGCCTGTTCCTGCTCGCCGCGGCGGACGCGCTCGGCGACGCGGCCCGCACGGTCGTCCTGATCGGCGTGGACCGGTCGCTGCACGGCGCGGGCGCGGGCGTCGCGCTGGCCGGGGTGATCGCGGTCATCACCGAGCGCCGGGCACACCAACGGCAGCGGCGAGCGCATCAGCCCGGCGAGCGGCATCAGCCCGGCGAGCGGCACCGGCAGTTTCCCGCCGCGGCGGGCCGGC
>WNFY01005150.1_pt1 | contig 21166 bp, 21 predicted proteins | sample 5400091 | NCBI WGS metagenome assembly WNFY01 (sample SAMN13153364, study PRJNA577476) | soil metagenome | isolation source: 60 cm soil or saprolite under grassland replicate 1 | place: USA:California | collected 2016-06-15
AGAAGAAAAAGAATCGGAAGCCTAACGCGCGAAATATTGTCGGGCTCATACTGCATTCTTAACCTAACGAGTCTAGGGATAAGGATACCGAAACACAAGAAATGACCTGGAATCAGCAAATCAACGAGCCCGCGAAGTAGGCGGCATATTAGTAGCCACGGGCGTAAGCCCGTGGATCAGTCGCCGAAGAATAATCCAAGCCTGCTTCAGGAGTCTGTCGGAATAATCGCATTTCTCCGTGTAAACTCCGTGTTCTCCGTGTCTCTGTGTTGAAATTCCTAAGAAAAGAATGCACCACGGAGGCACGGAGATCACGGTGAAGCTTTTTCCGACAGACTCCTTCAGCGGGCGACCGAAGTGGTTACGGAACCGCTCGCGGTAGCGAGCGGGTAAAAATCGACCCCGGTCGCTAGCTTCCGGTATCTTTCGCCCGCTACGGGCTCGGAAATATTTGGGGTGGCGGTATCCTGGGGCGGCGCGCTTCGCGCTCTGCCCCAGGCTATTTTATTTCATGCTTTCAGCGTGAAGAATGTCGGACTGCCTGCCGCCTACTGGTTACTGCCTACTGCGCCCTTGCTTACGCGCGGGCTTCTGACACGCCCTTCCCTGACGGTCGGGCTACTAATCCGGTTGCTGTGCTCCCAACCTTCCGCGTCGCAATCGATAGAGCCAGAGGTTCGTGAATAGAAATTTTGTATGACTATTCATCACCGGTATGAAACCATCGTTGGGACTTCCGAGTTCCAAGTCAGGAAACAGCTTTGCTGGAGTCGAGTCTTGCTTGTTCATAAAAATCAGATACCCAACGTTGTTTTCTTTCAGAAAAGCCATAAACCCTTGCTGATCTCGTGGCGCGTCGGAGGAAGTTAAGAACTTGTCCGGCGGAATTCCGGAGAGCGCAATTACAGTGCCTTCGTCGCAGAAGATGCGCGCATCCGGGTAAGATCGAAAATGGTCGCGAAGGTAGTCAGCAACGGTGCGCTGCGCGGAGATCTGATTCAGCAAACCGACTGAACCCACAAATTGTATGCTTGCATCGAAGACGCAAATCGCAACCACCGATATCAAAAGCCTGGGCGCCCACCGCGGTTTTTGTTTTCTCAGCGTCAGTAAAGTCCAAGCCAAAATTGGAATGCCCAAACTGAAAAGAATCAGACCATAGCGCGGAAAGATAATTGGTTGTGTACCGCTGAGATAAGCGACGATAATCAAGCCGAAGAAGGCAAAGAAGAAGATCAGCGCCGCCATCACATTCGAATCCCCTTCCATTATGTGGGGGCGTGCGATGTTCCACTGCGCATAGCACCCTCCCTGACGGTCGGGCTTCTGCCCTGTAGATTTAGCGAGAGGCTTAATGACCAACCATCCAGCAACGAAAGCCGCAATCAGCACAGCGATGTCAGTCGAGACAAGCAGAGTAACTCCATCACGAAGAATGTGCGTCAAAGAGAAACGAGCAAGCGTGGGATTCATGGTCATTGAAAAACTGAATCGCCGGAATCAAGCCGATAAACATCCAGCTCTCCATTCGCGTCAGCCCTGCAAGTGCCGCAAGGATCGCAGCGATAATCCAATACCTTTTCAGAATGAAATAGAGGCTCGCCAGGACGAGGAAGGCATGCGGCACATCTGTCATTGCTGAAGCTGAATAGAAGATATGAAGGGGATTTAAGGCGATAAGCGCAAACGAAAAAAGCGCCGCCATGCGATGTGCGGTCAACCGAAAAGCGATGCTATAAACAAGCAGACAGGTTCCGACTCCGAAAACTGCCGAAACAATCTTGCCGACATAAAATCCGTTACCCACAAATACGTTGATTACTGCGCATAGGACCTGATACCAGATTGAATTGGACGTCCGAAGTGATTAGTGGCGCCATTTGAAATTCTCTGCGCCTCCTCTGCGCCCTCGGTGTCTCTGCGGTGAGTGTATTTCAACATCTACACACCGCCAAGACAGAGAACGGGGAGACTGCGCAGAGAAAGCTGAAATAGGATACTACTCCGAAATGGTTGCGCTTGTTCCCGCTTGGCCCGGCTTGTTATAGTCAGATGTTTGCGTAGTAAGCACCTGCGATGGCAATAGCGACGGACGAAAAAGTACTGGCTAGTAACCGCGCTGCGTTCCATAACTATCACGTCTCGACGAAGTACGAAGCCGGGGCGGCGTTGACCGGGACTGAGGTGAAGAGCGTGCTCGATGGCCGCATCCAATTGAAAGATTCGTACGTCACTGTTCAGGATGGCGAGGCATGGCTTCTGAATGCCCACATCTCGCCCTATTCGCACGGGAATCGCGCGAATCATGATCCGCTGCGCAACCGCAAATTGCTGCTGCATCGGCGTGAGATTGACCGACTGGACGCGGCCGCATCGACGCAGGGCATGACGCTGGTTATCACCCGCGTCTATGTGAAAAACCGAAAAATCAAATTTGAAGTAGGAGTCGCCAAAGGCAAGAAGTTATACGACAAACGAGAAACAGAAATGCGGCGTATCGTCGATCGCGAGACCCGCGCCCAGTTGAAGCAGCGAAACCGATAATCAAAGCGAGGATAGGAATGGACGTAAAGGTAACCACCCAATCGTGCAAAAACATCGATGTGCAGGCGCTGGCCATACCTGTTTTCAAAGACGAAAAGCCAACGGAAGGGCTCTTGAAGATGCTGGATGAGGCCATGGGCGGTTTGATCTCTTCGGTGATTGCAAGCGAAGAGTTTGCCGCCAAAGAAGGCGAGACTGCTTACTTTCACCTTTCGGGCAAAACCTTGAATGCGCGCCGCCTGCTTTTGATTGGGTGCGGCGAACGCGATGAATATAAAGCGAGGCAAGTGGCGCAAATGGCAGGAACGGCGGCGCGTTTTCTGCGAAGCAAGAGCGCGAAAACGATCGCCGTGGTGCCCCGGGTGGAAGGCGACGCAGAAAGAGCAGCACAGACAGTCGTCGAAGGCGCGATCATGGGACTGTTCGAGCCCGATAAGTATCGGACCAGGGAAAAAGAGGAGCGCGAGCTGGAACGAATTGAAGTAGTGGTTGAAGGCGCGGACACGAAGCCGCTGCAGCGCGCGGTCGAACGTGGTCGGATCGTCGGTGAGTCTGTGAATTTTACTCGCGATCTCGCGAATGAGCCCGGCGGCTATATGACGCCGACGATACTTGCCGAACGCGCGAAAGAAGTCGCGAAGAAATTCGGGCTCGCGGTCGATGTGCTCGATCAAAAGCGTATGGAAAAGCTTGGTATGGGCTCGCTGCTCGGTGTTTCGCGGGGATCTGATGAGCCTCCAAAGCTTATCGTCTTGAAATACGAACCGGCGAAAGCCAACAAACAAGCGAAGGGCGAATTGTTGGCACTGGTGGGAAAGGGAATTACTTTCGACTCCGGAGGAATCTCGCTGAAACCGGGTGAGAACATGGAGCTGATGAAATACGACATGACGGGAGCCGCCACGGTAATCGGATGTATGCGCGCGATTGCTCAATTGAAGCCCGCCATTCCTGTTCTTGGCCTGGCACCGTGTTCTGAAAACCTGCCTTCAGGAAAAGCAACGAAGCCAGGTGACATTCTGAGAGCCATGACTGGCAAGACAATCGAAGTGATTAATACTGATGCCGAAGGCCGTCTGGTTCTCGCGGATGCAATTGCTTATGCGAAAAAACTTGGCGCCACGCAGATCATTGACATGGCAACCTTGACTGGCGCTGTTTCGATCGCGCTGGGCGACGTCAACACCGCCATTCTCGGCACCGACCAAATTTTGATCGAGGGGGTGATCGCTGCGGGAAGGGAAGTCGGCGAGCGGTTTTGGCAGTTGCCGCTGGACAAGGAATATTCAAATCAGATCAAGTCGGACATTGCCGACATCAAGAACGTAGGCGGAAAAAAAGCGGGCACCATTACGGCAGCGGCATTCTTAAAGGAATTTGCGGACGACACATCATGGGCTCACCTGGACATCGCCGGCACGGCGTGGGGAGACCCGGCGACGCCCTATCGCGCGAAGGGTCCCACCGGCATCGCCGTGCGAACGCTGATTGAATTTGTCGAGCGATCAGCCCGCCAAACCGCGAGCTGAAACGCTCGCACGTCCTATTGCTGAAGTGCTAAAATTGCCTGGGAATTAACCAGCGAAGCCGTCGTCGGCCCCGCGATCGTCGGTTTCCGAAGCAGCGCCCTCTGGAATGACTGACTACTATCACGTTTTGGGCATTGAGCGGTCAGCCACCGCGACTGAGATCAAATCTGCCTATCGAAAGCTGGCGCGGAAACGGCATCCCGATGTAAATCGAGGTTCCGAAAAAGCAGCTCGAGAGTTCGCTCTTCTATCGCTCGCCTACCATACACTAATCGATCCCCAGGAGCGTGCCTTTCACGATCAGCAGCTCAACAAAGGCACGCGCGCGCCTTCGATTCTTGAATCGACTAATCCGCATGCTCAACGGGCGCGCAACATCGCGGCGCAAGCACGCTGGGACCGCGTAGTCAATCAGATTCTGGAAAATGATCGGCGTGAGAATCTGGAGCGACAACGAGCCGTCTTCACGACCGTATCACTTTTTCTTTCGACGTTCTTCGTCGCCATGATTAAGCCGCCACTTTGGCAATCGTTCGGTCTGGCAGGCCGAGCAATCCTGGTTACCCTTTTCATGACTGGCGTCTGGCACTTATTCCGTAGACTGCAAGAATACTTCAGGCATTACACCTACAAGCCTGACGATGTCCATTACTCGATTACCGAAGAAAAGACCGCGCCCGCGCAGCCGTTCACCCGATTCTCCGCATATGCCTTCCTGGTTGGTGGTTACGTCCTTAGCTTAGGCATCGGCCTTTTCATTGGGTGGCACGCCCAAGATTTCTTTGCCGATCTGACTTTGCTGTTTCGCCACCACGTGCCCTCAGCAACGGACGGAACCTTTTCGCCCGCGGCTCTGATCGTTTCTGACCTGGTATTCTATCCGCCGATTGCCGTCTTGATTATCGATACGATGCACACCGTTGCGTCCCGCATCGACGCCGGCTAAAGTTTAGATAATGCGCGCTGTCATAATTCTTTTTGTTATCGTCTTGGCTTCTGCTTTCTGCGCAATGCGTGAAGTAAGTCTCGCAAGTTCGCTAGCTGGACAGGGAGCGGATCGGCTCACGCCCCTTCAGCGCGAAATCGAAAAACAGAGCCAACGATTGAGTTCACTGGAGCCTGAAGATCGCCGGGATGCGCTGATCAGGCTCGGCAATCTACACAGGCAAGACGCCTCGCGCGCTGCAGCGGCCGCACTAAATGATGTTGTGCCGAGCGTTCGAGTATCAGCGGCGCACGCGATTGTCTCGCTACCATCTGACGAAGCCGCCAGGCTTTTGATCCCGTTATTGCAGGACAGGTTCGAATTCGTTCGGCGCGAAGGGGCTTATGCATTAGGTGAAACACGCAGTCGTTCGGCGGTAGGCTCGCTGGCGAATCTATTGCTTAGCGACAAAGAGGCCGCCGTTCGTGGCGCTGCGGCGATGGCGCTTGGCCAAATCGCCGACGAATCGGCCGTGCCGGCGCTCTCGCAAGTACTTCCGGGCACGCAATCAACTTCAAAAAAGAAAAAAGCTAAAACTTCTCCGGATGAATTTGTGATGCGCGCCGCCGCGAGGTCACTCGGTCAAATTCGCAGCCGCGCGGCAGTTGAGGTCTTGATCGCGACACTTTCCAATCAAGGAAACCCCACCGATGTGCGACGGGAAGCAGCGACGGCACTTGGAGTCATCGGCGATCCATCGGCCATGCCAGCACTACGTGCGGCCTTCGCCTCCGACGATCCGTATCTATCTGACGCGGCGCGCGCGGCGCTGCGCAAGGTCGCGAGTTCAAAAAACTGAAAGCGCCGGGATTTTACCCGGCGCTCCCAGTGAATTTCTTGTCCAGAAAAAAAGACCAAGGTCTCAGTAAATTAGCTCTCAGTCTTCTCGCCTCGTCCCTGTCCCTTTCGCGCAGCTTTACTTTCCTTCACCTGTGGGATTGGTAAACCGACGCTGCCTGACCGCGCCGCCAGGGGCTCTTCTTCAGGGATTGCCGCGGTAATTTCATGAATTAACGCGCCGCCCGACCTCTTGGAAAACGTCAGCCTACCGGCAATGTCGCTTAGTCCGACTTGTACCAGGTCGCCCAAACCGATCTGGCTGGTCGCAACCAGATTCGATAGCGGATAGACGAGAAAACGCTCAATGGCGCGTTTCAGATGGCGCGCCCCGTACTTGTAATCGATGCCTTCCTGCAGCAACATGTCTTTTGCCGCATCCGAACACTGAAATACAAACTTAGTGCCGGCGGACATCATGATTCGATCCTGCACTGCCTGCAGCTCAAGATCGAGAATTGCGCGCAGGTGATGCTCTTTCAAGGATCGAAACACCACGACTTTATCAATTCGATTCATGAACTCCGGCGAGAACTTGCGCCGCGCGGCTTCCACCGCGGTGCGATAGATTTTCTGATCGACCTCGCTGTCGTGAGGGTTCTTAACGCCTTTGCCGGGGGCGAAGCCGATGCCACCTGTAATCAATTCAGCCATCTCGCGGGCACCGAGGTTCGAAGTCATAATCACCATGCACTTCGAGAAATCCACGCGGCGATTATCGCCGAGTGTCAAAGTCGCTTTATCCAGGATGCCGAGCAGAAGTTGCCACAATGCATCCGACGCCTTTTCGATCTCGTCAAACAACACGAGGGTCAGCTTAAGCTCCTCGTTGTGCATGCGATCGAGATTCTCCTGGGTAAGCATCGGAGAAGTCTCGCGATGGCCAAGATATCCCGGCGGCGAACCGATGAGCTTGGCAATCTCGTGCGAATGTTGAAATTCGGCGCAGTCGATTTTGACAATGCCATTTGAATCCGCGAAAAGAACTTCGGCAGCCGCTTCTATGACTCGAGTCTTTCCTGAGCCAGTGGGGCCCAAAAAGAGCATCGTGCCGATTGGCCGGTTGGGCGGATTCATGCCGGCGAGAAAAATCTGGTACAAACCGCTCATGCGGCGTACCGCCCGCTCCTGACCCACGATCCGCGCTCCTAAGCGCTCTTCAAAATCCTGCGCTCGGGGACTTTTCTGATCCGGGTCAAGAAAGACTGCCTCATCAATTTGTTTTTCCGACGCTTTCATTACTCCACTTTTTAGTTCCGCAATCACGGTTGTTTTTCCTTGCTGCGACGATTCGGCTTACGCCTTTCGCGGCTGCTGGATCCTCCCGACATCTCTCATGCAAAGAACGATCCGCAGCGACAATTGATGCGCGGCGACGTTTTTGAGTTTGCTTCGCGAAAAAATCCCGGTTAACCGCGGCATCGAAACACGCATATGCTATATATACGACTCTGGAAAAATTTTCACCCAAAATATTCAGGTGCCAGCCGAAAACTGCGCCGTCAAACTCGCGTCACCTGACATTTCACGGCACAAAACGACTGACATTTCGTGTTCGTAGCAATCCGACGTTTCCCGCTAACCGCAATCCCTTTCGGTGTACTTGAAAGTTTGCAGAAACTTCTGAGGGAGTATAAGAGCGACACGTTTCGGTATGCCGCTTAGTCGTAATACTCCAGTCCGAGATGCGTGATCAAATCCTCTCCGCGCAGGTGGCGAAGCGTATTTTTAAGCTTCATTAATTGGATGAAAATATCGTGTTCCGGATAAAGACCGGGTGCGGTCATCGGTGACTTGAAATAAAACGAAAGCCACTCCTGAACCCCCTTCATGCCGGTTCGTTGCGCCAAATCGAGGAACAGCGCGAGGTCCAGAACGATCGGCGCGGCCAGGATCGAGTCGCGGCAGAGAAAATCGATCTTGATCTGCATCGGATAGCCAAGCCAACCAAAGATGTCGATATTGTCCCACCCTTCCTTGTTGTCGCCGCGCGGCGGGTAATAGTTAATGCGAACGACATGGGAAAAACCCTTGTAGAGCTGGGGATATACTTCGGGCTGCAGAATGTATTCGAGCACGGAGAGTTTGGATTCCTCTTTGGTTTTGAACGATTCAGGATCATCCAATACTTCGCCATCACGATTGCCCAGGATGTTGGTCGAATACCAGCCGTGCAATCCCAACATCCGTGACTTCAGCCCGGGCGCCAGGATCGTCTTCATGAGCGTCTGTCCGGTCTTGAAATCTTTGCCACAGACCGGGACGGCATTTCGATTCGCAAGCTCCATTAATGCCGGAACATCTACGGTCAGATTGGGAGCGCCATTAGCGAACGGAACGCCAGATTTGAGTGCGGCGTAAGCGTAGATCATAGATGGCGCAATCGCACGGTGATTGTCACGCATCGCCTGTTCAAAAGATTTAAGCGTCTTATGAACGGCGTGCGGCTCCATGAATACCTCGGTTGAAGCCGCCCAAATCATTACCAGCCGATCGCACCTATTCTTTCGCTTGAACTCAGTAATATCGTCCATCAACTTATTGGCCAGCTCGAGCTTGTCTTTGCCTGTCTTTACATTACTGCCGTTCAAGCGCTTGACGTATGATTGATCAAAGACGGCCTTCATTGGCTTGATCTTCTGCAAAGGCTTACGCAATTTAGCCAACAATTCCTTTTCCAGAACGCCGGCGTGCATTGCGGCTTCGTAAGCTGAATCAGGAAAAATATCCCAGGCGCCAAATACAAGATCTTCGAGACCGGCAAGCGGCACAAGGTCCTTAATTGCCGGCACACGATTGTCTGTCCGTTTGCCGAGCCGGATTGTGCCCATCTGCGTCAGGCTGCCGATCGGCTCGGCCAATCCTTCCTTGATGGCCTCGACTCCGGCGATGAATGTCGTGCTTACCGCTCCGAGACCGGCCAGCAGCACACCCAACTTACCTTTCGGCGGCGCAATCTTAGCGCCTTTCTTGACCGGCATTACCTTTCAGTTACCTCCGTCACAAAACATGAGTTGGCAAGACCGACGATGATACATGAGACGTGAATGATTCGCACGTTGAGACTCAGCGCGCCCGAGGGTTTTGCTTCAGCCAACTTGCGCGGCTCTGAGCTTGGCCGGATTATTCGTGATGAGCGCGTGGATTCCCCAACTTCTCGCCCGTCGCACCCATTTTGGATCGCGAACCGTCCACACTGCCGAGCGCAAATCTTTTTCAGCTGCCAGTTCGACCATCCGATGAGAGGCGAGAACGCGATGTAAAAGGATTTCGTCAGCACCGCTGTCGCTTGCGGCTGCGACCATCTGCCGTTTGCGAATCATGGTAGCGGCGTTGCGACTTGGCGCAAACAGGGCACCAGTGCGAAGAGACGAATCAAGATGCCTGATTAAGGCAATGACCCTAAGATCGAAACTAACAACTATGACCTGCTGTCGAAGGTCATGATCCTTAATAAGCTGAGCCGTGGATCGGGCCAAATCACTGGAGCTGCTCGCCTGCGCCTGAGATTTCATTTCGACGTAGATTCGAGCGCGGCTGACTTCGGGTCGTATGGAATTGCTAAAGAAGGAGAAAACCTGATCCAGCGTGGGTACAACCTCGAGGGCATATTCTTGCCGCGCAAGCCGCGGCTTAGCGCGATTGAACCAACTACCAACATCTATATGGGATAGCTCTCTCGAACTCATCTGTGCGATGAAGCCTTTTGAAAGCGCGGTGCGTCGCAATGTGGCATCATGGATCACTACCGGAACGCCGTCTCGGGTCAGGCATACGTCCAGCTCGACTCCATCCGCACCGTCGTGCATGGCTCGCCCAAAAGCCGCGAGAGTATTCTCAGGCGCCAGGGCCGACGCGCCGCGATGACCGATGATTAAGGGTACGTTATGCGAAGTTGACTGTGCAGAGTCTTGCGACAATGTAGAGTGTTTAGCGGAAGAGTGGGCTTTCTATCGTGCTTCGCGGTAACTAACACGTTTCAGTTTGATGACAAACGTCCCCATCTCAACTTTTAGTTCAGCCTTGACCGGAAGATGCCGGCTATCTTCCGTTAGCCAGATTGAAAGCGTTCCGCGCCTTCGTATGAGTCCATTCTCGCCAAACAAAGATGGCTCGACTCGGACCGCGCTGATACGTCCCAGGACGGTATTTATTTGTTTTCGCTCCCGGACGGCCACTGAAAATCGAAATACGCGACCGGAGTCGCTTAGCGGAATGTCGATGGTTTTTCCGACTTCCAGCGGTAAAGTTCGCAGGAAGTAAATCACAGTCAGGACGTCCTGAATTGGTTCCACGAACTCAACCGACGTAGTTTGTGCGGGCTGTGTTTGATTTGAATCACGGACCGTCCAGCTAACTCTGCGCGCTTGATGGTCGAATACCGCCTGGCTCATCCACGCGCGCTTTCCCTGTTCTTCGAGTTTTTTCGTTTGCAAGACCGTGAAAGGATTTGCGTCAACTAACGATTCGACATGCTCATGAAAGTGGTAACCGACCAACTTTGGAAGCAAGCCTTTCGTCGCGACGTCGCCAACCAGGTGAACTACGACCTCATCACTCGACAAATCCCTGGAGGGCACCCGCTCCATATCTGCCCTGAATCGGAAATCGGCAACGTCAACACCGCGCAGTAGGGCGCGGCTAAACTCAGCTTGATAGATAAGCTCTTCGCCATGCGAAAACGGTAGAGGTTTGCTCGGCGGAGCCTGCCCCCGCGCGCCGATGAACGCCGCCAAGAACAGCAATACTGCCAAGCCGATTCGCCCGGTTGGCATGAAGTATTTCCGCGATCGATCCATTACCAACAATTGCGCGATAGCTATCTAAAGTATAGAGCCTTTAAAGCAAGTAACGCCCACGCGAGCGCTAATCCGAGAGCCGCGCGATACTCGCGATAACGCCGGTAAAGGCTTGCGTCAAATCTTGACGTTGCTGCCCGGTCATTGCAATAAGATGACAACCGAGGAAAGAACATTGGAACGTTCGACGCATACTGCCGGTACCTTTCGCCAAATAAACCAGTCAGCGTCTGGGATTCGACGCGCATGACCGGGACATAGATGCCCAGAAACAGTACAGCAAAGACTAATCCTAAAATCCATCTGCCGGCAGCAATCGTAAATCCAAGACCAATCAGAAAGGTTCCCAAGTAGAGAGGATTGCGAGTGTGGGCATACGGTCCCGACACGGCGAGAACATCGTTCTTTCGTAAGTATCCGCTCGCCCATGCACGCAGCGCTAAACCAGGCAAAGCGACTGCGGCTCCGATTATCAGTGTCAAGGGTCGTGGGCGGGCTAAAACAAAAAAAAGCGCCGCGCATGCGAAACCGAGTGGCACGCGCCAGCGCTGCATCCATGTTCCGCCTCTAGCCAATAGTCACAAATTCGCAGTCGTCTTCTTCCGACGGTCGGTTTTTTAGACCGTCGGAGTTAGTAGTAAGAAGGGGGAATGAGCGCGGTTTGTTGAGAATTCGCGGGAATTACAAAGGCCCCAAGCACGTAGCAGACGTAACTGCTGGCGCGGTGCCCGCAGCGTCTCCCCAGACATCAGCCCGTGCTTCAGGGCCTTTGTGTCGACTTCGATGACGCGATGCAAAATCGGGTTGTCCCTCCTGAATGACTGGTTCAAGGCACTTTTTCCCCTGCCTCATAACCTATCGCCGGCTTTTGCGATCAGCTCCGAAGACGAATGGTCTTTAGGATCGCCGACGATCGCCACTCGTCCGCCATATGAGCGAACGACTTCGCGTTCAGGCACGGTATCTTCCGTGTAGTCGGTGCCTTTTGCATGAATATCCGGTTCCAGCGCCAGCAGGAGTTCAGCGACCGTCGGCTCGGCGAAAATCGTGACCAAATCGACAACTTCAAGGGAAGCTACCAACTCGGCGCGTTCACCTTCAGACATTAGCGGCCGACCCTCGCCCTTCTGACGTCGGACTTGCTCGTCGGAATTGATGGCCACCACGAGCAGGTCACCGAGCGCTTTGGCGCCGCTCAGGTAGCGGACATGACCAAGATGCAAGACATCAAAGCAGCCGTTAGCAAAGACGACACGCTTACCCGCTTGTTTTGCTGTTTTGATCTCTCTTTCCAGCCTCGACCGATCCAGGATTGGCGACGATAACGACTTGTGCTGGTTATCACTCGTCACTCTTGTTCTACCTGCGCAATCGACGAGAGCAGTTCGTTGGCGGTGACCGTGGCCGTGCCGCGCTTCATAACAACCAATCCACCGGCAAGGTTCGCCAGCCGTGCTGCATCCGCGAATGAGGAGCCCGACGCGAGGGCCAACGTGTACGTCGCAATAACGGTATCGCCAGCTCCGGTCACGTCAACCGGCTGATGTGAACCTACGGCATCTATGTGCAGCGGCGCAGTCCCGCTTTGGACCAGCATCATGCCATGCCCGCCGCGGGTAACTAAAAGTGCCTGATAACCAAGTTGGCGACGGAGTTCTTCTGCCGCTGACTCCAGCGCTGAAGTGTCGCGTGGTTCCCGATGCAGCAATTGAGCTACTTCGGCTTCATTGGGTGTTGCGGAAGTGAAACCGCTAAAACTTGAAAGGCGGAAACGCGAATCAACAACCATCGGAACCCGAGCGCCTTGGGTAGATTGCTTCAACAGCTCGCTGATTTCGGGTTCGGCCGCGCCATAGTTGTAATCTGAAATGATCACCGCGTCGCTGTCGGTCATCTGTTTTTTGATAGAAAGCCCCAGCTCATCGCGGAGATTTTTATCCAATCCCGGTTGACTGTCATAGTCGATGCGAATTACCTGCTGGCGAGTCGAATGAATTTGTCCGGCCAGTACCCGGACTTTTGTCGTAGTTTTGCGATCGCCCGCCACGGTGACGCCATCGCAATTCACACCCCCGGCGCGCAAACGCTCCAGTAAGGTCTGACCATGTTCGTCATCACCCACTACTGAGATTAAGTTAACAGGTGCGCCGAGGGCTGCGAGGTTTGCCGCGCAGTTCCCGGCTCCGCCCGGCGTCGTCTCCGTGTGCTCGTGCCGAAGGATAAAGACTGGAGCCTCGCGCGAGACGCGGCTGATTTCGCCATACACGAATTGATCTGCAATGGCGTCGCCAATCACCAGGATCCGCTTTCGTGAAAACTCGCCGACAATATTCGCCAGATGCTTCATGCCGACACCTCGGCGCGTTGCCGCAACATGATGGCGCTGGCACGCGCAAAAACTTCATCAGGCCAGATCGCGGTCATGCAACGATGATCGATTGGACAATCGCGCAACATGCACGGGGCGCAATCCGGCGGCTGGCGAATGACTTCGGCGGTCGATGCGAATGGCCGCGTCGTTAATGGATTTGTTGGGCCAAAAATTACCAGCGTGGGCGTTCCCACGGCCGAACCGACATGGGCCGAACCGGTGTCGTTCGTGATCAAAATATCGGCGACGCTGATGATTGACGCCGCTTCTTCAGCAACGCTGGTTTTTCCGGTCAAGGCTATAGGAATGTTTCGAGCGCGCCGGCAGACCTCTTCCGAAACATCCATCTCGGCCGGTGATCCGATTAATGCAACCTGAGCTCCCGATTCAACGAATCTATCGGCCAATACCGCATATTGCTCAGCCGGCCAGCGTTTGGCGCGGCTGTTGATTGATCCGGGACAAAGCAGGACTAACGGCGCATCTCTCCGCACACCGTGCTTGCTCAAGAGTTCAACTGCCTGTCGCCGGCGTTCATTTGACACTTCCAAAGCGAAACCTGGCTCGGCATTTTCAGTAGTTGATGTCTCGAAAACGAGCCGCTCGACTTCACAAACGATATTGAGATAGTAAAAGCTTTCGTGTCGTTCGTCCTTCCACTCAGGCAACTGAATCGCGCGCGTTAACAAAGCACCGCGCCGATCGGTTTGATAACCGACTCGGATTGGGATCCGCGCAAGGAAAGCGATTGCGGCCGCCTCAAACGCATTTTGGAAAAGCACCGCGAGATCAAACTGCCTTTGTCGCCAGTCGCGAATCTGATTCCACACCGCTGGCAAGCCGCGCGGATCGTAGATCAAAATATCATCAACAAAGTCGGCGTCCAGGAAAATGTCGGCACTGCCGGATCGGGAAACGAGCGTGATATGCGCGGCCGGAAAGACGCGCCGCAGTTCTCGCAGGGCCGGCACGCTCATTACTGCGTCGCCGAGCCAGTTCGGAGCGCGCACAACCAGGCGGTTAATCGAATCGCTTTGCTCTGTCGATCTTCTCATTAGCTTTGAGGGCAAGATGCCGGCATACCACAGGCGAGATGCCGGCGCTCCTTCACAGCAGGCTTCGCAAGCCTTCTTCGATTCCGATCTGCGGTTGCCAACCCAGTTCGTCGCGGATATGACCCAAATCAGAAATGTAATTCAAAGGGACCGGCGCAGGTAATGGCGCACTCTCGTCGATCAGCGGGCGGCATTGGATTAATTCTGCCACTTTATCAATTATCTCACGCAGCGACAGAGCATTCACACGACCACCGCCAAGATTATACAGACCGACTGTAACTGAAGAATCTATGAACGCGCGACAGGCGCGCGAGAAATCGTCGACGTGTAGAATATCGCGCACCGGCGTGCCCTCGAGGGGCAGGCGAATCGGCCAGCTACGTTTAACCGACTCGACGTAATGCGTCACAAAGCCGTTCTCGTTTCCTTCTGAAGGCCGCGCGTACACCGTCGACAGACGAAAGATGCACGACCGGAAGTTTCGCTGAATCGCATAGTATTCAACGTGTCTTTCCGCGATAAACTTCGACCATTCCAGGGCGGACTGATTCTGATATTCAGTGCTGCAATGCTCGGGCACCTCAGCATAATCATCAGCGTGTGCGCCATAGACATCTTTCGTCGAAGCAAAGATAAATATCGAGTGCGACCGCATTTCTCGCAAGAGATTCACCGTACCTTCGACATTTGTGCGAAAACAGTCCTCGGCGTCGGCGGGATTCTTGCTCAAGTGGGCCGCCAGATGAATAACGACGTCGTAATCGGCTACTCTCGCAGCATCCGCTGCACTCAGCACATCCAGTTGCGAGCGGCGTGAGAAATCATCCCCGTCAAAAAAGCGGCGCACGTGCGTACCGAGATAGCCGCTTCCGCCTGTGACTAAGAGTTTCAAGTTTCAAGTTGTAGCGCAAGTTGTTAACTTGCGAGTCCTCCAGCTCGTTCCTTATACGACAATCGCAAGTTAGCAACTTGCGCTACCTTCCACGCGCTAATTCATTCAACTTCATGAGCGACTCGGCGCGGCCAATCGCGATTAAAATATCACCATTCTCAATTCGTGCGTCACCCGCCGGATTGAACAAAACTTCATCACCATTCTCAATTCGTGCGTCACCCGCCGGATTGAACAAAACTTCACCGTTCTGGCGTCGGATACTGATAATTACGACGTCCAGTTCGGAGCGAAGGGGTGTCGCGCGCAGTTCACGTCCCACCAACGGTGATGGTGCGTTGACCTCAACCTGCTCGAAGCCCAGCCCGAGTTCGTTTGCAGTGATCGAATCCATGAACTCGCTCACCGCCGGCTTCGCGAGCGCGATTGCCATTCGATGCCCTCCGATAATCGTGGGCGCCACGACGTGATTCGCTCCGGCGCGCAGCAGCTTTGCTTCCGCTTGTTCCTCCGCCGCGCGGGCAACGATGTGCAAGCGCGGATTCAGATCTCGGGCCGTCAGCACAACGTAGATATTGTCTGCGTCGTTAGGAAGACAAGCGGCAAGGCCACGCGCCTCTTCAACTTTCGCTTCGCGCAGGGTCTCTTCCAGGGTGGCATCGTTCACGAGAACGTTCAAACCACGCTGTGCGAACTCGGCTGCTCTTTGGGCATCTTTCTCTATGACTACAAAATTCGCGTCGAATCGCACAAGATCGCGCACCAGGTGCGAACCCACACGGCCTGATCCGCAAATGATGAAATGATTGCGAAGTTTGCTCATTTTTCTCGAACGCCGCCGTTGGCCAAACGTCGCAATCAGTTCTGACTGGACGACTGATTGAACTATGGTCGAGACAGCCAGCGCAACCCAGCCCGCGCCCATCAACATCACCAGCACTGCAAAGCCGCGCCCCGGCCCGCTGCGCGGCGTCTGATCGCCATAGCCGACCGTAGTCAGGGTCTGCACCGTGACATAGAAGCTATCGGCGGCGGACCAGCCCTCGATCAAATGAAAGCCAACCGTGCCAAACGCGATCGCTGCCGCCAGCGCTATCAAGGCGTAGCGAATGCGAAAAGGAGTTCGCGGCCGAAAATGGAGAGGGGGCATCAGTTTAACAAGGATTTTTCTCTAGCCCAGGCGTTTACGCCCGAGGCTTCCTACCCATATCTTTCCAATAGTTCTGACAAAGTACCACGGCGATGATGTTCTTCTTGTCGATCAATATATCGAGAGACCTTCTCAATTTCATCTTTACGTAAAGTAAGTACCCCGTAGCCCTCCTGCCATTGAAGCTTGAATTTCGGGCGAAGTTCTTTGTTAACTCGAAAGGACGTTGCGCCCTTAACCTGGCCTATGAAATCAGCAAGCAGAACTGTTGGAGGGACTCGACAGAGTAAATGCGTATGGTCAGGCATTGCATTGTGCCGAATGGCCCAACCGCCTTGAAACAATCGGTCGTCTGTTTATTTACGCTTCCAGCGCACCCCGTCTTTGGTGTCTTCCAGAACGATTCCACGGTCCGCGAGTTGATCCCGAATCTCGTCGGCGCGATCAAACTCGCGGCGGCGGCGCGCTTCCTGGCGCTCGTCGATTAGTTTTTGAATTTCGTCATCCAGCATCTGCGGCTGCGGTCGTTGAAAGACATTCAGCACACTATCAAAACGATCAATCGCAGCGAGCACTTCGGCTTTGTCTTCTTCGCGCAACTCCCGGCGGGCAAGGACGGAGTTTAGTTCACGCGTCAGATTATGGATGGCAGCCAGCGCTACCGATGTATTGAGGTCGTCGTCCATGCCTTCTTCAAATTCCTTTAACGCTTGCGACGTTACCGCGTGGACGTGATCGCTTCGCCCCGGCTGACTCCTCGCTTCTTCCAGTCGTGCGCGAAAGTCACGCAAGCTTTCAACTGTCTTCTGGGCTCCGGCAAGAGCGTCAAAGGTGAAATTGAGTTGCTTCCGACAAGGGACGCTGAGCAGATAATAACGAATTGCCGCCGCCGAAAACCCTTTCGCTAGCAAATCGCGAAACGTATAGTAGTTTCCTTTGGTCTTCGACATCGTCTCGCCTTCGACTTTCAAATGTTCAAAGTGCAGCCAATGGCGCACGAATGGTTTGCCGGTCGCGCCTTCGCTCTGCGCAATCTCGTTTTCATGGTGGGGAAATACCAGATCGATACCGCCGGCATGAAGGTCGAAGGTTTCGCCCAGATATCTCATAGACATCGCTGAACATTCGATATGCCAACCTGGACGACCGCGACCGATACTCGCGTCCCAGGCGGGCTCGTCTGATTTGCTCGGTGCTTTCCATAAAGCAAAGTCGCGCGCATCTTCTTTTTCATATTTGTCAGTGTCAATTCGTTCGCTTCCTCCGGCGATATTACCGGCAAAATTAATCTTCGAGAGCTTGCCATACCCGGGAAACGATTTGATTCGATAATAGATCGATCCGTCTGAACGATAAGCATGACCGCGCTGCTCGAGCCGCTCGATCAATGAAACCATGTCGAGAATATGGCGCGTCGCGCGTGGAACAACCTCAGGCCGTTCGCAACCCAGGGCTTCAAAATCTTCCCAGAAAGCATCGATGTATTTTGCCGTGTACTCGTCAAGGCTCAAGCCGGCTTCCCGTGACTTAGCAATGATGCGGTCATCAACATCGGTGATATTCATCACGTGAGCGACCTTATAGCCTTTGAACTTGAGGTAACGGCGCAGAATATCAGTGGCGATCACGGAACGAAAGTTGCCGATGTGGCCGTAATCCCAAACGGTCGGACCGCAGTAATAGAACCTGACCTCGCCTTCGACCATTGGACGAAACTCTTCGAGCTGGCCGGACAAGGTGTTATGGATGCGGAGCATTGTTTGCGAGTCTAGGAAAGGACCAAGAGTGAGTCAAACCGAGCGTGAAAAATGCTCAAAGCCCCGCGGCTGCAGATCCCAGATACGGCGTCCTTCGGCAATGCGAATCACGCCAGACTGATTTGTAATTTCTCCGATATGTGAAGCCTTGACACCATCGACGCGCTTTGGCAGGCGGGTGACGTCATCTGGTCGAACGGTGAACAATAATTCAAAATCTTCGCCGCCATGCAGCGCTAACGCCAGAGGATCGAGAGCGCGACGGCCACACAGTTTGGTTACCTCTTTATCGATGGGAATCCGCTCAGATTGAAGCAGGGCGCCGACATTACTTTGTCGACATAAATGCCCGAGGTCAGACGACAACCCATCGCTGACGTCGATCATCGCGCTGGCAAGTCGCTCTTCACCGAGAACGATACCCCAACCAACGCGCGCGTCCGGACATAGTTGTCGTAGCAGTAAAGCCTCGATTGTCCTCAACTCGGAAGTGTGTATTTCGGCAGCCTTTGAGCCCTCCCTGACGGTCGGGCTAGTGCCCCGGAGTTCCGAGCCCTCCCTGACGGTCGGGCTAGTGCCCCGGAGTTCCGAGCCCTCCCTGACGGTCGGGCTAGTGCCCCGGAGTTCCGAGCCCTCCCTGACGGTCGGGCTAGTGCCCCGGAGTTCCGAGCCCTCCCCGACGAGTTGATCGCAAGACTGCTCGCCCGGAATTGACTTCGCCGCCGACGATCGAATCAATCACGGTCTTGTCCTTCGCTTCTGAAACGTCACCACCGCAAAGGACGACTCCATATCGATCCGCGAGCGCAAAGTATCCTTCAAAGAAAGATTCTTTGAAGTCGTCCGCCCATACTTCAGCGGGCATGCCAATCGAGACCAGTGACCACAGTGGTCGCGCGCCCATCGCCGCGATGTCCGAGAGAGAAACCGCAAGAGCTTTATGGCCAAGTAAACTCGCAGGCGCCGTATCACGATAGAAGTCGACACCTTCAACCAACAAATCCGTGGTAACCACGAAGTCGCGGTTTCCTGCTTCGCTGATTACCGACGCGTCATCGCCTATTCCAGTAAGGATGCGTGGCGACTGATTTCGCGTTCTTGTTTGTTCGCGAAGACGACGGATGAAATCGAATTCGTTCATCTACTTAGTTCAGAGCCAACCTTCAGGTAGCCAATGTTAACGAGTTGAAGCTTAAACTCTACGCCTAAAGATTGCGGCGCATCGATTCAAGGCCGCCTTCAATTGTTTCAATTGAAGTGGAAAAGGAAAAGCGGACGTGGCCTTCGCCGTCAGGACCAAAAACGACTCCTGGAACCGTGGCGACCCGTGCGCGATCGAGCAGTAGCTCAGCGGCTTTACGGCTATCGCTGCTAAGCTTGCTGATGTTTGGGAAAACGTAAAACGCGCCTGCCGGCGGAGTGCAGGAGAATCCCAACTCATTAAGTCCCTTCAACAGTAAATCGCGCCGCTGACGGTAAGCGGCGCGCGAAGTTTCCAGGAACTCTGACGCAGTGGTAAATGCGGCTAGTGCGGCCCACTGCGTCGGTGTTGAGACGCCGTTCGACGAATAGAGTGTCGCTTTGCGCAAACCGGTCATCCACGGTTCGCCGGCGGCTGCATAACCAATGCGCCACCCTGTCATCGCGAATGATTTGGAAAGTGTAAAGGATGTGATTGTACGTTCAAGCATTCCCTCGAGCGATGCGATGGAAACGTGCTCGCCGTCATAAACAATATCTTCATAGGCTTCATCAGCAATTACGATTAGGTCCCGATCGATTGCGAAACGTGCGACTTCCTCGGTTTCAGCGCGCGTGAAAACCACACCAGATGGATTTGTTGGTGTGTTGAAATAAATCGCGCGGGTTCGATCCGTTGCATATCGTGCGAGAGTTTCGCGAAAGCCATTTGCGCGGGCTTCGAGTGTTGGCACCAACACCAAACGACCTTGGCAGTGCGCGACAAGATCCTTAATCGGAGTCCAGTACGGAGAAAAGATCAAGACTTCATTGCCAGGATTTACGACGGACTGAAAAGCCCCAAACAGACCCTGCATACCGCCGTTTACTACGATGACGTTTTCTTCGCTCACCGCGATCTGGTTGCGAACACGCAGTTTTTCCACGATTGCGCGACGCAGCTCGGAAATTCCTGACGATGGCGCGTATCGTGTTTTGTTGTCGCGAAGCGCCCTAACGGCAGCGTCTTTTATGTAATCCGGGGTTGCTCGATACGGCTCGCCGCCCTCAAATTGGTATACGGCGGCGCCTTCGGCACGCAACTGCATGACGCGATTGCGAACAGTGACAATGTCGGAAAATCCGACTTCATCAAGGCGCGCAGCAAGATGAAACGCCAACACAGATGCGCTCAAGTGTCTACGGAACCCCCAGGAGCTGGATGACTTGATCTGAGAACGCGCGATTATAGCGTGCAAAAATCAGCCCGTCTATTGCGGCAATCATGCCAGGCATACTGAACCTATCAGACCCAGGCCGTGGCTTTCAGTGTTCTGCACTTGAGAAGTAACCTTTAATCTGCCAACTTAAGTTTCCTCACCTAAACCATTGACAGCGCAAACCCGCAAAGTTAACATCCGAGCGTCATGCGCTCGAACTCCAGTGCTGGAGAGCAAAGCGAAGAGCCTTTGCTATTTCTGCTTAGTCCCGATCACGTTTAACGGTGAACGTCGCCATTCCAGAAAAACTGTTCTTTAAGATCGGCGAGGTTTGCGAGCTCGCGGGTGTGCAAGCGCACGTGCTGCGATATTGGGAAACGGAATTTCCAATGCTCGCGCCACAGAAGAATCGAGCCGGTCAGCGCACGTACAGACGCCGTGACGTCGAAATGGCTTTGCGAATTAAAGAGCTGCTATATGACGAGCAGTACACGATCGCCGGCGCAAAGAAGAGGTTGGCAAATGAGTTGCGCGGGCTCAACCGCGAACCCTCAACGACTATGACACCCAAACGTCCGACGCGCAGCCTGCAACCGCCGCCATCATTGGCTGCCCGCTTTGGTTCGACTCCGCCTGCAGCTCAAGAGCGCGCCTCCAGCGGCAGCCAGCGCGCAGCGCTGCAGGAAATCGCCAAAGAGCTTCGGGCGATACTTGACATGCTAAATGAAGGCGATGCCAAGGTCGCGTCAACTCGCGCAAAAAGGCGATGAGTAACCAGTTGATTCGGGGTTTTGACAAAAAATATTTTGTAGTCATACTGAAAGGGATGACGGGACGTGGCGCAG
>WNFY01001658.1_pt1 | contig 21155 bp, 18 predicted proteins | sample 5400091 | NCBI WGS metagenome assembly WNFY01 (sample SAMN13153364, study PRJNA577476) | soil metagenome | isolation source: 60 cm soil or saprolite under grassland replicate 1 | place: USA:California | collected 2016-06-15
GGGCCGCTCGAAGGGGACACCGTGCCCCTGGACGTCCAGGCGGTACGCGGCATCCTGCCGCGCGGCGGCACGATCCTCGGGTCGTCCCGCACCAACCCGCTGAAGAACTCCGGCGGCGGCCGCAACGGCATCGAGCGGATCAAGGACAACCTGGCCGGGCTCGGCGTCGACGCGCTGATCGCGATCGGCGGCGAGGACACGCTCGGCGTGGCCACCCGGCTCGGCGAGCAGGGGGTTCCCGTCGTCGGGGTACCGAAGACGATCGACAACGATCTCAGCGCCACCGACTACACGTTCGGCTTCGACACCGCCGTGAACATCGCCATGGAGGCGATCGACCGCCTGCACACCACGGCGGAAAGCCATCACCGGGCGCTGATCGTCGAGGTGATGGGGCGGCACGCCGGGTGGATCGCGCTGCACGCCGGGCTCGCGGGCGGCGCGAACGTGATCCTCATCCCGGAGCGGCCGTTCGACATCGAGCGGGTCTGCGCCTACGTGCAGCACCGGTTCCAGACCCGGTTCTCGCCGATCGTGGTCGTCGCCGAGGGGGCCCACCCGATGAGCGAGGACCTCGCCACCTCGAGCGAGACGCTCGACTCGTTCGGGCACCTGCGGCTGGGCGGCGTCGGGCAGATGCTGGCCGGCGAGATCGAGAAGCGGACCGGCAAGGAGGCTCGCTGCACGGTGCTGGGCCACATCCAGCGCGGCGGCACGCCAACGGCGTTCGACCGGGTGCTGGCCACCAGGTTCGGTGTGCATGCGGTCCAGGCGGTACACGACGAGGCGTTCGGCGTGATGATGGCGCTGCGCGGCACCGATATCATCCGGGTGCCGCTGGTCGAGGCCACTAGCCAGCTCAAGCTAGTCCCGCCCCAGCGCTACGCCGAAGCCGAAGTCTTCTTCGGCTAACCCCCCCACCCCCACCCCACCCCCGCTGCCCCACCCCGCTGCCCCGCCGGGCTAGTTCATACTGCATGGCTGCCGCTTTCATGCAGGGCGGAGAACCGCGCACCGTTCGGAATAGGGGTTGCTAGCGCCGCCCGGCCGTGCCTATACTCGTCTACGAGTACTTGAGAACGAGTCCTCGGAAACGGGGACTCGGATACGAGGAGATGCGGGATGGCGCGGTCTCAGACGACGGGGCAGCGGAAGACGGGGCGGCGGAAGATCAGCAACCTGCTCGCGCTGTCGCTGCTCAACTTGCTGATCGAGCGGCCGATGTACCCGTACGAGATGGCCGCCACGCTGCGCCAGCGGGGCAAGGATGAAGCGATCAAGATCAACTGGGGTTCGCTCTACACCGTGGTGCAGAACCTGGAGAAGTACGGCTTCATCGAGGCCGTGGATGTCGCCCGCGAGGGCCGGCAGCCGGAGCGGACCACGTACCAGATCACCGGCGCGGGACGCGCCGAGCTGAAGGACTGGCTGCGCGAGCTTATCAGCGAGCCCAAGCGTGAGTACACCAGGTTCGAGGCGGCCCTCGGCGAGTGCGCCGTGCTGCCGCCGAACGAGCTGGCCGGCCTGCTCCAGCGGCGGCTCGACGCGCTGGACGCGGCCATCGCCCAGCACGAGACGGGGCTGGAGGCGGCGGTCACCCAGATACCGCGGCTCTTCCTGATCGAGTCGGAGTACCACCTGGCGCTGCGGCGGGCCGAGGCGGAATGGATCCGGAACCTGCTGAAGGAGTTCACCGACGGCAGCTTCCCCGGCATCAGGGAATGGCAGCACTACCACGACACCGGCGTACTGCCCCCGGACGTCATGGCGCTCGTCGAGCAGGACCGGGAGGAGGCGCCCGACAGCTAAACAAACGACCCCGGCCTGGTGCGGCAACACCGGCGGCCGGGGCCGTCAACCTCAATCGATCCCGCGGAACGCGAAACCCGAGGTCCCACCCACTACAGTAGCCGGGTTTCTCCTCGCGGGGCAGGATCGCAAGGAGACACTCGTGAGCATGACCGACCGCGCCATCGAGGCGCGTCAGCTAGTCAAGACCTACGCCGTGCGCGGCGAAAAGCACGGCATCCGGGCGCTGGACGGGCTGGACATCAGCGTCCCGCGCGGCATGATCTACGGCCTGCTCGGCCCGAACGGAGCGGGCAAGAGCACCACCGTCAAGATTCTCACCTCGCTGGCCAGGCCAGACTCCGGGGAAGCGCGCGTCGAGGGTGTCGACGTGCTCGCCCGGCCGGGCCAGGTCCGGCACATGATCGGCGTGGTGGCCCAGCGGTCCGGTGCGGACCCGACCGCCACCGGCCGGGAGAACCTGATCCTGCAGGGCCGGCTGTACGGGCTGCGCGGTGCCTCCGTGCGGGCCCGGGCGGACGAGTTGCTCGCCCACTTCGGGCTGACCGAGGCGGCGGGGCGCCTGGTCAGGACGTACTCCGGCGGCATGCAGCGGCGCCTGGACGTGGCTCTCGGGCTGATTCACAGGCCCGCGGTGCTGTTCCTCGACGAGCCCACCACCGGCCTGGACCCGGAGTCCAGGGCGGCCATGTGGCAGGAGGTCGCGCGGCTGGCCGGCGGGGAGGGGATGACCGTGCTGCTGACAACGCACTACCTGGAGGAAGCGGACCGGCTGGCGAGCAGGCTCGCGATCGTGGACCGCGGCCGGGTCGTCACCTCGGGCACGCCCGACGAGCTCAAGGGCGAACTGCGCGGTGACGCCGTGCAGGTCGAGCTCCCGGCCGACACCGACCCGGCCCGGGTCCGGCGGGTCCTGGAAGCCCTGCCCGCGGTGCGGGACGTGGTCATCGCCGGCCGCGATGTATCGGCCCGCAGTGACGACGGCGCCGCCGCCGTCCCGGTCGTGCTGGCCGAGCTGCAGCGAGCGGGCGTCAACGCGGCGTCGGTGGCCGTGGCGCGGCCGTCGCTGGACGACGTGTACCTGCGGTACACCGGTCGCCGCTACAGCGAGTCGGAGAGTCCCGGCCGCGACGGACATGCGAACGAGCTCGAGACCGTAGGGGTGAGCAAGTGATGACGACCACGCAGATGAACCCGCAGACTTCGCGGGCCACGGCGCGATTCCAGGCGGCGCAGCCCGGCACCGTGCCGTTCCGCACCACCATGGCGCACACCTGGTACCTAACGGGCAGGAAGCTGCATGCCCTGGTCAGGCAGCCGTGGGTGCTGGCATTCAGCGTCATCCAGCCGGTGATATGGCTGTTCTTGTTCGGCCAGCTGTTCCGCCGGGTCATCGACATCCCCGGCTTCGCCTTCCACGGCACCTACCTGGACTACCTGGTGCCCGGGCTGATCGCCATGAACGCGATGTCCAACAACATGTGGGCGGGCATGGCGATGATCGAGGAGATCGACCGCGGCACGCTGAACCGGTTCCTCGCCGCTCCCGCCAGCCGGATCGGGATCATGAACGCCTCGGTGGCAGAGCAGGCGGTCAGCACGACCGTGCAGTCGCTGATCATCGTGGGGCTCGGCCTGGCCGGCGGGGCGCGCTACCACGGCGGCGTCGCCGGGGTGGCCGTCATGGTCGCGGCGTCGATCCTGGTCGGCGTGGTGTTCGGCGCGCTGTCGAACGCGGTCGGCATGACGCTGCGCTCCCGTGAGGCCATCATCGGCGTGTACACGTTCTTCATGCTGCCGCTGATGTTCCTGTCCTCGGCGTTCATGCAGACCAGTCTCATGCCGGGCTGGATGCAGGCGATCGCGTCACGCAACCCGCTCAACTGGGTGGTGCAGATCGGCCGCAGCGCCGTCTCCGCCCATCCCGACTGGGCCGCTATCGGGGTGCGCTGCGGCGGGCTGCTGGTCCTGGCGGTGGCGTGCGTGGCCATCTCGGTCGCGACGTTCCGCTCGTACCGCAAGAACGTCTGACCATCCCAGACCGGAACGGCGGGTGCTACGGGGGCACCCGCCGTTCCCGTGTTTCCTATACGGCTTCCAGCGCCGCGGTCGTTTCCTCGGGCGCCGGCGCCCGAGGAGCGTCGCCACTGCGGAAGGTGCGGACGTCCCGGGGGATCAGGGCCAGCGCGGAGGCGATGACGATTACTGCCGCCGCCGCGTACTGCGCGCGGGCGGCTCCGATCGCGGTGCCGAGCGGGCCGGCGATCAGCGCGCCGGCGGGCATCGCCATGACCGAGCCGAGGACGTCGTAGGACGAGACCCGGGCCAGCTTGTCCGGCGGGATGTTCCGCGCCATCGTGACCGTCCACTGCACCATCATCATCTCGACGAACACGCCGAGGCCGAACGACGCGAGGCACACCGCGGGCAGCGGCAGGACCATCGCCAGCGAGAGCGGGGAGATCGCGACCGCGCCCCCGGTGAGCACGACGAAGAGCATGGGCCGACGGGGGGTGAACCGCAGTGCGGCCAGACCGCCCGCGATCAGGCCGAACGCATCCGCCGCAGTGATCGCGCCCCAGGCGGCCGGGCCGCCGAGGTGCTCGCGCGCCACCACCGGGCCGAGGACCGAGAACGCCCCGTACCAGGCCATCATCACCACGCAGAACTGAGCGACGATCACCCACAGCCAGGTGTGCGAGCGGAACTCCGACCAGCCCTCCCGCAACTCGGCCAGCATGCTCCGGCCCGCGGCGTCCGGGCCGGCCTCCGTCGCCTCCTGCCCGGTCACCGGCCGCGAGCCCCGGATGGCGAGCAGCATCGGGATGGTGCTGATCATGCCGATGCCGCAAAGCACCAGCGCCCAGCCCGCCCCCGCGGCCGCCACCAGCAGGCCGGCTATGGCCGCGCCCGCCATCTGGCCGACGTTCATCACCAGCCGGCTGATCGCGCTCGCCTCCTGCAGCGCCTCACGCGGGACCAGGCGGGGGAGCAGCGCCTGGGATGCGGGGTAGAAGATCGCCGCGCCCGTCCCGGTGATCGCCTCAAGCCCGATCATCGCCCACAGCGGAGGGCTGCTGGTCAGCGCGAGCAGGCCGAACGTTCCCTCGCCGAGCGCCATGAGCAGGTTGGCCGCAACGATGACCCGCTGCGGCGGGAACCGATCGGCGGCGACGCCGCCGAGGAGCGCGAACACCAGCGACGGCGCGATCTGGGCGGCGAGCACATACGACAGGTCGGCGGCGGAACCGGTGACCTTGAGCACGGCGAAGGAGACACCGACGATGGAGAACCCGACCGACGCGGGCGCGATCAGCCGGTCGGTCAGTAGCAGCCGGAAGTCCCGGATCCCGAGCACGGGGAACCGGCGGAAGAACCCACCCCGCGACATCGGACCTGCCCCTTCCAGCCTGATCCAGGCCATCTGACGCTAACCAGGCCCGTAGCGCGCCGGCTACCCGTTTTATTCCGCCGCGAGAAGGGCTCAGCAGAGCTGATCGATCCTGGTCCACACGCCGGGCGGGTTGTCGTCGCGCGGCAGCCACAGCAGCGGCTGCCTCCCCTCGTATTTCAGCTGGAACCCGGCGTCACCCGGATAGCGGTCCCGGCGGTCGGGCCAGACCACCTGCAGGTACGGCGGCCTGACGTAGCCGTGATACCGGTCCGAGACCGCGAACATGCTGGTCATCCGCCAGCTCTCGTGCACTGGCCGGATCGCCAGCGAGCACGGGCAGATGCCGTCGATCCGGTCTCCGGCCTCGATCGGCGCACCGCGGGCGATGCGCTCAGCGATCGAGTTCAGGATGACCGTCATGTGCTCGACCGGAAGGCCGAACATGGTCAGCTCGGGACCCTGGTGGCTGAGCCACAGCCCTACCGTGTAGGCCCAGGGCGGCGCGATCTCATCGCCGAGAACGGCGGAGACCGACCAGCCGACCGTGCGAATGTCCTCGGCGACCGCCTGCATACAGGCCTGCGGGTCGAGGTCGGCGCCCTCGGCCAGCGCCTCGCACTCCGCGCACCTGCAGGGCCCCGGAGACTGGTCCGGGGGGTTGGCGCGGCGTCTGCGTGGTGGGTTCATGGACCACACACTACGAGGGGGGTATGACATTTTCGGGGCCGCCGGGATCCATGCGAACATGGCGTCACTCCCGTGTCAGGCTGCCCCCGCTCAGTACCTCCAGTGTGCACCCGCCGGGCTCATCCCAGGCGAGCCCGGAACGCGGCGGTCTTGACCCGGTTCTGGCACGAGGTCGAGCAGTACCGCCGGGTGCCGTTGCGCGAGGTGTCGACGTAGACCCGGTCGCACCGGGGCCCGGTGCACACGCCGAGCCGGTCGTACCGGGAGCCGCCGAGGACGACCGCCAGGCCGGTGGCGCAGCCTGCCGCCCAGCCGTTCGGCAGGGACCTGTCGGCAGCATGGAAATGCAGGTGCCAGGGCTCGCCGTCGTGCCGTTCCAGTTCCGGCCGCGCCCCGGTGCGGACGAGCAGCGCGTTGACCTGGCCGGCCGCCTCGTCCACCGCCCCGGTGCTGACCGCCTCGAAGACGCCGCGTAGTTCCGCCGCCACGAAGCAGAGGCTGGCTGCTTCCTCCCAGGTCGCCTCGCGCGCGCCGGCGCGGCGCAGCACCGCGCCGACGGCCGCCGTCCGCTCGTCCGCCTCGGGCGGCGCGTACCTGCGGCCCCGCTCCTCTCCCGGGGTGAGCAGGTTCACCAGGTCCACGGCCACCCTGATCACGACATCGGTGTGACTGTTGAAGTTCACTTGACCAGTTACATTCCGGTAATTAGGGTTGTGACTGTCAAAGGTATCTTAGCCAGTAACGAACCGAGGAGGCGGCCCCGTGCCAGAACTCGACCGCGACACCGCCCGGGAATGGATCCAGCGCTGGGACCGGCAGCAGGAGGAGAGCCTGCCGGACCGCGAGGACAGGTTCACCGCGCTCATCGACGCGGTCGAGGAGGGTACCGGACGGCCCGACCCGCTCATCCTCGACATCGGCTGCGGGCCCGGCTCGCTGGGGATCAGGCTGCTCGCCCGGCTGCCTCGCGCCACGGTCGTCGGCATCGACGCTGATCCGGTGTCGCTGACCCTGGGCCGGGCGGCCTACTCCGACGTGCCCGGGCTGCGCTTCGCCGAGGAGGACCTGCGCGTGCCCGGCTGGGTGGCGCGGCTGGGGCTGGGAACCCGGGCGCCGGACGCCGCGGTGAGCACCACCGCGCTGCACTGGCTGCACGAGCCTGAACTGCGCGCCATGTACGCCGAGCTAGCCTCCGTGCTGCGCCCCGGCGGCCTGCTGCTCGACGGCGACCAGTTCGCCCTGGACGCGAAGGAATTCCCGGTCCTGGCCCGCCTGGACCGGAAGCTGCGCCAGCGCGAGGACAAGCGCCGCTTCCCCGGCGGGCACCCCGAGAACTGGCACGACTGGTGGGACGCCGCGGCCGCGGATCCGGTGCTGGCCGGCCACGTCGCCGAGCGGGCCCGCCGCCGGGTGGAGGCCGGTCACCACGAGTCGGAGTCGACGCTGCTCGCCACGCACGTCGAGGCCCTCAGGGCGGCCGGTTTCGCCGAGGTCGGCACGCTCTGGCAGCGCGGCGACAACCGCCTGCTGTGCGGCGTCATGCCAAAGGGTCAGGGATGCCGCGCGTAGGCGACGTTGATGATCGCGATGGCGACCCAGATGAGCAAGATGATGAGCCCCCGCCCGCCGAGGCTGCCGGCGTACGACACGATCGCGGTGGCCGCGACGCCTAGGGCCACGGAACCGAGGGCGGTGATGGTCGTCGCTACGTTCCGCGCCCCGACCGGGGACGGCCGGACCGGCGGCGGTCCCAGCTGGTATCCGGGCGGCAGCACGGGCCCCAGGTAACCCTGATGCCCCTGAAATCCCGGGTACCCGGCCGGGCCGGCCGCACCGGCCGGCGCCGCAGGCCCGGGCGCTCCCGCAGCGCCGGTCTGGGCGAGCCGTGCGTCAATCCGCTTGTCGATTTCCACCCCGATGCGCTCGACCAGGCCCTCGGCGACCGCTTCCTCGTAGCCGGGACCGAGGTCGGCGTGCGCGCCCACCGAAGCGCGGATCTCGGCCTCGGGGTCACTGCTCATGAGCGCACGCTACAGCGTGCCGGGTAATCACCACAAATAAGCCAGCCGTCACCATCGGTGCCGGGCGTAGGCGACATTGACGGCCCCGATCACGATCCAGATCAGCGCGACCAGCCATTGCATGCCCCCGCTGGCCTGTCCCGGATGCAGTACTGTCGCCGTGGCCCCGATAGCCATGCCCATCGAGCCGAGGGCCAGCACCACCGTGCCGAACCCCAGCCGCCCGGCCAGCGGTTCACGACGCGGCCGCGGGCGCGGCGGCGGAGCCTGGGAGGGCGCCTGGCTGTACAGCCGGGCGTCCACTCGCTTGTCGATTTCTTCGCCGATTCGCTCGACGAGACCCTCGGCCACGGCGACGTCGTAGCCGGGGCCGAGATCGCGGTGCGCCGCGGCCGAGGCCCGGACTTCATCGGAGATGCTCACGGGGCCCACGCTAGCGGCCGGCCGGGCGGGAATCACTGGGGCTAGCACCCGGTTCCCGGCTCCGGCTGGCCCCATGTATCCCGAAACTGCTGGCAGACTAGGGGAGTGCCAGATTCCCCCGCCGCCGATGAGCTGTGCGTCCTGCTCAAGCTGGGCGAGATCGTGCTCAAGGGGCGGAACAGACAGCAGTTCGAGAAGATCCTGCACGGCAATATCCGCACCGCGGTGCGGGACCTCGGGGTGCCGGTCGACCTGCACCAGCGCGAGGGGGTGATCCTGCTCCGCGTCGCCGACGGAGAGCAGCGCGGTGAGGCGGGCTGGGCGCAGGCCGCGGGCCAGATCGCGGAGCGGATGCAGGATGTACCCGGCATCGCCCGGGTGTGCATGCCGCTGCGGGTGGCCAAGGCGCCCGAGGCCATCTCCGCCGCCGCGATGGCGCTGACCAAGGGCACCTCCGGGACGTTCGCGGTGCGCGCTCGCCGCAGGGACAAGCGGTTCCCGCTCACCTCCTCCCAGCTGAGCGTGCTGATCGGCCGGGAGATCCAGGAGGCGCACGGGCTCGGGGTCAACCTGTCCCGCCCGGACACCACCGTGTTCATCGAGGTGGACCAGGACGAGGTGTTCGTGTTCACCGAGGGCATGGCCGCCCAGGGCGGGCTGCCGGTCGGGATGAGCGGCCGCGGGGTCGTGCTCATGTCCGGCGGCATCGACTCGCCGGTGGCCGCCTACCGGATGATGCGGCGCGGCCTGCGCTGCTTCTTCCTGCATTTCTCCGGGATGCCGCTGACCGGCCCGGAATCCATCTACAAGGCCTACGCCCTGGTCCGCGGGCTCGACCGGTTCCAGGGCGGGTCGCGGCTGTTCGTGGTGCCGTTCGGCAAGGCGCAGCAGGCCCTGAAGTCTTCCGGGGCGGACCGGCTGCTGATCGTGGCCCAGCGGCGGCTGATGCTCAAGACCGGCGAGGCGCTGGCCCGCAGGCTCAGCGCCACCGCGCTGGTCACCGGCGACTCGCTCGGCCAGGTCAGCAGCCAGACGCTGACCAACATCACCGCGCTGGACGACGCGGTGAAGCTACCCATCTTGCGCCCGCTGATCGGCTGGGACAAGACCGAGATCATGGCCGAGGCCCGCCGCATCCGCACCCTGGCCATCTCCGAACTCCCCGACCAGGACTGCTGCACCCTGCTCACCCCGCGCCGGGTCGAGACCCGGGCCCGGATCGACGACCTGCGCCGCATCGAGGTCCGGCTCGACGCCGAGGACCTGGCCGAGGAACTGGCCGCGGGCGCGCACGAATACCGCCAGTCAGAACCCTTCTAACCGAACGGGCTACGGGCTGCCGCGCTCAGGCCACGGCGCGCTCGCGCGGAACGGCGGGCGCCGGGGTCAGTGTGCGGCCGACCAGCGGGGACAGGTGAGCGGCCACGGCGGCCAGCTCGCGCAGGTCGGACTCGACCAGCGCCTGCGGGCCGTCGCAGAGCGCGGACTCCGGGTACGGGTGCACGTCCACGATGATGCCGTCGGCGCCGACCGCGATCGCGGCCCGGGACAGCGGCAGCACCAGATCGCGGCGGCCGCCGGAGTGCGACGGGTCCACGATCACCGGCAGGTGCGACAGCCGTTGCGCGATCGGCACCGCGCTGATGTCCAGGGTGTTCCTCGTCGCCTTCTCGAACGTCCTGATGCCGCGTTCGCACAGCACGATGTCCAGGTTGCCGCGCTGGGCGATGTACTCGGCCGCCATCAGCCACTCCTCGATGGTGGCGTTCATGCCGCGCTTGAGCATCACCGGCTTGCCCACCCCGCCGACCGCCTGCAGCAGCGGGAAGTTCTGCATGTTGCGGGTGCCGACCTGCAGCATGTCCGCATAGCTGGCGACCAGCTCCACGTCACCCGGGTCAACCACCTCGGTCACCACCGGCAGGCCGGTCGCCTCGCGCACCTCGGCGAGGATCTTCAGCCCGGCCTCGCCCAGGCCCTGGAACGCGTACGGCGAGCTGCGCGGCTTGTACGCGCCGCCGCGCAGCAGCGACGCGCCCGCGGCCCGGGCCATCAGCGCGGCGGCCATCGTCTGTTCGGCCGTCTCGACGGCACACGGCCCGGCGACGACGGTCAGCGTGTCCGGCCCGATCGGGACGCCCGCCACCGTGATGACCGAGCGCTCCCGGTGGTGCTCCCGGCTCACCAGCTTGTACGGCGAGGAGATCCGCACCACGTCGCTGACCCCCGCCATGCCGCGCAGGTTCAGCGTGTCCAGGTGATCTACGTCGCCGACCAGGCCGACGATCGTCCGGGACATGCCGCGGCTGACGAAGGCGTCGCCGCCGGCCGACCGAACCCGGTCGACGACGCCGTCGATTTCCGTTTCCCCGGCCTCCGCCGTCATCACCACGACCATCTCGTCCGCCTCCAGTCATAAAGAAAACCCCGGGCCGTCTGGCCCGGGGTTCCCGTTAGGTCGCTTCTGTCAGTGCAGCACCTGGCAGGCGACCGTCCGGGACCCGGACCGGTAGCCAAACCAAAACCAGAACTGCTGACGCATGACGGTCATGGTAGCGCACGCGGTCAAGGCAGGGGATCAGAAGGGACCGACGTCGAGGGTGATGATGCTACCGGGCGGTGCCTGGCCCACCGGGGCGAAGTCCCAGACCTTGTTGCCGAGGCCGCCGAACCTGTTCACCTTGACCTGGAACCCGGCGTTCTCGAGCAGCCGGGTGGCGTCACGTGCGTCCATGCCGATCGGGTCGGGCACGTTGACCAGCTGCGGACCAGTGGATACCCGGACCACCACGGTCTGGCCCGGCTGGAACATGGCGCCTGCGGCCGGCTCCTGGCTGACGACGATGCCCGCGGGATCCTGGCTGTTGGTGTCCGACTCCTCCTGCAGCTTCACGTTGTTCTGGCTCGCCAGCTGCCGGACCGCGTCGATGCTCTGCCCGGTGAAATCGGGCAGCGGCGGTCCGGCCGCGACCAGGATCGTGACCGTCTTGGTCTGCGGCCAGGTCGAGCCGGCCGGCGGGCTCGTACCCACCACCGTGCCTACCGGGGCGTTCGCGCCCACCTTCTGGACGGTCGAGACCAGGTGCCTGTGCGCCAGGGCGGCCTGCGCGGCGCTCTGCGTATCATTCCGCACGTCGGGCACCACGGAGGTGAAGGGCCCGCTCGAGATCAGCAGGGTGATCGTGGTGCCCTTGGACACCCGCCCGGCCGGGCTGGTGCCGACCACCTTGCCCTTGGGGACCGTGTTGCTGTGCACCCGGGCACCCTGCCTGACGATGAAGCCGTCGCCGGTCAAGATGGCGGTGGCCTGGCCGACGCTGTCCTCGGCCACCACGGGCACGTGCGCGAACCGGCCGGAGAAGAGCCACCAGCCGCCGAGTCCGAGCCCCAGACCGAGCGCGACGACCAGCACCACGATGAGCAGCCGCGGGCCGAACAGCCAGCGGCCCAGGAACGGCTCGCGGCCGATATGGTGGCGCCCGCCGCCGTCCTGGCGGTCCACCACGAGCGTGTGGGAATCCTCGTGCCCGCCGCCGTTGAACTGACGCGCCCACCGCCCGTCGGTCACCGCGGGCGCGTCCAGGTCCAGCCATGGCGCCTCGCCCAGCCCCTGGACGCCGGCCCCCATCACGCCAGTCAGCCCGCTCGACTCGGCTAGGCCCTCCCTGACGTGGTGAACCGCACGCAAGAACTCGCCCGCGTCGGCGGGGCGCCGGGCCGGATCCCGGCTGGTGGCCGTGAGCACGAGCTGGTCGACCGGCGCACCGATGCCGGGCGCCAACGCGGACGGGGCCGGGACATCGGTGTTGACGTGCTGGTAGGCGATCGAGAGCGGGGTGTCGCCAGTGAACGGCAGCCGACCGGTGAGCAGCTCGAACAGCATCACGCCGGCCGAATAGACGTCTCCGCGCGGGCCGGTGGTCCCGCCGGTCACCTGCTCCGGCGGCACGTACGAGACCGTACCGACGAGGAGCCCGGCCCGGGTGTGCCCGGCCGCCGACTGCGCCCGGGCCAGGCCGAAGTCCGCCACCTTGATCCGGCCGTCGGCGGTCAGCAGGACGTTCTCGGGCTTGACGTCACGGTGCACGATCCCCGAGGCGTGCGCGGCCGCGAGCCCGTCGAGCACCCCGGCCATGATCTCCAGCGCCGCCGCGGGCGGGAACCGTCCGCTGTCCCTGAGCAGCTCCTTGAGCGTGCGCCCGGGCACGTACTCCATCGCCAGGTACAGGTACGGGCCGTCGGCGCCCTGGTCGAACACGGCGACCACGTTCTGGTGCGACAGCCGCGCCACCGACTTGGCCTCGCCGACGAACCGGCGGACGAATTCCTCGTCCCTGGCCAGCTCGGCGTGCATGACCTTGAGCGCCACCTCGCGGTCAAGCCGCGTGTCGGTGGCCCGGTAGACCGTGGCCATCCCGCCGTGCGCGATGCGCGCGGTCACCGCGTAGCGCCCGTCGAGCAGGCGCCCGGTGAGGGGATCGGCCAGCGTATCGTCCATCGCGACGATTTTACGGTTGTTCTGCCTATCCGGCGTGTTAATCATCGTGTCCCCGGAGGCCAGGCGAGACTCGAAGTGGTCGCTGAGGCGGCTACCTCGGCCCGTTCGGCACATCATATGGGACCGTCCGCAGCGGCAGGACCCCAAAGGACCCGACCGGGCCCCGTCCGGCCCAGGCGTAATCTCGCGGTTATGACCGAGAGCGGGCGGGTAGTGGTGGCCGGCGCGGGCCTGGCCGGGTTCCGGACGGTGGAGGAGCTGCGTGAGCGCGGCTTCGCGGGCCCGATCACTCTGGTCGGGGCCGAACCGCGACCGCCGTACGACCGGCCGCCGCTGTCCAAGAAGTTCCTGGCCGAGCCCGGCCTCGACCCGTCGCTGAAGGCCGACTTCGCCGCGCTCGAGGTGGACTTCCGCCCGGACGAGGCCGCCACCGGGCTGGGCGACGAGCTGATCACCAGCCGCGGCGCGTACCCCTTCGACCACCTGGTGCTGGCGACCGGGGCGCTGCCGGTGGCGCTGCCCGGCGACGGGCGGCAGCGCTTCCTGCGCACCTACGACGACGCGCTGGCCCTGCGCGACCTGCTCAAGCCCGGCCAGCGCCGGAAACCACTGCGGCTGGCCATCGTGGGAGCCGGCTGGATAGGCGCCGAACTGGCCACCGCGGCGGCCGCCCACGGAAGCCAGGTCACCGTGGTGGAGGCCGGCCCCGCGCCGCTGGCCGCGGCGATCGGCGCCCCGCTCGGAGCCCAGACCGCCCGCTGGTACGCCGCGGCCGGGGTGGACCTGCGGGTGGCCACCGCGGTCGAGGCGGTCCGGCCCGGCGGGCTCGACCTGGCCGACGGCGGCCACCTCGAGGCGGACGAGGTGGTCACCGCGGTCGGGGTGCGCCCGGCCATCGGCTGGCTGGAGGGCTCCGGCCTGCGATTGGAGAACGGCGTGGCCGTCGACGCCGGCCTGCGCACCTCCCGGCCCGGGGTCTACGCGGCGGGGGACTGCGCCTCGTTCGAGTCCCGCCGGTTCGGCCGCCGGCTCCGGGTGGAGCACTGGGACGTGGCCCTCCACCAGCCCGAAGTGATCGCGGCCAACGTGCTCGGCGGGGACGAGGCCTACGACCCGGTGCCGTACTTCTGGTCCGAGCAGTTCGGCCGGATGGTGCAGTACGTCGGCCACCACGGCGGCGCGGAGAGCCTGCTATGGCGCGGCGACCCGGCCGAACCCACCTGGTCGGCGTGCTGGCTGGCGGCGGGCCGCCTGGTCGCCATCTTGACCGTCGACCGCCCCCGCGACATGCTCCAGGGCCGCCGCCTCATCGCCTCCGCCGCCCCGGTAGACGCCTCCCGCCTCACCGACCCCGCTATCCCCGTCAAGGAAGCCGCCATCACATGACGCGCCGTTAACTCTCCGTAATAGGCATGGGCAGACCTAGATCGCCAAGCCGAAAACCTGAGACATGCATCTGAGATAACGCAAATTTGTGTTATCTCAGATGTACGTGTAGTTTGTTGTATGTGCCTACCGATGCAGAGATCACCTTCGCCGACCACGCCGGCCGGCTCTACGCCCGCCGTTACGGGATGGCGCCGGTGGTGGGCCGGCTGCTGGGCTACCTGGCCATCTGCGACCCGCGCGAGCAGAGCATCGCCGACCTGGCCGAGGCGCTGCTGGCCAGCCGCAGCGCGATCGCCGGCGCGGTGAAGGCCCTGGAGCAGCTGGGCCTGGTCCGCCGTACCCGGGCCGCGGGTGAGCGGATGGACCGGGTCGGCATCGATCTGACCTCACCGCGGACGTTCGGGTTCGACCCCACCGAGTACCAGGAGCAGGCCGCGCTGGCACGCGAAGGCCTCGCGATCCTGGCCGGCACCCCGCCCGAGCGGCGGGCCGTGCTGCTGGAGATGGCCGCGTTCGCCGAGTGGCTGACGGCACGGCTGCCCGAGTGGGAGAAGGACTGGCGGGCTCACCGCGAGGTGCTGCGCGCAGCCGGCGAACTCCCCGGCGACACGACACATTCTCCTGACAGCGAGGAGTCACGATGACCTGGTCCGGCACAGCGATTAGCGCCCGCGGGATGCGCAAATCCTTTGGTGAGCACACCGTGCTCGACGACGTTGACCTGGAGGTCGGCGAGGGCGCGATCTTCGCGCTGCTCGGCCCGAACGGCGCGGGGAAGACGACAATCGTGCGCATCCTGTCCACACTGATACGCGCCGAAGCCGGGACCATCCGGGTCGCCGGGCACGACCTGGCGACCGACCCGGACGGGGTGCGCGCCGCGATCGGCGTGACCGGCCAGTTCTCGGCGGTCGACAACCTGCTCACCGGCGAGGAGAACCTGCAGCTGATGGCCGACCTGCGCCACCTCGGCCGCGCCGCCGGGCGGCGGCGGGTGGCCGAGCTGCTGGACCGGTTCGAGCTCACCGACGCGGCCCGCAAGCCGCTGTCGGCCTACTCCGGCGGCATGCGGCGGCGCCTGGACCTGGCGATGACCCTCGTCGGCGACCCCCGGCTGATCTTCCTCGACGAACCCACCACGGGGCTCGACCCGCGCAGCCGCCGCACCATGTGGCAGATCATCCGGGAGCTCGCCGCGGACGGCGTCACGATCTTCCTCACCACCCAGTACCTCGACGAGGCCGACCAGCTCGCCGACCGGGTGGCGGTGCTCGACCACGGTCACATCGTCACCGAAGGAACCCCGGACGAGCTCAAACGCCGCATCCCCGGCGGGCACGTCCAGCTGCGGTTCGCCGGCCCGCACGAACTCAGCGCGGCCGCCGCGCTGCTCCCGGCCGCCACCCCCGACCCCGATCAGCTGAGCCTGCAGGTCTTCGGTGATGGCAGCGTCACCGAGCTGCGCGGCCTGCTCAACCAGCTCGCCGAGGCCGGCATCGGCGCCGAGCGGCTGTCAATCCACACCCCAGACCTGGATGACGTGTTCTTCGCCGTCACCGGGCACCCCACCGGCACCGACCGCGAGAAAGCGTCCCAGCTATGACCGGCACTCTCAGCTACACCCTCACCGATTCGGCGACGATGCTGCGCCGCAACCTCAAGCATCAGCTTCGCTACCCGTCGCTGACGCTGATGCTGGCCGGTTTCCCCATCCTGTTCCTGCTGCTGTTCGTGTACGTCTTCGGCGGGCAGCTCGGCGCCGGACTGGGGGCCGTCGGCGCGCACCCCGACCGGCACGCCTACCTCACCTACATAGTTCCCGGCATCCTGATCATGACGGTGGCGTCGGCCGCCCTCGGCACCGCCATCACCATCGCCATGGACATGACCCAAGGCATTATCGACCGGTTCCGCACCATGGCTATCGCCCGCGGTGCCGTGCTGACCGGTCACGTGATCGGCACGCTGCTGCAGACCCTGGCCGTGCTGGTGCTCGTTGTCGGCGTGTCCCTGGCGATGGGATTCCGTCCGGCGGCCGGCCCGCTCGCCTGGCTGGCCGCGGCTGGAGTGCTGATGCTGTTCGCCTTCGCGCTGATCTGGCTGTCCACCGCCCTCGGCCTGGCCGCCAAGAGTGTCGAGACCGCCAGCAACACGCCGATGTTCCTGACCCTGCTGCCGTTCCTGTCCGGCGGCTTCGTTCTTATCTCCACTCTGCCCGCCGGCCTGCGCCAGTTCGCCGAGTACCAGCCGTTCACGCCGGTCATCCAGACCATCCGCGGCCTGCTCACCGGCGGCCCGATCGGTGTCCACGCCATCGCGGCTGTCGCCTGGAGCGCTGGCATCGCGCTGGCCTGCTACCTGTGGTCGATCCGCCTCTACGACCGGCGCCGGGCAGCCAACCCGAAATAGCGGATATCACGCGGCTGCGGGACAAGAGCATTTCTTATGTTCTCCGACCCCGCAACGGTGTTTGGAAGAAGCCCGGACGTGGGACATTGGTCTCGTGGCACAGATCGACCCCGCGACCGACGCTCTCGTCGGCAAATGGCTGTCACTCCCCGACGTAGCCGCCCAGCTCGGCATTCCGGCAGGGCGAGTGAAGCAGCTGCTGCGCGACCGCAAACTCCTCGCCGTGACCCGTCCCGAAGGGGCGGCCGCGGTACCGGCCGCCTTCCTGGACGGCTCCCAGATCGTCAAGGGCCTGTGCGGGACGCTGACCTTGCTCTTCGACTGCGGCTTCGACGACCTGGAGGCGATGCGCTGGCTGTTCACAGCCGACGACTCGCTGCCCGGCACGCCGATCGACGCGATCGTCAAGCACCGCGGCACCGAAGTCAACCGGCGCGCGCAGGCGCTCGCGTTCTGACCAGAGCGGCTAGGCTGACGGCATGCCGCCGAGCCCGCCACGACCGTACCGGACCGCACGACCAGGGCCCGGGCGGGCAGCGGGCCCGCCGCACTCTCCGCTGATCCGCGACCTGCTCGCCTCCGGCGGCCAGGCATTCTCGTTCGAGTTCATGCCGCCCAAGACCGAGGCCGAGGAAGCGCAGCTCTGGCGGGCGATCCGGCAGCTCGAGCCGCTGCGGCCCACCTTCGTCTCGGTGACCTACGGGGCCGGCGGGTCGACCAGGGACCGAACGGTCCGGGTTACCGGCCGGATCGCCGAGGAGACCACGCTGACCCCGGTCGGCCATTTCACCGCGGTGAACCACTCGGTGGCCGAGCTGAGGCAGGTGATCGGGTCCTATGCGGCGGTGGGGGTGCGCAACGTGCTCGCGCTGCGCGGTGACCCGCCCGGCGACCCGAACGCCGACTGGGTCCCGCACCCCGACGGGCTGAGCTACGCGGCGGAGCTGGTCCGGCTGATCAGGTCGGCCGGCGACTTCTGCGTCGGGGTGGCCGCGTTCCCGGAGAAGCACCCGCGCTCGCCCGATCCCGAGACGGACGTGCGCCACTTCGTGGCCAAGTGCCGGGCCGGGGCGGACTTCGCCATCACCAACATGTTCTTCTACCCCGAGGACTACCTGCGGCTGCGAGACCGGGTCACGGCGGCCGGCTGCGACGTGCCGATCATCCCGGGCATCATGCCCATCACCAGCATGCGGGTGATCGAGAAGGCCATCGAGCTGGGCGGCTGCCGGGTGCCCACCGAGCTGTGGGAGAGGCTGCAGGCGGTGGCGGACGACCGGGCCGCGGTGCGCGAGATCGGCGTGGACTACGCGGCTGGCCTGTGCGAGCGGCTGCTCGCCGAGGGCGTGCCCGGGCTGCACTTCTACACGCTCAACTGGTCCCGCGCGACCCGCGAGATCTACCAGCGGCTCAGCCTTTACGAGCGGGCGGGCCGGGTCCGGAGCGGGAGCTCGGCGCCCATCACCGCGTAGGGCGGCTCGCCGCCGGGGAAGAAGCGGAACGCGGTCAGCAGGTCGGTGAAGCCGGTCCCGCGGTAGAGCCGCCGCGCTGGCGTGTCGGCGTCCCTGGTAGACAGCAAGGCGGTCCGTTCCGGCCGCCCGGCGGTCAACCGCAGCAGGACCCCGGCGCCCACGCCGTGGCCCTGGTGGCCCGGCACCACGTGCAGCTCCGCGACCTCGAACGAGTCGTCGAGCCAGGCCGCGGCGGCTCGGTCGTCGCTGCGGGCGGCCAGCGCCCGGCTCACCGTGTCGTGCCACCACTGGCCGGCCGCGCCGTGGAAGCCGTAGCCGAAGCCGACCGTCTCGCCGGTCCCGTCGCCGGTGACGGCCAGCGCGCGGAACCCCGGGTTGCCGGCGTGCCCGGCCATGATCGTCCGCCGGCCCGCCAGCAACTCGGGCGCCGGGCGCATCGCGGCCGCGTACACCGCGACCAGCTGGTCGAGCCGGGCGATGAACTCGACCGGGCTCAGCTCGCCGACCGTGACCGCTGCCGGAGATGACCCCGAACGGGCCTGGTTTCTCGCCCCGAACAAGTGCCAGGAGCGCCGCGTGACCATCAGCCCAGCTCGCTTGTGTTCTTCATCGCGGCGGACCTGACCTGCACTTCGGCCTGGCCGAGCAGCGGATGGCTCGCGGTCAGCGTGATCGCCCCCGGCTGGCCCGCCAGCGAGCGGATCCAGACCGCGCCGAGCCCGCCGTACTGGCCGAACTCGAAGGGGTTGTCGCCCAGCAGTGTGGCCGGCCCGGACGGGGTCAGGGCGACCTGGCCGCTGCGGTACCTGCGCTGGTTGCCGAAAGCGTCGATGGCGCGGAACACTACCCGGGTTGCGTCGGAGCCGTCGGCGGAGATGGTCGCGTCGTCCACCGTCATGGCGAGGGCATCGCCGCCCGGGTGGGCCGACATCCGCAGCTGCGCCGCCGGCCGGCCGCCGACGAAACCCCGGATGAGCAGGTCCGGAGCGGGTTTCGGCAGGCGCTTGGGGAGGCGGACGAGAAAGGGCGGGTGGGCCAGGCCGCCGTACAGCGGGGAACTCGTGGCGGGCTGCGCGCTGGCCACCTGCGTTCCGCCGATGAAGACCTCGAGCCGCTCGCAATTGCTGGCGATCATCGCGGTCTGATCCGGTGCGGGAACCGCGCCGGCGGCCTCCCAGAAGAACACCGGGACGATGACCGGCCGAACGGCCGGGTCGCCCTGGGCTTGGTAGATGGCGGCGCCGGGCTTGGGTACCCGGAAGCCGTCCGCCACCCCGGCCCACTTGATGTCGTACGGGCCCGGGCCGAGCAGCGAGCCGTAGTCGAATCCGGCCCAGGCCAGCACGCCGGCGTACCCGGGGTTGGACCGCGCCTGGCTCTGCGCCTGGCCGTGCATGGCGGCCTGACGGGCCAGCCAGGCCGGCGGGTCCGTCCAGGAGAAGTGCTGCGGCTTGACCGCCTCCACGCCGACCGCCTCGGAGATCAGGTAGGGCAGCCCGGGAAAGGGCGGCTTGAGCGCGACGTTCCCGGTCTTGTCTGCGGTGCCGTAGTCGTTGTAGGCGAAGACGTCCTCGTTCCAGATGCCGTCCTCGTGGAAGGCCATCGCGCCGGAACTCGGCCGGGCGCTGTCTAGTTCCCGCGCGGCCTGCCTGGTCGCGGCCCACAGCCCGGGGAAGTTCTCGCATTCGTTCAGCCGGGTGCCCCAGATGATCACCGAGGGACGGCTGCGGTCCCTGATCACCATGTCCCTGACGTCCCGCACCACAGCGTCCTGCCATGCCGCCATGGTGCTCACGTTATGCCAGCCCGGCGCCTCCTCCCAGACCAGCAGGCCGAGCTCGTCGCACGCGTCGAGGAAGTCCGGTGACTGCGGGTAGTGCGAGCAGCGGACCATGTTGCAGTTGAACTCGTCCTTGAGGATCTCGGCGTCCTTGCGCTGCGCCCGGGCGCCCATGGCCATGCCGGCGTACGGGTAGAGCTGGTGCCGGTTGAGGCCGAACAGTTGCAGCCGCTTCCCGTTCAGGAAGAAGCCGTCGGGGCGGAAGGACGCCTCGCGGAACCCGATCCGCCGGGACAGCGTGTGCCTGCCGATGCCGGGGAAATTCAGCGAGGCCCGGACCGTGTACAGCCTGGGGCTATCCGGCGACCACAGGCTGACCGGCCCGAACCCGGTCAGGCTCAGCCGGGCGGTGCTGGTCCCCGGCGAGCCGGCCGTCACCGCCACTGTCTGCGCCGAGATCTGCCGCTGCCCGTCGAACAGCTGGACCAGCAGGGTGCCCTCGGAGTGCGTGGTCGCGGCCGAGTCGAGGGTGCACTCGATGTCGACGCGAGGCTGGGACCCCAATACGTCGGTGGGCCGGGCGAACAGGTCGGCCAGGAACACCTGGGGGAGTACCCGCAGCCGCACGTCCCGGTAGATGCCGCCGGGCTGGAAGAAGTCCACGCTGCCCGGGCCGCGGCCGACGCCGACCGGCGGCACCGAAAGGCAGCGCGAGTCCACCACGACCGAGAGCAGGTTGCCGGCGCCGGTGACCTTGCCGGTGAGTTCGGCCGAGAAGGGCAGGTACCCGCCCTGGTGGGTGGCGACTACATGGTCGTTGACGCTCACCGTGGCGTTGACCATGACGCCGTCGAAGTCGACGAGGATCCGGTTGCCCGGGCGGTGCGGATCGAGCAGCCCGGCCCCGCTGAAATGCCGCCGGTAGATCCATACCTGCTGCCAGGCGGGGTAGTTCCAGTCCTTCCAGGACAGCGGGACGACCGTGTGCGGCACCGTGACCGGCGCGAAGTTGCTGTCATCGTAGGAGCTGGTCTCCGAGCCGGCCGTGTACCGCCCGCCGAACAGCCAGTTCGTGTTCATCGAGAAGGCGGGCCCGGCGGCCCGCTTATCCGTCCGCGTGATCCCGCTGACCAGCGTGAGCAGCGGCAGCGCCGCCACCCCTGCGCCGCCGATCAGGCCGGCCTGCAGCATCCTCCGCCGGGAGAGCCGGCGGCCGCCCGGCGCGAGCACCGGCCCTTCCGGTAGCGGCGCGAGCACCGGCCCCTCCGGCGGC